>Ga0307509_10011980_pt1 | contig 10419 bp, 6 predicted proteins | sample 10_EM_MG_FD_202245 | JGI IMG/M metagenome (GOLD analysis project Ga0307509, IMG submission 202245) | Populus trichocarpa ectomycorrhiza microbial communities from riparian zone in the Pacific Northwest, United States - 10_EM | ecosystem: Host-associated > Plants > Roots > Unclassified | place...
CCTTCGACATGCTGGGTGATATCTACACCATGCCCATCTCCGGCGGCAAAGCCACGCAGTTCACTACCGGCATGGCATTCGACTCTCATCCCAAATTCAGCCCCGACGGAAAAAAGATTCTCATGATCTCCGACCGAAGTGGTGGAGAGAACATCTGGTGGTTTGCTGTCGATAAGTCCGACTCAGTACAAGTGTCGAAGGGAAACACTGATCATTATCAGTCTGCCGAATGGACACCGGACGGAAATTTTGTCGTCGGCTCACGCGGGATCCGCAATCTCAAACTCTGGTTGTTCCACAAAGACGGCGGCTCCGGCGCACAACTGATTTCGAAACCCGACAACCTGAAAACTGTCGAACCAGCATTCGGTCCTGATGGAAGGTACGTCTGGTTCTCACAACGCAACAACGCCTGGAACTACAACGCACAACTGCCGCAATATCAACTCAGCATCTATGATCGTGAAACCGGCGAAATCGAAAGAAGGACCGACAAGTACGGCTCTGCTTTCGCACCCACGTTGTCGCCCGACGGCAAGTGGCTGGTTTATGGATCGCGACACAACGACCAGACCGGCCTTGTTCTTCGTGATCTAAAAAATGGTGACGAGCGCTGGCTCGCCTATCCAGTACAGCGCGATGAACAGGAGTCGATAGCACCTCTCGGTGTTTTGCCTGCCATGTCGTTCACACCCGACAGCAAAGAACTTGTTGCATCGTATGGCGGAAAGATCTATCGCATACCCGTTGCCGGTGGTGCGGCTGTCAACATTCCGTTCGAGATCAACTCAGAGCTTCTTCTCGGGCCGCGTGTAGATTTCAAATACCCGATCAAAGACGACAAGAATATGATCGTTACGCAGATCCGTGATATCGCCGTGTCGCCCTTAGGTAATCAACTTGCATTTACTGCACTCAATAAGTTGTACACGATGGATCTTCCCAACGGAACTCCGAAAAGAGTGACGACTAATACTAACACAGAAGCAATGCCCGTATGGAGCCCCGATGGATCGCAACTGGCATGGGTAACGTGGGAAGGTAAAGAGGGCGGTCACCTTTATAAGTACAACATCAAAGTAAAAGGAGCGAAGCCGATGCGGCTTACAACAGAGTCGTATGCTTATACCGAACCCGTGTGGGCGAACAACAAAAGGATTGTTATGATCCGTACACGAGGCCAGCACTTCAAAGACCAGGATGGTCCCACCGGCTTCAATGCCGAGAACGAGATCGTGTGGATCAGCGACGACGGCGGCCCCGTGAATTTCATAGCACGGTCTGCCGGAAGATCGGCGCCCCACTTTACCGAGAACCAGGAAAGGATCTATCTCTATAGCGGACAAAAAGGATTAGTGTCGATCCGTTGGGACGGCACCGACGAAAAGATTCATTTGAAAGTTACAGGCATCATGACCTATGGAAGTGTTCTCGATGAGGAGTTCCATTGCATGATGGTTGAATCTGCTACCGAACCACAGCGTGAGCCTTCCAATGCCGACGTAATAAAGATGGCTCCGAAAGGCGACCAGGCTTTCGCACAGATCAGCAATGAAATTTATGTTGTAACTGTCCCGAAGACCGGTGGTGAAGCTCCAAAGATCTCAGTGGCCGAAGCCGACAAGGCCTCTTTCCCGGCAAAGAAACTAACGAAGCTCGGCGGTGAGTTCCCGGTTTGGGGGGCGAGCGCGAAGAACGTTTACTTCTCGCTTGGCAATGCATTCTTCTCCTACAATCTCGACTCTGCAAAAATGAAGGACGACGAGAACAGGAAACTGAAAGCCCTCGAAGAGAAAGAAAAAGAAAAAGAGGAGGCAAAGAAGGATGATAAAAAAGATGAGAAGAAGGACGATAAGAAAGATGACAAGAAAGACGACAAGAAGAAAGATTATAAGCCCGCAGAGATCCGTGTAAAAGTAACGGTGCAAAAAGACATCGCGCAGGGAAAGATCCTGTTGCAGAATGCACGCATCGTAACGATGAAAGGAACTGAAGTGATCGAGCGTGGCGATGTCCTCATCGAGAATGCGAGGATCAAACAGGTTGGTGCAGCCGGCAGCATCCCTACGGATGCTTCAGTGCAAAAGATGGATCTGACAGGCAAGACCATCGTTCCCGGTTTTATCGACACACACGCTCACATGTGGCCCGCGTGGGGATTACACAAGAGCCAGGTGTGGATGTATGCCGCTAACCTCGCGTATGGTGTAACCACAACCCGCGATCCTCAAACGGCAACCACCGATGTGCTCACGTACAGCGACCTGGTTGAAACGGGCGAGATCATAGGACCGCGCGTCTATTCTACCGGCCCCGGTGTTGGCTTCTGGGCCTACAATCTGAAAGACCTCGAACAGGCAAAGGACATCCTGAAACAATACTCCGAGTATTACAACACGAAGACCATCAAGATGTATCTCACCGGCAATCGTCAGCATCGCCAGTGGATCATACAGGCCTGCCGCGAACAAAAACTGATGCCTACAACTGAAGGCGGTCTCGATTTCAAATTGAATATGACCAACCTCATCGATGGGTATCCCGGTCATGAACACTCATTGCCGATATATCCTTTGTATAAGGATGTTGTGACAGCTGTTGCCGAAGCAAAGATGACTTACACGCCAACATTGCTGGTTGCTTATGGTGGCCCCTGGGCTGAGAACTTTTATTATGCTACCGAGAATGTCAATGGCGATCCAAAGCTCAACCACTTCTCATCGAAGTCGGAGCTCGATCAGAAATCAAGACGCAGACCAGGATGGTTCATGACCGAAGAACACGTGTTCCAGGATCACGCCAGGTTTGTGAATGATCTTGTGAAAGCAGGTGGTGGCGCCGGTGTCGGATCGCACGGACAATTGCAAGGTCTCGGATATCATTGGGAGCTCTGGAACATTCAATCGGGAGGCATGAGCACCCATGATGCGCTGAGAGTTGCGACAATACTTGGTGCGTCAGCCATCGGTCTCGACGGGGACCTCGGTTCTATCGAAGCCGGTAAGCTTGCCGATCTCGTTATCCTCGATATGAATCCACTGGAAAATATCAGGAACTCGAACAGTGTGAGCAGGGTGATGAAGAATGGAAGACTGTACGATGGAAATACCCTGGATGAAGTTTACCCGCTGCAAAAGAAAGCGCCGTCGTTTGAGACTGATCAAATAACGCCTACAGGTTCATTGCCGGGGATCAGGTAAAAGGATTTCTGCGCTATGCTTTCCTGGGGATTCCCCTTCGCTATGCTTGGGGAATGACATTTCATAGGAGGTGAGTGGCTACCTGACGAGCCCTCCTACGAAGTGTCATTGCCGCACGCAGTGTGGCAATCCCCCGGAAATCAAGGTGCTGAAAATTTCGAAACAGCGTTCGTCATTGGTGTTACAGTCTGCAGATAGGCAAAGATCGCTTCGAGGTCTTCTCTCTCCATTCCACTGTACATTGTCCACGGCATGATCGTGTTGAATTCACCCGCAGCCACATCGGGCAACTCGAATGTAGAATCCTGGTAGATCTTGAACTTCTGCACAAACAATTCTGACGACCAGCTGCCGATACCGGTTTCTTTATCAGGTGTGATGTTGGCAGAACGACAAATAGTGCCATCGGGCATTTTGAATTCTCTTCCGCCGCTGAACGCAAGCTCGGGGATGATCTGCCCTTGTTTATCTTTTGTATGACACTCGCGACAGCCGCTTGCGTTCGTCATATATCGTCCGTATTCAATCTTATTATCCTTCGAAGGACGGGTTTCAGGCGTTCCTTTTTGCGGAATGGTATGCAGGATGAAGTTGACCGGGAAGTCTGCTTCTGAATCGGGTACAGGATTCTCAATGGCGGGAATGCTTCGCACGTAGGCGATGATGTCATAAATGTCTTCGCGATCCATTCTGCCATAATAAGGATATGGCATGAGTGGAAACATCGGCCGGCCTTCTTTTGTAACACCCGCTGTAATGAGGCGATACAATTCGCCATCGGTATACCGGCTGATGCCTGAAGGCGTGATGTTCTTCGAGAAGAAGACACCGGGCATGCCCACGGTTTGATCGAAGCGTTGTCCTCCTTTGCCTAGTGTTCCTTCAACGAGTGGACCTGAGAATTTTGTGATGTCGCGGGTCGAATGACAATCCATACAAACGCTCACGTTGGTGGCAAGATACTTTCCGTGCGCAATTCTTTCGGGGGTGTACTCGATCGTGATGTTCTCGGCATCACCTACGTTGGGCAGTGCGGTTTTTACGTAAGTGAGGAGGCCGGCTACCGCTACAACCAAAACAAGCAGCACGTAACCGGCAATCTTAAGCACTTTTTTCATTGGCGTGGGTATTTAGTGGTTTAGCGTTTTTCCATTCGGAGACGAGCTGCCCAACGATGTCTTTCATCGGCCGGATAGCTGTCACATGTTCGATCGACGGACCAGCACACCACACGGTTTTGTATGTTGCTGTCAACGCTGCATTCTCCACTGCCTTCATCCCACGAAAGGCAACAAACATCTTCGCATATTTCTTTAGTGCTTTATTGCGAAGCAATAATCCTTCGAGCCACCCTGCTTTTGTTCCGATTTTTTGAACATAAGGTGTATTGATCACCGTAAGATGAGACCCGGAGAGTTTTGTTGTGAGTACAATATCTTTTTCACCATAATCGATCATCGCCTGTTTGTATTCAGGCGAGACGTCCGATTCTTCACAGGCAATAAAGATGGTTCCAATAGAAGCGCCGGCAGCACCCCATTCCATGACCTGCGCAAGATCACTTCCCGTGCCGATACCGCCGGCAGAGATTATCGGCAGCCCACAGTTTTCTTTGAGTATAGTAATCAGTGTTTTTGGATCCATTGGCCCGCAGTGACCACCAGCCCTGTTGTTGACCGCGATAACCGCATCGGCTCCCAGTTGCTCACACTTCTGTGCATACTTAAGATCTACGACGTCACAGAATACTTTTATGCCCAGTGGCTTACATCGCTCTATCACTTCCTGCGGACTTCCCAGCGACGTGATGATGTAAGGCACCTTTACTTCGGCCAGCGTATCGAGTTGTTTCTTGTATTTCGGATTCGATTTATTGACGATGAGGTTGACGCCAAACGCTTTGTTCGATGCAGCCTTGATAGTCTCTATTGCTGTGCGGAGCTCGGCATCGGTACGATAGTTCAATGCCGGGAATGCCCCGCTGATGCCGCTGTTCAAAGCAGCGATGGTCATTTTCGTATTCGATATCAGGAACATCGGCGCGGCGATCACCGGGTATTCGATATCCAATAATTGGGTAAGGCTTGGGCGCATGGCTATCTGCTAAAGTAATAGTCCTGTGAAATATTTTCTACATGGTTGGAATAGTTTCTACCAGCCCAGGCGCATTTCCCACACATTTTCGGGGATTTCTATCGCTTTTCGCGTGGTATCAAACTTGTGTAAAGCAAAGCGAAATTGATTTTCAACCAAAACAACGTGTTATGAATGTAGATGGAGGAACAGACCTGGAGAAAGATAACATGACAGGTGAGAATCACACCGGCAAACGTGCAAACAAGCCGACGCATTTTCTGACAGCATCTTCAGTTATCGGAGATAAGATATACAATCACCTCGACGAACACCTTGGTGACATTAAAGAGATCATGCTTGACCTAAACAACGGTTCGATCGAGTACGTGGTGCTCGAATATGGTGGATTCCTGGGAATGGGAAGTAAGTTCTTCGCAATTCCTTACGGATCCCTTGAACTCGATACTGAACGTCACGCATTTATCCTGCGCCAAAGCAAAGACGTGCTCGAAAAAGCACCCGGCTTTGACAAGGATCACTGGCCCGAAACAAACTTCCACTCACTGAGTGACAGCTCAGCTTACTGGGGTGGATTTATGGGTTCTAATACCGGCGCAGTGCCGTATTAGAACTTAGGATAGATTGGTTTAGAGGTTTAATTAGGTACGGTTGTTGGCGTCTGCTTGTGGTAGGGCAGCCCCAGTAACCCGTACCTTTTTTTATTTAAGATTTATGAATTAAGAATTAAGATTTAATCTCAGTCTTGTGGTGATTCGCTGCCCAAATCTTAATTCATAAATCTTAATTCTTAAATTTCCTGAATGCCACATATTGGTGAGACTCCCCTTATTAAACTCGAACGCCTTTCTGAGCCCAATTGCGCCGACATCTTTGTTAAATACGAAGGAGCAAATCCTACCGGCAGCATGAAAGACCGCATGGCTCTTTCAATGATCGAAGGCGCCGAGAGAAGAGGTCAGTTAAAACCGGGTGGCACCGTTGTCGAATATACAGGTGGCAGCACCGGTAGCGCTCTCGCTATGGTATGCGCAACACGCGGATACAAAGCACACTTCATCTCATCCGATGCCTTTGCAGAAGAAAAACTTCAGATGATGCGTGCCTTTGGTGCACACCTCGAGCTCGTTCCAAGCGATAACAGGCAGATAACCGCGAAGCTCATCGACGACATGATCGTTAGAGCAAGAGAACTCTCCAAAGCACCGAATACATTCTGGAGCGACCAGGTAAATAACGTCGACAACCGCAGCGCGTATCATAAGATGGCGCAGGAGATCATCAATGTTCTCGGTACAGATATCCATGAATTCATAACAGGTGTAGGCACCGGTGGAAGCATTTCAGGAAATGCGGAAGTGCTGAAGAAAGAGATACCAGGCATTCACATTACAGCCATTGAACCCGACGGCGTGCGTTTCCTTTCCGGTGGCAACGTCAGAGGCAGTCACCGGCTTGAGGGTATCGGTCTGGGGTTTATTCCCTACATCTATCGCGGCGACCTTGTAGACGGTACGATGGCCGTGAAGAATGAGGATGCTTACGAAACTGCGCGTTTGCTGGCTACGAAGGAGGGAATCTTTGGCGGCATCACGTCGGGTGCCAATGTGTGGGCGGCCATTCAGCGCGCCCGGAAGCTGGGGCCAGGAAAGAAGGTCGTGACCATCATTATCGACTCCGGCCTGAAATACCTCGCGGGTGACCTTTATAAGTAGTCGTTTCATTACATTTGATACCCCAATGCCCTTTTTATGAAGCTTTTGAGGATTTCGGCCCTTTTGCTATTAAGCTCCGCGGCCTTTGCCCAAACCGACTCTGTAGCTCTTTCGCAAGAGTATTATAACCAGGGTATGGAAGTCTTCGGCTTCGCCCATAGAAAGCTCGCCGCCGAGATGTTCATTCTGGCGACACAGGCAAATCCAAAAAACGCAAAAGCCCAGCTGATGGCCGGCGAATCCATCATGCTCTCCGTTCAAAAAGAAAAGTCACTCGATTACTTCCGTCGGGCATGGAAACTGGATCCTAATGTTGATCCGGATATTCTTTATTACCTCGGTCAGGCATATCATTACTCTGAGAAATTCGATAGCGCAATTTTGTTTTACGATCGGTACACCAAGATCCTCGCAAGATCATTGAACTACGAAAAATCCAAAAAGATCAGCGAAGTGAACCGCAAGATGTTCGAGTGCCGCAATGCAACGGTATACATGGAACACCCCGTCGACGTATCCATCACCAATCTCGATAGCAAGATCAACTCCGAATATCCCGACTACGCTCCAACAATCAGTGAAGATGAAAACGTAATGATCTTCACAAGCCGTCGTCCGGGCGACAATGCCAACGACCGTGTTGCCGACGACCACGAGTATTACGAAGAGATCCTGGTTTCAGAAAAAGTGAATGGCGTCTGGAGCCCCGCAACAAATCCCGGGGCCCCGCTTAACACTGGTTCTCACAACGCCAGTGTAAACATTTCTCCCGACGGAACGGAGATCATCATCTATCACGACACAAACGGCGGCGACTTGCTGCTGTCAAAAAAGGGTAAGGACGGAAAGTGGGGTGCACCCGAGCCCATGGATGGCATCAATACCGAGTTCCTCGAAAGCTCCGCGACGATCACACAAGACGATAAAACCATCTACTTCACCAGCAACAGGCCCGGTGGCTATGGAGGCACAGATATCTATACTTGCGAATTGGGCAAAGGAGGAAGATGGACCAACATCAAGAACCTCGGTGCGCTTGTAAACACTGAGCTCGACGAAGAAGGTGTTTTCATCTCAGCCAACGGTAAACACTTATACTACAGTTCGAATGGACTTGCCGGCATGGGTGATCTCGATATCTATCGTTCGTCTTACGATGCCGACAAAAAAGAATGGAGCGAGCCGGTTAACCTTGGCTACCCGATCAACTCGGTTGAAAATGACATCTATTTTGTTTTGACTGCAGATGAGAAGTATGCTTACATCTCTTCGCTACGCCGTGATAATCTTGGCGAGCAAGACATCTATAAAGTAGACATGCAACACTGGAAACCTGTCTATCTCAACAGGCCTGAATACGCAGAAGTTTTTGCGGAAGCCCCAAAGAAGGTTGAAGAACCAAAAAAGGTGGAAGAAATTAAGAGAGAGGACGCAGATGTTGTATCACCGAAAGCAGAGGTGCACGTTCCGGCGATGCGTCCCCCAAAGAAAGTAAATGTTGTCTGGAGTGTAACCGACGAAAATAACAAGCCTATTAAAAGCGATGTTCAGATGACGAGCACATCGGACTCTACGGTTAACTATCATATTATTATTTCTTCGACGAATTTTGTGCCCCTCGAACCAAAAGTGAATGTGGGTTACATCATGAACGTGTACTTCGCTCACGACGGTATCGATCCCATATCTTATGAGGGCATCCGGAACCTGATCACGATGATCAAGAATTCTCCAACGATGAAGGTCGAGATAAGTGGGCATACCGATGCGAAAGGACCGGACAGCTACAATGAAAACCTGAGCCTTCGTCGCGCCCAAGCGGTGCGCAACATAATGATCAAAGGCGGAGCCGACGCTAACCGCATCAAGGCAGTTGGTTACGGAGAAACAAAGCCCATTGAGACAAACGATTCTATGGAAGGCCGTCGGCTTAACCGAAGGATCGAGTTCAGGATACTGGAACCATAACGCAGAGTCCGCTGCGCGAGACTCTGCTGTGAACATCAAAGAATTTCGTGCCGGGTCTTCCGTAAACAGAACCATAACGCAGAGTCCGCTGCGCGAGACTCTGCTGTGAACATCAAAGAATTTCGTGCCGGAGTCTCCCGTAGGGGACTCCGGCATTACGAGCTCTTATTCAGCGAAGCCTTTACCGCATCGTAACCCGTATTAGTCGCCAGCGACGTATCACACCCCAGCGATGCTGCTTTCGCGTTGATGTTTTCAATCCTGTTTTCCGGATTTGGGTGTGTGCTCAAAAACTCCGGTGGCTGACCCGCCTGCTCACTAGCCGTCAATTTTTCAAAGAAATGCGCAGCCCCGTTGCAGGCATATTCAGTTTGCGCCAGGTAGTCGACCGAATGTTCATCTGCTTCCGTTTCATATTCACGGCTGAATTTCAACCCGGCCAACTGACCGGCAATCTGTGCCGCTATCTGTCCAAGTGTTCCGGGATCTTTACCCAGCGCCACCGAAAGAAGAACAGAAACACCATAAGTTTTCTGTAGCGTCCGAACGGTGTGGCGAAGATCGGCGTGAGCCATCTCGTGTCCCATCACGCCGGCAAGATCATCCGCGTTATCCAGGTATTTTATCAACCCTGTATAAACGTAGATGTATCCTCCCGGTGTGGCGAAGGCGTTTAATGTTTTGTCGTCGTCGATAACATAAACTTCCCATGCAAATTCGTCTTTGTAAGCAACCTTGCCGGAGTTAAGTATCCCATCGCGAATGTGATAAAGGAAATTATAAACCTCCGGGTACTGTGCAGCAGGCAATATCTTGATAGAAGCATCTTTTGCAATCTCATCTTTCACCTGCAAACCGAGCTGAACATCGTTCTCTGTAGAAAACACAACGAAGTTGTCGTTCTTGTCGCACGCAACGAAAGCGAATACCAAAATGACCGCAAATATTTTCTTCACGCAAATGAGTTCGCGAAAAGCGTACCAGCGCAAAAATTATGATTTCACAAAAGCAAAGGTGGACTGTGTTGACAAGTCACCCCATTTTGTTGATACGTTGGCCCCGCAGGCCACGTTGGCCTCGCAGGCCACGCTGGCCCGTTGTCTCTTCACTTCATCAGTTTCAAGACATTCTCCGGTTTATAGGTGGGGTCTTCGGTCATCCGTTCCTGAACGGAAGGGTCGACGTCGGCCAGCGAACCGATTTCGCGTACATACTGTGGCGTAAGTTTGAAATACCACTTGTTTCTCGAGTCTATGAGCTCCCATGGTTTTTCCGGGGGCATCGACTTCCTCCAGCCGTTCTCGAAGGCTAGTCCCGTTTTTTCCGCCTTATCCATCATCCATGTTAAAGCGATATTCGAGAGACCTTCGTTGAGATACCCGCCTCCTACGTTGGAGTGCGCACCGGCAAACCATCGCTGCTCCAGAACCTGTTCGAAGTCT
>Ga0307509_10011981_pt1 | contig 10417 bp, 13 predicted proteins | sample 10_EM_MG_FD_202245 | JGI IMG/M metagenome (GOLD analysis project Ga0307509, IMG submission 202245) | Populus trichocarpa ectomycorrhiza microbial communities from riparian zone in the Pacific Northwest, United States - 10_EM | ecosystem: Host-associated > Plants > Roots > Unclassified | place...
GTATCCTAAAACAACTATGGTATCAAATCGATACCATCAAACAATACATAAAACATTCAAGGTATCAAACGATCCCTTGAAACAAAACTTCAAAACAACCGGAGTATCAACTGATAGTTCCGAAACACAATCAGGGAGAGGCACAACCTCGTATCCCGAAACCAAACATAAAACACATTAGGTATCAAACGATACCTCCTGCATACATAACAAGGGTACAGCCACAAGGCTCGTATCCTGAAACCAAACTAATCCTAAAGGAAATCCATCAGTAACCAGAGTACCTGTACCGGTTACACCGACGAGGTTGCCAAGTGGTGTGTTTGATGTTCGATCGCTAAATGCCCGCTCTTTGTACAAGCTTAACGCATAAAGTCTAAGAACACACCAAAGTGACTTACCCGCGAAATCATGCAATTTCGGTGAGGTCACAAAGTGGTCCGTTCAATTGCTATATGCCTGACGATTGTACTAGTATGGTGGCTTGCGTCTAAAGTGTAGACCTAGGTAGATGCAACAGGAAACGCTCAACCTGGTCAGGAATTAGGGCTATATTAGAAAACATGTAACTTCAGAAGGTCCTAGGTTCAATTCTTTCAATTTCCTTAGTTTTTATGACAATTTATTTCATATAATAGGGTCTCAAAAGTGATATATTTGACTTTGTCCGCTTCCACTTGAATGCTGTGCTTTTCTGAAATCACTTTATTTTTACTATTCCAACTTTTAATCATTAATACACTCTTATTTTTCCCTCCCAGTTCACTGACCACAAAAGTGCCCAGTTCACCAATCACTAATCCCTCAACTCTACGAAGTAGAGCCCGACGTGAGAGACTCAGGCAAGCCAAACTTGCTCCACGCTTAGCAAGTGGGTCCTCTGCACCACCAGTTATTCCTCTACCAGGTATATTAGCCAGTAAATAATGTAATATTGTGTAAATAAAAACTAAAAATTCAAATAATATAGTTGCAGCTAGTACTTTACGAGTTCGTAAGCATCACGAGAAGCTTAAGGCCGCCAGAGTGCTTAGGGAGAATAGCAACAATCCGGTTTCAAATGTTGAAGTGACAGATCATAGAAGCGCTACATCCGATCCTGAGGTAAATCCACCAGATGGTGATGAAACAATGGCAATTGCAGCGACACGTAATGCATGGCCTCGACCCCTAGCACAAAGGAATATTCCTTCCTCCATTCGACTACATATTCTCAAGTGAGCACTGAAAGTAATTATCAAGCTTGTCAAACCAAGAGGATCAAAGCCTAAGATTTCAGGTTTGCACTATGATTGGCATTACCGTGTATACCTGTTTTTAAAGCTTCAAGTCAAACAAGAGGAAAAGGCAGTAGAAGGGCGAGATTTGCTTACAGGTAGAGTACATGTTCTTGAGTTCAGAAAGGGGCTTGCCAAAAGGGTGGCCGATGGCGGTGGGTAGGGCAAAGGAATTCGGTACCGAATTCTAAGACAGGAGGTATCATGGGTAAAGAAAAGATATATAGAGAAGCCAAAGCAAGGACAGCATCAGAAGATTCTCTTCATGCTTGATGATGCTGAAACTATGCTCATGGTTCGTAACTATATCAATTCTGTTGGAGAGAGTAAGTGGTTTCTATTTTGTTTTAACAAATCAGTTTGAGTTTTTATACTAACAAATATTGTCAAGGATTGACATCATTTGGTCTTGCAAGAGCAGTAACAGAGTATTGGCGTACTCATGATGATGATATCAGAAATCGAAGTATTAACAATGTTGCAAGACAAGTTGAGAAAGTTATTTCATCAATTACGGCAAGCAGATAGTGGCATAAGCTGGGCTTCAAGTGGAAGGAATACCGCAAAGCGGTTTATAATGATGGACATGAACGGTCTGATATCAAGCAATATCGTCAAGAAGTATTCCTTCCTCTTCTTAAGTGTTATACTGATCGCTTAATGGCCTGGGATGAAAGTCTAAATGAACTTCCAAACCGAGATCTAGATTCAGGAGCAAAGCAGCCTCTTATCTTTGTAACGCAAGATGAATGTACCTTTAACTCCAATGATGGAGTACATTATCTTTGGGTACATGATGAGCATAAGCCTTTGCGTAAAAAGGGCCGCATCAAAGGACTTCATGTTTCTGACTTTGTCACTCCTATAGGACGACTGGGTGAGAGAAATAGCGGTGTGATAATGCCATGTGGGGGAGATACCTGGTGGACTGGTGATAAACTACTTGCCCAAGTAGTTGATAAGGCGATTCCGGACTTTGAAGCTCAATTCCCTGGATGTCAAGCTCTATTTGCTTTTGACAACTCTCGCAATCATTTAAAGTATGCTGACAATGCCTTACAGGTCTCAGAAATGAATCTTGAACCTGGGGGTTTAAACACAAAGGATATGGGCAATACATTTGTTATTGATCAAAGACAGGCTACTGGTGGCTACATTCAGTCAATGATACTACCAAGTGGAATACCAAAAGGTTTAAGACTTGTTCTTATTGAAAGAGGACTATGGCCATCTGATAGGCCTAATTTTCGTGCACAATGTTCTGTGCCAACCAAAACTGGTAAAGGGACGAAACCAAATCCGCTATGCCTTCAAGGTGGAACCTGTTGCGCCAGAGCACTCTTGGCTAGTCAGCCTGACTTTCAGGCACAGAAATCTCAATCACAAGAGGCTATTGAACAGGCAGGCCATTTGGTGATTTTTTATCCAGCATTCCACTGGGAAATAAACTTCATTGAATACTACTGGGGGGCAGCAAAACAGGATACTCGCAGAAATTGTGGGTATGACTTGGATTCCCTGCAAAGATTAGTTCCTGAAGCTCTTAAATCTGTTCCACCACAACTTATTTGGAAGTATCATGCAAGAACTGTTCGTATTATGAAAGCCTACCGCCATAATATTCTCTATGCCTCTCCTGAATATGAACATATGGTTCATACAAGATACAGGTCACACCGTAGGGTAACTATTGCAGAGTCCACTTCTGCCTAGTTTTTATCAGAATTTTACCAATATATTATTGTTTTTTACCCTTATTTAAATGCTATTTAACTATTTCTCTTATATATGTACCATAATAATATCAAATATAGTATCAACAAATTCATTTGAAGCATAATCAGTTATTGAACTTGATTCAATATCAATTATGAGTGAAAGTAAAAATTAAAAACTACTTCCTTTGTATGGATTGAACACAGAACCTTATGAAATTAGAATTTTTGTAGAATAGCCCTAATTCCTCACTGGGTTGAGCGTTTCCTGTTGGATCGACCCAGGTCCACACTTTAGACGCAAGGCACCATACTGGGCAAGGCCAGGATGCAGGGCTCAGAGACCTAACACTACGATCAGTGTTAGAGGCGCCATGTGGATCACAAACAACTCGTGCCATCTGGCGTAGGGACACTAGTGTCAGGTGTGCCTGTGACACCAGGATGTGCGTTGACGCTTGGAAAGCGGGGGTGTAACTAACCCAGTATGTACTCGAGTATGTCGATGGTGTTTGACGGACTCTCCAAGGACTGTATGACAGCAACCTGAAGGAGGTCCGATACCCGTTGCGGGTTCGCCACTGTTATGAGGTGTGAGCCGGATCAAATCCGGGGCATGGCAGGGAACGGGATCGGATACTGACATTCATTCGTGGTGTGAGCCTGATACAGGTCAAGGTGACACTCATGTGAGGTGTGTCCGACACCCGTTGCAGGTTTGACACTGTTACGAGGTCAGACAGAAATTCACAGAAGGGGTTCCGCTATTCTGACACTCATTCGAGGTGTATCCGACACTACCCGAGGGTGTGGCGACTCTGATGAGAGTCCTAGCTAGTAGGGCCATTTGACACGGGTGCAGGGTATGGACAACAGTAGGACACCGCTCCGAGGTGTGAGCTGGACACAGGTCCGGCTGACACTGATCTGAGTGTGTCCGACACCAAATGGGTTTAACGAGCGATTGTTTCAAATACCATGAAAAATAGGGGTTTCTGCTTAAAATACCATGTATACCACGACAGGGGCGAAGTTTTCAAACTATGACCTCCTCCACACCCAATGTGACCACTGGAGGAAGTAATCAGTAATGAAGTAATAAAAATCATAGGGTAATTATCAGAAATTAGGGGCGAACGTTTAAGGTACCATGACAAACAGGCGGGGTATGTTTCAAATACCATGATAGACCATGACAGGGGTGGAGTTTGAAGCCACAATTACAAGGGTAGAAAACAATTAGCGGGGACAGACAAGGATATATTTGGCTGGTTAACTTAGGGTAACTGTTCCATAACTTCTTGCCGAGCCATGGTACTAGCAATCTTGGCGCAAAATTAAGCGAAAATCATCCGTTTTTAGCCATTCTGACTGTACCAAGCCCCATCTTTACAACTAGGAAAAATATTAACAATTAGGCCTCACATAGCGTTATTTTTGGTAATTTTCTTATGATTTTTATTATTTTATTATTTTATTATTTGCTTCCCTCCTGATGGTATTTAGACTCTTGAATAATCATTATTGCTGCAGTGGTCGAATTTGGTGTGGAGAAGGTCATAGTTTGTAAACATCGATCATGTCATGGTATATCATAGTATTTTAAACAGAAACCCCTGTTTTTCGTAGTATTTAAAACGATCGCTCGAAAATAACGCCCTCTGAGGCCTAATTTTTAATATTTTTCCCGGTTGTAAAGATGGGGCTTGGCACAGCTATGATGCCTAAAAAGGGTTGATTTTCCCTTAATTTCGTGCTAAGATTGCTAGTACCATGGCTCGGCAAGATGTTATGCAACAGTTATTCCAAGTTAACCAGCCAAATATATCCTTGTCTGTGCCACTTAATTGTTTTCTACCCTTGTAATTGTGGTTTGAAAATTCACTCCTCTCATGGTATATCATAGTATTTTAAACATAACATCATTCACCTATTAACGGCTCATCAGCGGGATGCGGGTCACCATGGCAACCACTGGAAAATCAAATGTATATTTTAGTATCTGCATAAATAGTAGTGATACCACATTGAAAATTTCTTAAAAAGTACTTTTAAATATGGAGAATCAGAATATGAAGGTTTCAATTAATAATAAAAAATAATGCCTCTTGTATACTCACTTCATCCCAAACTAGTTTATTTAGCAGATTGCTTACAATTGAAGTCAAGAAAATTGAAACCAATGATGGAAGTAACAGTTTGAGCAGGTAATAAGAGCGCATAGATCACGTATTTGATGTATGAACTACTTTGGTATTTATTTGTAGCTATTATGGAAGGTATTGTGACTTTTAAAAAGAGTATAGTTAAATATATATGGTATAAAGTGGATAAGATGATATCTACTTATAGGGTTTATGTAATGTTCCATACTTTGCAATATACTTCAATAAGATAATCCAAGATATGATATAAATTTTCAAGGCTGTTGGGGAAGTTTTACTCCTTTTATTCTCTGGTAATAGGAAAGTAATTTTGCAAGAAATGCTACTTTCCAAGCTGGACTGTGTGGGCTGCACATGTAGGGTCAGGCTAAAACCTATTGGATATACTCTAGTCATATAGGTAAAACTATTAGATAAGCTTTAGTCAATTTGAGCCATGGCATCAAGAGCCATCACGCTATAACTCTGCTAATACTGAAATTAAGAGTAAAATTGACTGTCGCTAGAGTTGCTATATGAAATCTCTTAATCCCATACCCCGAACTGACTAAAACTCATATAATAGTTTTACCTATATGACTAGAGTATATCCAATGGGTTTTAGCCTGGCCCTAGATGTGTAGCCCACACAGTCAAGCTTGGAAAGTAGCATTTCTTGCAAAATTACTTTCCTATTACGAGAGAATAAAACTAGTAAGACTTCACCAACGGCCTTGAAAATTTATATCATATCTTGGATTATCTTATTGAAGTATATTGCAAAGTATTGGAACATTACATAAACCCTATAAGTAGATATCATCTTATCCACTTTATACCATATATATTTAACTATACTCTTTTTAAAAGTCACAATACCTTCCATAATAGCCACAAATAAATACCAAAGTAGTTCATACATCAAATACGTGATCTATGCGCTCTTATTACCTGCTCAAACTGTTACTTCCATGATTGGTTTCAATTTTCTTGACTTTAATTGTAAGCAATCTGCTAAATGAACTAGTTTGGAATAAAGTGAGTATACAAGAGGCATTATTTTTTATTATTAATTGAAACTTTCATATTCTGATTCTCTATATTTAAAAGTACTTTCTAAGAAATTTTCAATGTGGTATCACTACTATTTATGCAGATACTAAAATATACATTTCATTTTCCAGTGGTTGCGATGGTGACCCGCATCCCGGTGATGAGCCATTAATAGGTGAATGACATTACCCGCCTGTTTTTCATGGTATTTTAAACATTTGCTTGGGTTTAACACTACTACCGGGTGTGAGGCCGACACAGGTCCAGGTATGACTGACACCTGGGGCGGGGGGTCGAGTACTTGTATAGTGATACTCATGTGGGGTGTGTCCGAAGCCCAATGTGGGTCTGACCCCGCTATAGCCCAAGCCCAACATGGGTCCAGGTTGTGAACGACATCGGCTGGGGGATGACATAATGATACTCCTGTGAGATGTATCCGACACCCAATGGGGTTTCAAACCGATTACTGGTACAGGATGTGTGTCCGAAACTCGTCCTGGGTGTGACATGTTCAACAGAGGAGATCTTATATAGTGACACTCATTTGAGGCATGCCCAAGACTACCTGAAGGTGTGGCGACTGTCACAGGGGTACAAGTACCAGGCATGATGTTTTCGCACACAACCACCACGTCGCTTACAACCACAGTCATTGAAATTGCACCTCCGCGTGATCAATCACATTTCGGTTTTTGACCAATCAAGTTCCTTGGACCCCTCTTCCCGAATGCTTCAAGTCTTTATTCCGCGTGGATTTACCCCACAGTTTAATATGTCTTTGAGAGATTATTTTATCTCTTTTCATCACTTTTATTTAACCTCCATCACACGTCAACTGCCCGGTATCGGTAAAGATGGTTAAGAGAGGTTCGACAACATTTTTGGTGACCAAGGTTGCTAAGGCGGGTTTGACAGCTACGACCCCCCTACAAAAAATTTGGGACTTGGCGATGGATGTCTCTAAATTGCGACACCATGTTTCTGTCTTGTCGAAGAGGAATCATGGACTGCAAAAAGAGGTGGATAGGTTGAACAAAGAGGAGGTGGCAGTTGATTCGGAGGTGGCTTCGCCTGAAAGGGTTGAGGAGCCTGAGCCGCTAGTTGTGGCCGAGCCCGAGAGTGGGTAGTGAAGGAAGATGTGGCTGAGACTTTTGTGGGTTTTGCGGGAGTGGCGGGAATAGAGGTGGCTGCTGTAGCGAAGCCTGGTGAGGCTGAGTCAAGAGTGGCAGTTGTAGTGGATGAAGAGGGTAGACCTTCGGCTATGTGGTTTCTGGTGTCTGAGGGAAAGAGGAGGAGGGTGGATAATTCAAGTGAGACGGGGGATAATGAAGGGATGGTTGTGGTTCCAACCGGGCCGAGGGGTGGGTCACCGACAGGGCCAAGATTAATGGCAGAGAGGGTAGGTGGGATAAGGAGAGGGAGTGGAGTGCGGGCGGATCTGTTTGTCAGGAGGGCATACAGGTTTATTGACAGGACGTTGGTGGGAGTGCGTAATGGGATGCTAGGGGATTCCTATCATAGCAGAGGGAATTTTGCTCGGGCGCTGAATGTCGGAAGAGGGGAGTATAGAGGGAGAGGGTATCGGCTGTATCATTGATTGTTGACCGGGGTCAAGAGGGGCTCTGGATTCGCAGCGGGCGGAGACTGCGGGCGCTAAGGACTCACATGAATAGGTTCGGGGCCTGCGTGTATTTTGCCGGTCGATGATGGCGGATGAGAGAGTTGATTGGGGTTCACCGATAGAAGTGAGAATGTTTTTGTTTGTTGTTTTTGTTTTGTTTTCGGGGTATGGGCGAGCAGAGGGTACAGGTCCACCTCACCCATTAAGCGTAGCGGCGAGTATTTGATTGCGGGGAAAGATGGGTTCGTGTCGACGGCCGGGTGTGCGGGTTGATGTATGTCTCCTGCTATTGCACTGCTCGAGATGAATTGTTTTTTGGTTAATGCTGGGTGTTTTTGTTGGTTGTTTATGGGATGACGACAAGGTTGATGGAGGGTTGAGGTTTCAGGTGCGTGACTTGGAAAGTTATCCTTTGTATGGCAGAGGTAGGGTCGGCAACCGGTGACATAGGCTTAACCATATGCTTTAGAGTAGCTCGGTAGCCGAAAATAAGAAAGTTTTGTGAAAAAAAAGAAAAAAAAGAAAAAAAAGAAAAATGTTTTCACACACACCACTTTGTGACCTCACCAGTTTCTAATAATGTTTTGCCAGTCAGCCACTTTGGTGTGTGCGAAATATTTATGCCTGGTACAAGTACAAGTACTTGACTGACTAGCCAGCAGGATCATAACACCAGGGAGAATGTGGGACTGACACCCGATCTCAGTTTGACACCAGCAGGAAGTCTGAGACAGATACTGGTAAAAGATATTTGACTGACCAATGCTGGTCAACATGGATAGGAGGTGTGACCGACACACACTGATGCAAAGTGTGAGTGAATGGCAGTTCAAGTTAGGTTAGCACCAGATAGGGTGGCATCGACAATGATAGGAGGTGGCTTGGCAGACTCGGAAAGGGCCACCTGCACTATTGGTGTGGGAGGAGCGCATGCCGGATGATTGTGATTCCTTTTCCCCCTCCTATTCGTAGGTTCGACACCGATGAGCACAATCCACAAAGGGTGGGTGTCACACTGCGACCAGCAAGCTGCTCTGGCACACACTACGAGTACTGTACAAGTACGTTGGACGATTTGCTGGCAAGTACTTAGGGTTTGAGCATAGGTCTGTCAAAGATTGTCCGATTTGTCGTATCACGCAGCCGTTGGGACAATCTACTATAAAGGTTGGTGAAGGAAAACGTCTGTCGAATTCGCGCTGAGTGGCTAGAGGGAATCTCCCGTCATTTTGCCAATTCCAATGCCGTTCGTCGACAGACCGGGGCCGTTCCGCATGGTGCACGAGTATGCTCTCAACATCCTGTTCCATTATTTCCTTCATGGGCGATAGGCTTTTTTCTGAATGCTAAATGTGACTTTGGGTGAATTACAAGGTTCCTTGTGCAATAGGTAGAGTGCGGTGCGATTGGAATTTATAACACATTCCTTAATAAACGCCTTCATTGGCAAGCAAGCGCCCCTCCGGTAACTAGGGTACCTAGCCTCTGTTGTAGTTAGGCGTGCTTCCTTTATTGAAACACGTGTCAAATTGCTCACCGTACAGGGGGTTGAGGGTAAGTACGGCGAAGGGTTGACATTGGCTCTCATTGGCTTCTGGGTCACCAGGCCAATGAGAATGTATAATTTAATGATATCGGTATCTTTTGAGTTCGCACGACTTTTTTCCCCCTCGAAAATGGCCGCCAAGATTGGCTGTTTCCATGGTTACACTCACCAAAACTTGGTCAGTTAAAATCCAGTTAAGTACCGAGTTCACCAGACTTTTTCTTTTTCTTTCTTTTTTTTTCAAACACTTTTCTCATTTGGTGACTTATATGCTACTCTAAAGTGTTGTCGCTATCCTATCAACCAAATCCGCCAACCATCAAATCTCATTCACCTCCCAAATAAACCAAAACCCCACATCCCATCCTCCCGAGCGGTGCCATAATAGGAGACATACATCAACCCGCACACCCAGCTCTCGACCTTAACCCATCTTTCCCAGCAATCAAATGCCCTACCAGCACGCCTAAAGGGTGAGGTAGACCTGTACCTTCTGCTCTCCCTTCGCCTCCACAACCCACAACACAAAACAACACAAAACAACACCAAACAAAAAACCATCAAACCTATCAACCCTCACCACTATTACCAAACCGCCAACCTACACGCAAGCCCTAAGCCTAATCATGTGAGTCTTTAGCGCTCACGGTCTCCGCCCGCTGGGAATCTTAAGCCCCTCTTGATCCCGGTCAACAATGAACCCTAAGCCCTTTTTCCCCTCTCCACATAAGGTCCCCCAAATACCCCTCTCACTGGCCCACGGGCCCTTACCCCTCTGGTACAATAGGAATCTCCTACCATCCCATTGCGCTCACCAATTCAACTCCTGTTCACAAACCTGTATTCCCTCCTCACCACATTCCACCCCTTAACCCTAGGTCCATCCACCAACCCAGGCCCCCTGGGGAATGTTGAAATTCTTTGTATATTGCCTATGTATATTCAACACACTACCGTGTATTCTTTTACTTAGTTTGTGTTTCGGCTCCGCCTGTCCACCGCTTACATTACTACAGCTAAGATATATATTATGGTGTTTTATTGTTTATTTCAGGATA
>Ga0307509_10011982_pt1 | contig 10417 bp, 9 predicted proteins | sample 10_EM_MG_FD_202245 | JGI IMG/M metagenome (GOLD analysis project Ga0307509, IMG submission 202245) | Populus trichocarpa ectomycorrhiza microbial communities from riparian zone in the Pacific Northwest, United States - 10_EM | ecosystem: Host-associated > Plants > Roots > Unclassified | place...
CGATTGCCGACCCAACTCCTTCACTCGCTTCCAGAGATTTCGGATTCTCCCGTGGTCGTGCACGTCGCCCTCTCAGACGCGGATCAAGATCTCTCAAACCTTTTACTTCTCCGCTCGAGCGCGCCGTTCTTCGTCTTGTCCAGGACTCCAAACGATGCGTACCGCAATGCGTTGTTGCTCTCAAAATTATCCAGAGTGGAGAAGAAGGCTGCCATCCACCTATTTTACGAAAAAGAGGCCAAAATCTCGCCGTTGACCGACGAAGGGGTCCGATCCTTCCTGTGGTCTGACACGGTGAAGGTCAACGGGATTGACGCGAAACCTCACTCCGCCTCGCACCTGTATGCTCTATACCAATCCGTCGCTTCATCCACCGATTCACTATTCGACTCGCCCTCCGGTCCGCTCTCACGGGCCGGTTCCGACACTCCCTCAATTCTCGTCATCACCGTAGCGCGTCCAACTTTCAACCTCGATATCGACGGTGTCGAGTTCATCGACCTTTCCCTGCTCGCCCCCCTCCCCTCCCTCCGCGACCTCTTCTCATCCTCCGTTCAACGCATCCTTGTATTAGAGCAGGCGTGGAATTGGCCCACAAAGTGGTCACCGTTGTACCTGGACGTTCTCGGTGCCGTACAGCAACTCCCAACCCCCCACCCTTCAGTACGAAGTGTTACGCTTGGGTCATCAGACGCGCTCACTGCCGACTCCATACGCGCTCTTCTCCAAGATTCGTCAACATCCTCTCCTTCGGTGAGGCTTTCCTTGGGGCCGCTCCCACAAGAATCCCCATCTACACCGAATCCCCCATTTGTTCCCAAGCACGAAGCGTCGTACACCAAAATCCTTGACCGCCTTTTCGACGATCGGTTGGATATAGCCAACTCTCCCTCATTGGTCTCTTCCGAAGGTCACGCGGCGACGACGCCAGAGTATGCCTTGGGCAGACTGCGAAAACAGCTCGCTCAGAGGGAAGAGCTGGTCTCTCTTGTCGAGAACTTGCTTCAAGACTACGGGACTCCGCCTGATCTCCATAAACCGTTGAGCCGATGGCTAGCATCCTGTGATGACCCAGTCCAGGGCAAAGTGGCGGCTGACGAGGTCATAAAGTCCACCAACGGTTTCTCCACACACCCTCTCATACAACCTCTCCTCTCCCTCACCTCCCTCCTCGGACTCCCTTCCCGGTGGATCATTGGTTCAGACGCATGGTCATATGACGTTGGATCTTCCGGGATTCACCACCTCATCGCTTCAGGATTGAACGTTAACATTCTCATCCTCGACACCACCCCCTACTCCGCCCGCAACACCGTTGACCCCCATCGTCGCAAAAAGGACATTGGACTGTACGCGATGAACCACGGCGACGTCTATGTTGCAAGCGTCGCCGTGTACTCGTCTTATTCTCAGGTGCTTCAGGCGCTGATTGAGGCAGACAAGTTTAAGGGCCCTAGTGTCATCCTTGCGTACCTTCCCTATGTCACAGAGGACACTTCTCCTCTCGAAATTTTGAAGGAGACCAAACTGGCTGTCGATGCAGGATACTGGCCCCTTTACCGATGGAACCCTGCCAAAGAGCGAGAGGGCAAGGACCCTTTCACTCTGGATTCCGACTCCGTCAAGAACGACCTCCAGCAATTCTTGGATCGCCAAAACCATCTCTCCCAGCTCACCACGTCCAAACCACAACTTGCATCGGAGCTCGTCAGCAGTTTGGGTGAAACGGTGAAGGAAGCTAGGAAGAACCGTGCCAAGCAGACGTATAGTGATCTCCTCACGAACATTGATGCACCTCCCCTTCTGGTTCTGTACGGTTCCGACGGTGGAAAGGCGGAGAAGCTAGCAAAGAGGTTGGCAACCCGTGGAAAGCTCCGTGGCTTGTCCACCACCGTTTCAACAATGGACTCCGCCGGCCTTGATGACATCACGAAGGAGGAGTACGTTGCTTTCGTCACCTGCACCGCCGGTCAAGGAGAATTCCCGCAGAACGCCAGGACTCTGTGGAAGGCCATTTCCGCTGCTGCAACTCGGGGGGATAGACCACTCTCCAAGACAAAGTTCACTGTCTTTGCCATGGGTGATAGTCACTACTGGCCCAGACCCGAAGACGCGCACTACTACAACAAGCCGGGAAAGGACCTTAACGCTAAGTTGGAAAGCCTTGGAGCAGAGAGGTTTGTGGAACTTGGGCTTGGAGACGATCAGGACGCCGATGGACCCGAGACCGGATACAAGCTTTGGGAACCCAAGTTGTGGAAGGCACTAGGGATCGACAGCATCGAGGTCAACGAGGCTGAACCTGAGCCCATCACCAACGAACACATCAAAGCCGCCTCCCAGTATCTTCGGGGGACCATTGCTCAGGGACTCGTGGACAAGACCACCGGTGCACTTTCCCCGAGCGATACTCAACTCACGAAGTTCCACGGAATCTACCAACAGGACGACCGTGACATTCGAGACGAGCGTCAGGCCCAGGGTGTCGAACCTGCCTACTCGTTCATGATCCGTGTCCGGATGCCTGGAGGCGTTTGCGAACCCCAGCAGTGGCTCCTGATGGATCAAATCGCGGACGAGCACGGAAACGGAACGTTCAAAATCACCACGAGGCAAACGTTCCAGTTCCACGGTGTCATCAAGCGTCACTTGAAGCCCGCTATTCAAGACATCAACCGCGCCTTGCTCGATACACTCGCTGCCTGTGGAGATGTGAATAGGTTAGTACTGCCTGTCCGACCCCCCTGGCTGCTCGTTTACCTGCTTCCAGGAACGTGCTTTGTTCGGCCATCCCCACACGTTCGGAGCTACACGCACAAGTGTTTCAGTTCGCAAAGGCCGTCAGTGAACATTTGATCCCGCAGACCACTGCCTATCACGAGATCTGGTTGGATAAGAAGATGGTTGCTGGAGACGCGGTCAAGGACGTTGAACCGTTATATGGAGAGCTTTACTTGCCCAGAAAGGTGTGTCACCCTCTCATGATACCTCCTCCCGTATACTAATATGCGCTTCCAGTTCAAAGTTGCCGTCGCTGTCCCCCCCTCAAATGACGTCGACATCTTCGCCAATGATGTTGGCTTCATTGCGATCGTGGATGAGAATAATGGACTCGCCGGATTCAACGTCACTGCCGGAGGTGGAATGGGTGTAACCCATGCAAACAAGAAGACGTATCCCCGAACCGCCGATGTCCTTGGTTTCTGCACAGTGGAGCAGGGTAACGACGTGGCGGAGAAGATCATGCTGGTCCAACGAGACAACGGTAACCGGGCAGAGTACGTTTACTATCGCAATAGTTTGCAGGCTGGGGTTCACTGATGTTCCCAAAAGCCGCAAGAACGCCAGGCTGAAGTACACTATTGACCGGATGGGGCTCAAGAACTTCCAGACAGAAGTCGAGCAACGGCTTGGGTATAAGCTTCAACCCGCTCGCCCGTTCAAATTCACGAGCAATATCGACGAATTCGGTTGGGTCACTGGCGAGGACGGTCGACACCACTACACCACCTTTATCGAGAATGGCCGTGTGCAAGACGAACCAGAGAAGAACTTCAAGACTGGTTTACGGGAGATCGCCAAGGTTCTCAAGGGTAACTTCAAGTTGACAGCGAATCAACACGTAATCATCTCCAACGTGTCCGACAACGAACTGCCGGAGATCAAACGCTTGCTTGCCGAGTACAAGTTGGACAATCTAAATCACAGTGGCTTGAGGCTGTCGTCATCGGCCTGTGTTGCATTCCCTACCTGCGGTATGTTTACCTCCCCACTGAACCTATCCAGGAGCGATATTGACGTGCGACGTTCCACTGGTATTATTGTAGGACTCGCCATGGCTGAATCCGAACGTGTACGTAGACCATTGCGTTTCACTCCTCGACCCTGACACGTAACTTTTATCAAGTATCTGCCTGTTCTGATCGGGAAAGTGGAGAAGGTATGCGAGGAGAATGGGTTACGGAACGACTCTATCGTGATGCGCATGACCGGATGTCCCAATGGTTGTGCTCGACCATACCTCGGCGGTGAGTGTCCGACACGCTTGGCGTACGCCATAAACAGACTCACAGGTCGCTTTGAACAGAGGTGGCGTTCGTTGGGAAGGCGCCAGGATCCTACGTCATGTTGCTGGGCGGCGGGTACTACGGTCAGCGGCTGAACAAAATATACCGAGGTCAGTCTACCCGATCTCCCCGGTTATCTGTGATGGCAGGATTCACGATTGATTCTCCACGGGGTTTCAGAATCTGTAACCGAACCCGAAATCTTGGATATCCTCCGACCGATGATCAAGCGATACGCCCTTGAACGTGAAGAAGGCGAGCACTTTGGAGATTTCGTGATCCGGGCGGGGTACATCGCACCCACGTTGTCAGGCATGACTTGGTATGATAGGATGGGTGGGGAAGGGGAGCACCGTGATGTTGCTGTAGCTGCCTGAGGAGTTTTCCGTAAATACCGTGTAACATGTCTGCAGACGATTCGCTTGTTATTCCACCATGCGCGGTCAGTCTATTTCCGGTCCTGAACACCTCTGGCATCAAGTCTTCCATCCACATCATGCGTTTATCTACGTCGAGAAAATCTGTTGCGAACAACGGTTTATAATGGTACTAAACAACCCTAACGTATAAATCGAACAGCAGGAAGGAAAGCGGGAGTGACGGATGAAATAACGCGACAATTGGATTAGCGAGCAACACGTCCGTTGGAACCGGAGGGCTCGGAAGAGTACGAGGCAGGAGAGACGAGAAGGAACCGAAGGGGGTTCTACCCCTTTCTGAGCTATCGATTAGTGGAGCTCGCTTGGCTATGGAACGTCCCACTTCTTTTCAGTTGGCCAGAAGTCGGTAACGGCCGTGGCCCTCTCGGATTCAGGGGTGGCGGAGGGCTGGATGGGAAAATCGATGGCGGCAGGGATGGCAACACCAGCTCATGGACAACAGAACCCTGCGAAAACGCGGAGGAAATACTGCTTCTGCGATGAACGGACCGTCCTGCCCCATCACCGATGGGACTGGAGTAAAGTAATGAACCGTTGTTACTCCCAGGGATTGCAGAACGTATTGCAGTCGTTGGGGAGCTAAAATTTGAGCGAGTCCGACCTACGTCACCAGATAAGCGGCGGCGGGTGTTTATCGCGAGGGAGCCGGTTGGATCAGCCGGGAGGGTCGAGTGAGCGTCCACGAATTCATCGGTGGAGTGGGGAGGGGGAGGATGGCTGAATGATCTGGGGGTTGAAGGGGTGGAATGGGGGAGAGGAGGGTATGTCACGTATGGGGGAACTTCGGTAGGTGAAGAGGTAGCATATGATAACGATGACCCCGGAGAGGCCAGCGTCGATGGGGAAGGTGGAAGCGGTACGTGCCGTGCGAGGAAAGCCGGTGGCTTGGGTTCCTCCTCGTAATAAGAGGGTAGCCGCTCCGCCGGTAAATCCTCGACCCTGGTCGCTCTGGGGCTCTGAGGGGGTTGTGCGGGAGGTAGTGGTGGAAGTCGCCTCCACTCGGTGATAGCTTCATCTCTAGCTCCAAGTAGGAGGTTTAACCGCCCAGGGAAACGTCTCGGTGGACGGGGAGGGGAGGGGGATGTCACGGGAGGAGGAGCCGTGCCTTTCCTTTTCGACTGTGATGGGATCGTCTGTGATGGGCCAGGTGTGGGCTGAGCCCAACCGCCACCCATACCCTCTTCATTACCAGGGAAGATTGGGTTGACGGCGTCGATTCCGAATCTCTGTTCGTAGAGAGAAGAGCGTTTACGGTGGTGGAGCCGGACGGGGCTTTCCGTTTGCGCTCCAACCGAAGAGGAATAACGTTGAGGTCGATCGCTGGCAATAAACGAGGGAAGGGTGATGATTGACGATAGACCCGAAGCTTGGGAAACTCTTGACCTCGCCATATTGGAGTTGGTGTTGTTGAACGCGGAAGGGGGGAGGCTTTCATCTTCTACCGGACATTCCACAATCTCCGAATCAGATTTCGCAGCCTGGTCGAGGGAAGTAGACCCAATGGTGGATGTTGCCCCAACAGCGGGGGTCGAGTCCTTGTGAGGGGCGGTAATCAATGCGACGTTTGATACGATAGAATCGGCACTGAAATATTGGGGTCTGAATCCGGCAATATCTTGGAGCCGAGGTTGATTCACCAATGTTGAGCCACCTGCGCTCTGCGGACGGAATTGCCGATCCAACGGGGAGCGATCGAGAATATTGAAACCGCTTTTCTCCCCAGGTGTATTAGCAAACTCGTCAAAGGTTCCGCCGGAAAATGTTGGGAGATCTGATAACCGCCCATCCCGGATCCCACCTTATCGCGAGTTGAGATACGGTCCAGAGCTAGAGGAGTGTTTTTCGTACCTGTTTGAGGTTTCCGCCTTCCGCATCTGAGGATAAGACATGCTGTGCACTCCGGTCTCATGCACCATGATCGATGCAGGGCCGCTGCGGTAACCAGACAAATCACCACCAGCACCGAAACCACCACAATCGCCCCAATAACACCTGGAGCCAGGGAGCCCGAATCCCCAGCGACCTTCTTCCGGGGCGTTCTCCCGTATCCTGAGTCAACCGTCACCGTCACCGTAGGCGCTGCTTGACCGTTATCCCAGAGTATGGTAGTGGCCGTGTCGTCCCTCGGATAGGCACCACGAGTAGGCATTGTCGTTATCATTCGAACTTGTGTGGTGAGTTCTGGGGAGAGGGGGAGCCGTTCAAAATAAATACCAGAAGGAAAGGAGCGTGTTATAGAACCGACAGGAAGCGGCAAAGAATGGAAATCCCGGGAGAGATGAACGGAAGAGGAGCCTGTGGGAGAACGGAGGGAAACGTTCGCGGTCCTGGCATCCACCGGTTGAGAAGAAGGGTGGGGGTGGAAAGGGAGAAAAGTGCTGAGGGCATCGATTGTATTTAGAATGCCAGGCAAACCCTGGCATCAAGGTTCCATCACAGGAAGCGGTACCCCTGGATAATCAAAGAACGGTCAACGCGCGCCGGAGCAGATGTTAGGGTGGGGGGTGGCGTAGGTGGCAATCCAACATTGAGTTGAATCCCAGGTTAGGGAAACGGGGCGGGGCGTTTCTCCCAACCAGGCGCGGTCGATAATGAAGGGCATCAGCAACCAGAGTTCAAGCTGGTGGCTCGGTTCCGGCGCCGGATCTGATACGTTCGGGGACTCACAGACGAGTCTCATGATGGAGTAGAGCGCAGGAGCCGACGGCGAGTGAGAGAGGAAGTCGAGTCCGGCTGTCTCAGATCACTGATTGCGATCGTGTGATCCGGGACCATTTGGGGAAAAGAAATGATGGGTGCAGCTTCGAATTCGTGCATGAATGTGCACTGGGAAGTCGGCAAATTCTTACCACTTCGTTGACGACGTGTGTTCATTGTGACCGTGGACCGTCTGTTCGAACAAGCGAGAAGCATTTTTTTTTCGCTCGAGACCTACGTGTTGCGTGGTCGGGGAACGCTTTGATCATTGAGTACCCCGTTATCACCACAACTCGAATATTCCCATTCCATGGGTGGTCGGAGCCGCCCACGGGGGACAGGTGGTCCGATGGAAGGATCCCGCAAACGTCGCAGCACCGTTAGTTGCAAACGCCGTGCCCGAGCTTTTGTAAAGTGAACGACAGATCAAGCCAATCTTACCCCGAGGAGAGAGAACACAGCCCAACTAGCGGTGTCGAACGGTTCGTAGTACGTTCTCGCTCAGATGCTAGAGACCAAGTCCGAGATGAAGGGTGCGTAAGAATCCATTCCGTCGCACACAGCACAGCTCTAGAGTCCTAACTAGACACACCCTCAAGCGTAATCATGGAATACACGCTGCACATTGCAAAGCACTCAATTCTACCTCTGATATTGCTATGGGCGTTGTGTGTTGATGGTTTCTTCGTAATAACAGGTTGTGGGCCACCGGAAAGCATCGTCAGACGTCTTATTGTTCTGTCCCTGGTCCTCGAGATATGTCTCAGGGGCTGTGGTCTCCGATCATGCGTTACCGGGAGTACCTGTCAGTGCTTGGAAAGAGCCTCAACCAGCAAATTCCACCCGAACAATTGGTGAGTAAAGAATGGGGAGTCGACCGCGGGAAAGTTAGTGGCACGGGGACGGTGGCATTGGCCGACACAAAGCCGAACCTCTTGATCCGCGTAACTGTAGGTTCGCTGTGGTGAGATCGGAGGATTCGTCAGACTCTGGGGATCGGAGAGCGAATCCGAAGGTATCGGCCGGGCCGCATACGCCGGGACCCTTCGGCGACACATCGCGTGTGTGCGGCCCATGACTATGCACGGATAACGCCGTGTAGGATGCCCCGTGAATGTCATGCAGGTACCAGAGTTGGCGTTCCGTGTAAGCGCCACCGCACTGGAGCCCTGAGAACGGGCTACTGCAGAAAACGTAAGTGTCGTGAACCCCCGGGGCATCACGTCGCATTACCATTGTAGCATGCGTTTTATTCTTCACACAGAAGCGCTCTGAGAAGGCCTTCCTGGCCCACACGAAGCACGGCCACCGAGATGAGAGCAGGGCCGGAATAATGGTGCAGGGTCGGGAAGTCGCTAGTACAAATCGATGAGAACCCAAATCCCACTGAGACTGAGCTATGGGAACTTTAACCCATCATAGAAACCAGGGTCGTCGGGGCGTGGAAGTTGGGAGATGCCATCTTCGTGGAAGAGAGCACTTCGCTGTCGTAGACCTAATAAATTCCGGGACTTGAAGCTAGGGGTGCAAAATCGAGAGATAACTCTTCCTGATACTTTTCCTGATCGGAGATTTGGTTCTGCGGTGAGGGGTGGACGCCAGGTTGTCCTGTAACAATACACACCGACATTTTCTGCGTTTGCTGGAAGAGCTCGCTCATCCTCGCATCCGGAGTGCACCGAGAAGTATTGGTTGTCCAATCCCAGACGTGGAGCACGGTGAGAAATTCTGCCCTAAAAGAAAACTAACAGCGTGTCCACAGACGACCGTTAGAGCGAACGAGGCCATCGTTACGTTGAACAGTTGGATATTAAATGTTGATGCGGGAACCGCGGACGGGGCAAACCGACCCCGTCTCTTCTCCCCACCTCACCGAGCCTTGGGTGGCGGCCCCTGCGCCGCAGACCAATGGATCGCTATCGCGAAAAGAGTTCAGCGTTCTTTACCAGGCTCACAGATGGCATCAGTAGGAAACGGCGACCTGCCACTGTCCCACTATCGGAGTCCATCGGATCCCCCGCACCCCAAACCAGCCTCAGTACAGTCTCCTTGTATTAGGTCTTTGGGTCGAACATTAATCCGTCCCATCCTACCTTCGCAGTCTTCGAACTTCCAGACGAGCTCATCCTTTACATTCTCTCCCACATCTCCTCGGACCCGCGTGATGCCGGTCAATATGCACGGCTCCGTCTTCAGTATTGTATGGGGATCAACGATTGCCATCAACAGCGGCTGCGATTTCTACTACCGCTAAGCATGACGTGCAGAGCGATGCGAGCGCGGTTGCTGCCATGGGTGTGGGAACGCATAGAGTACCTTGAGTCTCCCCCACTCTGGGGTTCGGGGCCGATCCACCCGAGGAAACGCAACACCATCACGGGTGCTCTGCGCGCGGACGCGTCTCTGGCTACCATCGTTAGGTACTTCCGTGCCCTTCTTTGTCCCTGGTTCGGGGCCTGATTCGTGTTCTCTGAAGGTTCGTGACGGTGTTGGGAATGTGGAATCAATTCGCCTTTCCCGGGTTCGTCGAATGCCTCGGGTCCCTCCCAAACCTGCACACGCTAGAGATAGCGCGGGCGCATAACCGGATTACGACCCCGCTCGAGAACGCGCTTAAATGCGTCAAACTCCCTCAGATTAAGACTCTGATCCTACCTCCCACCGCCCACCCTCTTCTCCGACACTGTCACAATGTGGAGGATGTTGTCTATGTGGTCGGGGATGAGATTCCACCCTCCGATGAATTCCTCGAGTCTCTTGCATCCAACCAGGACTCAAAAGTTAAGCGGTTGGCAATCCCCCTGGTTTTGTGGGGTGATCCATCCCGTAAGTGACCCGGCGTTCTGTGGGATCACAATGAGAGCGGTGACTGACTGCTTCCGATTCCAGGATTTGCAGCTGCTTGTCCCAAGCTCACAGAACTCACCCTCATCTTCCGTCATCCACATGACATCCCAGTCACAGAACGCGGAATCCTGTTCGACCCAGTCAAAAGCGCACGTGCCGCAATGTTAGACCTAGTCAATGCGTGCAAGGCACTCCCAGATTTCGATACGCTCCAGATTGTATACTTTATCCTCGGCACTCCTTCCTCGAGATATGCGGACGCGTGGACCATGAGCCTGTCCCCCCTGGGACGACTGGAGCGGGAATTGAGGGAACGGTTGAAGGGTGTGAGGGATTTGGCGATAGACTGCTTGAAGAAGCAGAAAA
>Ga0307509_10011984_pt1 | contig 10415 bp, 9 predicted proteins | sample 10_EM_MG_FD_202245 | JGI IMG/M metagenome (GOLD analysis project Ga0307509, IMG submission 202245) | Populus trichocarpa ectomycorrhiza microbial communities from riparian zone in the Pacific Northwest, United States - 10_EM | ecosystem: Host-associated > Plants > Roots > Unclassified | place...
ACCACCTTTCCAGTAGCTCTATCCTTGATCTGTGATTGATGGGCATCCCATAGCTTAGTATAATCAAGGTGAGTGCACAACTGAACAGGGGATGGGCCTGGGGTCCCAAAGTCCCACCCCAGGGGCTGTGATGAAGGGGAGTGAACCCATATTTTTGAACCCTCCACAGCAAGCAACCTTGGGACAGGATCACACATAAGCTTCACCTCACCCACAACCTCTCCTGTCTGGACAGATAAAGCTCGGACAGACTCTAAGTGTAAGCAGAAAATTTTGGATCCATCCCCTGATACCCTGGCATCCAGGGTGTCATCCTGGGTATCCACTGTTTGGAGTCCCCCCTTCTCCACATCTGAAATGCAAATCAACTTCAGACCCCCAGAAATTCCACTCTGACACCAAACAAGGATCAGCTGACTGTTGATTAGCTGGACACAATTCCAGCAAGAGGATTTGGCCCGGGTTTGGAAGGATGCCTTGCAGAGACCAGTTGAGGTGTTCCAACTTCTTACCACCCCATATGAATCACTTGAGAATGCAGTCCCACATTTTGCTTGCTGTGCAATAGATGTTATCCGGGGTGGAGTGATGGGTGTGGATTCTGAATTGGTCATAACTGTGGCTGTTGGTTTAACTCCAATCTCCCAGAGCTTGACCAAGTTGTCAACTGACATTGAGATGAGGGAGGAAGGGGAGGAAAATGCAATGAAGCTGATTTCATGGGTGTGTCCAACAAGGTTTCTGATGAGGTGGGGGTCTGAACTGGTAATATCCCAAACTTCCACAATATTGTAATTAATAAAGGCCATAAGCCTGTTCCCAGGTGAAAAACAATGGCAATGAATACTGGTGTTGGCTACCTCAAATTTAGCCACAATTGCTGCAGAATCAGTACCCCAAACTGCACCAGCCCTCCCTTCCCATAAAGCAACCTGAGTGGGATCTGAGGAAGGAATATGTGAAACATGTGCAGGGTGGGTTTGGTAACCATTAGTGTTCCACCGCCAGATTTTATCACCAGATACAGATATGAAGTGCTGAGGATCTGTGGGAGAGAACCTGAGGTGATAAACCCAATCTTGTTGCTCAAGAACATGATGGCACTCCTCAGTCCAAATGTCCCACAAGCAAATTTTCTTGTCCTTGGACCCTGAAGCAATCATGGTGCAGTTTGCAGAGATGGAAACAGAAGTGACACAGTCAGAGTGACCACGGAAGGTCTTAATAACCCCACCAGTCTGCATATCCCAGAGCTTGATGGTTTTGTCATCACTCCCAGATGCAAGCAATGTCCCATCTGGTGAGAAGGCAAGAGATCTCACTGAAACAGTGTGCCCAGGAATAATGGCTATCTGGCTTCCTGTGGTGGCATCAAGGGTGATGATGTCCCCAGACTCCAAACTAACTGCAATGGTATCTTTCCAACATGTAAGGTACAGTGAGGACTGGCCCAATGTGAGTGTGCGGGAACACAATCCCCATTCAGCTGGAAGCCCCCTGACCACCTTAAAATCTTGTGAGAGCTCTGTAGTATAGCATTTACAAAGCCAAGACAAGGGGGGACAAAATGGGAGGGCAGAATGGTATATCTGAGAAGGAGAGTTGTGGATTGTGTCAAAGTATTCTAGGAGGAAATGCTTGCTGTCATTTGTCCATTTGCAGGAAACTCCTGCCTGGACAAGTGTGAACATGGATCCCTAAGCAAACACTCCATACTACTCACCAATGTGTACCATTGCTGTATATCACTGAGGGCATAAACACCAATGTCAAGCTTTCCCATCATACTCAGGACCTCAAGCCAGAACAGCAGGCAGGTTGTGAAGAATGTGTCAATTGCTTCCTGCACCCCACCAACACCTGGACCATTGCCTGGAATCTGTAGAAGGTGCTTTGTCCAGAAGCAACATGCATATTCCAGTCCATCTCCAATGTACTTCTTCCGGTGATCAGAGAGATCTTTGACTTCACTGAGAATAGCATAATCATCCAGCCTACAGATATTTTTCTTCAACCTGTCCCTCATAAGCTCAAGGCAGGAGAGTGAGATTTTTTCATGGTGAGTTGGGAGGTCTATGAAGAACTGGCGGTCCATGCATTGTCTTTGGTTTGTAAGGAAGTCAGGAAATGACTTATGGAAAGTTTGAATGGGAGCACCCTTGCTTGTTGGAACAAGAAGGAGAGAATGGAGGGAACAGAGGGTAGTAGAGACATCAGGCACTCCAAGGAGGTCTGAGAGTGCATTGGCTGAAAGAGGGTTAAACACTAGCAACACTGCACCAACTACAGTTCTGAAATGGGAATAGAATTCCTCATCATCTGCATCCACATCATCAACTGCTTGCTTCAAAACCTGGGTATAGAGGATGTCCAGTCCAGCCCTTCCTTCATGAGAAGTACTTTGTTGAAGAAAAGTGATCTGGTTTAGCTGTTTGGTGGGTGTGCGACTCTTGGACATGACAAATTTGATGACTGTTGAAGCATAAATGAAGAACCCTGCTGCCTTCTCACAGAGAATATCAATCTCAGATGAACTTGGCCACCCTTCCATTAAATCACAGTCACTTCGCTTTTTAGCAAGTTCAGTTAAGTGCATTTGGAAGAAGAGCTTGATGTCCTTGTTCACTGATTCAGGCTTGACTTCATGCAACTTGAGAACTTCTGTGATGGGGAGAAGTGACTCCAAACGGAACCCAGAACGAATTCTGGGTTCAGGTCGCCCAGTGATGAAGAACTTGGCATTGGGGATCTCATTTGTATAGCGGGAGAGTATTGACAGGATGGCAGATGCAGGTTCTTCATCCTTACACTCATCAAGGGCATCAATGATTATGAGGATTGGAATACAGGCAGCTTTGAGAGGACCAACAATGAGCTTCTCCATCTGCAAACAGAGGGACTGTTGTCCAGCATCAGGGTACACCTTCAAGACCTGGACCAACTCCCTTCTGAATAGTGGCTCCTGATAAGCAAGCTGAAAGGCAAGTGTTGGAAAGATTGCCTGAAGATTGCTCCTGTCTTCAATGTCTCATGAGCAGAAGAAACTGGCCCCAAGTTTCCCATCTGCAAATGCCATTTCAGCAAATGTTTGGGCAATGGTTGATTTTCCAGTCCCAGCCAGGCCATTTAGCCAGAAGATGCGCTGTTCCCATTTGTTCATTAACCAGCATTCAATCTCCCAGAGAACATCCTTCCTTGTCCCCTTTAGGCATCCCTGCCTGTTCCCACACAGGTAACTGGCATCTGCAGTGTGATGGATCCTATCAAGAAGGGCAATGTCTGCTGACTCCTATCAATTGGTTAGTCTTAGAGGCAAACGATGAGGAAAGAAAACATACAATCAGCTGACAACTTTTGCTATAGATGTCCTGTTGCAATGAAGTCTAATACAACAGTTATACATGGTGCAGATAAATAATGTAACACACAAACCTGATAGTCCATCATTGATTCATATACATCCTCCACCAGACCATTAATCCTCTGCACATTCTCAGCACTGGTAAGGAATCCCACAGTATTCCCTTGTTCAGCCAGTGTGATCAGATCTCGACGAACATCCCCCAATTTCCTAGCAATCCTCACAAGTCAGTCTCAACTCTCCTTATTTGAGGTGGGAGCTTACTGTTCCAGTGTTTTTCTCCTCAATCCCTCCTTAATATCACCCTCAGAAATGGGTGCACAGAGTGATTCAGCAAGTGCTTTGACCCGGGGTGCCAATGACTCGATTGCCTGCTTGTTTGCCTTTGTTCGCTGAGGAAACTATAAGCACTGTAGGTTGTGTTGGATGTAGGAGGACCATACCTCGCAATTTTCTAGGATAAAGCAGAGGCCCCCAGCAACTGATTTGAGTGGACCGAAGGCATCAGCGGAGTCTCTCACCCCACGGAGGAGTAATTTGGCAGTGGCAGATACAGTAGATTTCCAGTTTAATTTGCTCTTGTCTGCAGCAGCACTCGGTTCGACGCCCTCGCTGGAACGAGGAACTTCTGGTCCATGCTCAGGAACGGCTGAGGCACCTATGTTGTCTGAAGGAACAATCAGAGGCAACAACTAAAACAACCACGTTCACGTACTGGACCCACTGAGCTGGATCGAGGGGTTGGATGGGGGGTGGTGAACTTGCCCAACGTTCTCCCCATAGGACCCATTCCCTTTCAAACCGGGTCCGGTTCCCACCACGACCTTGACGTCTGAATGCGGGCGGGGGTGCCTCTGGCTCACTTCCACTCCATCGACGCTACCATCCTCCCCTCCTTCATTGCCTTCGCATCCGCCGGCGAGTACAGGTGCTGGAACATCTGGTAGTGGGGGTCGGTCCGTCGAACTGGTCCACCGCTCGCCCGCGTTGGCCCCATCCTCTCCCCGGCTGTGGCCGCCGCCCACTACGACATGAGGAACTGGTAGCGAGGCCGAGGCCGGAAAGTCCTCTCTCTCCCCGCGAGAGTTGGCCATTGTTCTGTCCGGTTTGTGTTTACTCCCCGGGTGCTTAAGTTTTTTCTTCAATCTGGAGAATGATTCCCGTATGTCCATATTGGTGTTGGGTCGCGCAGATGGTCGTGCGATAGTGGATAAGCTTTGATTGTGCCGCGTGGGTAAAATCCGCCGCCCAACGAACGCTTGGCCTAAGCGTCCTCGTAGCTTCCCTCCGCTGAGGACGCATTCATCTCTTATTGCTGTTGGCTTTTGCCTTTCCCAGGCACACAGATGCTGGCCATGAGCAGTTTTATATCATAGTACGCTTCCATTTCGTCCGGGTCCCCCCCGCATCAGTCCGTAATACCAGCTTTCTCTACATTCGCAGCACACCAAGGTGCCCCGTGCGAGCGCCCTGGGCGAGCATTTCTACCAGCCGTGACACGAAACTTGAGGCTTGAAGCTTGAAGGCCGGCTCACCGCCGCCCGGTTTGATGCATCTTACCTCGATCTTAAACTTGAATTAACTCTCCGGAATGCCCCCTCCGCTGCTATGGCTCCCGCCTCCCTCTGGCTACTTCTAACCGGATTGATTTCTGAGGGGGGACCGCACAGCTCCGGGTATCCCTACCACAGTCAGCATCGTCGCGTGGCGTCGAAGTCGTACTCTCCTTGAACGTCTTTTGCCTTATCGAGGAATCGAGAACAGGTCCCCTTCGCTTACAAGGTTTGCGATTGTTGCGCAAAGTCCTCCAAGGACCTACGGACGACTAACGGTCAGCTCTTGGGAGCAGGCATTCTTTTAATTGAGTCGGTGTCAACCTTGCCAGTTGCGCGAACCTCTCAACCTCCTGCTGACGTTGGCGTCCGCCTTTGCCAGGCCCTTCCCCAATTTCGTCAAGCATGGAATCAACTCTTCGAGCTTGTCGTTGACATCCTTGCTTTGCTGAGAGAAATCCGTCAGTCGTGCCCAAGAAAAGTCCGATATGGTGATATAGTGTTTGACAAGCGCGTTGATGCCCCCTAGACACGATTTCAGATGTGGGAAACGATCAGACGACTCCTTTGCAACATCTAGAAGCGCCTCTGTAGCATCTATCATTCGCTGTCTCTTCGCTGCGGAAGGTTAGTGGGTTGGTGCTACGATCGTGGGTCTTATACATGAGTTTGGCCCGGTTCCCGTCCCACTTGTCGTCGGGCGTCGTTTCAGAAGGAAGCTGGACATGTTTCTGGAGGTTTCCGCGGGATGCGGGATCCAGGTGGCCCGTTATGGTCTGTCGTCTTCTGCGAGGTTAAGGCGCTGACGCTACGAGGACACTTGGATAGTTTGATCATCGCCACGGCGTCAGATGAGAACGTTGGCTGCTGAGGATTATAAACGTTACATGCTGGTAATTGTAAGAAAGTCTGCAGGGGTGGGAGAGGGGGTACGGGGGAGGTTGGGTGGAAGACTACGGATGAGTGAATAACCAAAAGGGGATCATGGAGACAGTGGTTGATACATGTGAGGTCACTAAAACGAGGGAACGAATGTAAGGGGTGCAAGAGTGGACCTATCAGGGTATATGTACGTGGGATTCTAAAAACCCTGTCTGGGGGTGGGAATACGCGCGGGAGGTGGGAGAGTTCGATATTGGAAGGGAAAGCCAGTTGTCCCAGCCAGTAGGGCGGATTATGATCCGGGATTGGATGGGAGTCGTTGGTGGAACCGAGGGATGGAAGTTATGGGCGGAATGGGGTCCAATTTCCGAACATTACATGATGACGCAATCCTTGTCTTTGCCACCCTTTCCGTTCGAATCCTCGCCGTCTGGGTTTCTTCGCAAAACGGATCCAGGTCCACCGGGCTGAATGATCGGAGTGTTCGAGTTCGTCTTCAGCCGTTGCGTCGCGCGTCTATCTCCTTTCTCGGCAGCACGTTTATACCAAGAGATTGCTCTGTGAAAGAACGGGACCCGAAATTCAGTAACCGCGGTTCCCGTCAAAGGAGGCGCATATAATCACTCTTTCATATCCGGCGGCGTTCCAACCCCAACCTCCAAGAAATAGCCAACTGCGTACATCGCCTTGACAAGAGTTGCCTCAGCGGCCCGCCTCGCCCAGAGGTATGCTTCCGTGTCTGACTGCGGGAGAACGCCAGGTGATCCGACAAGGTACCACGCGGTCAGAGCAAAGCACGCGTCTCGATGATTTTGTTGAGCCGCAATATTCTAACAAACGAAATTAGAGTGTGAATAACCGGAACAAAAAAGGGCGCACGTAGTAGTGGATGGACAGAGCAGGGTCCTGAGGGCATCCCATCTTCCCATACTCGTAGCATTCTCCTAGCTTGTACGCGCTTGGAGCATAACCGAACTCCGAGGCCTGAGCCAACAGTTCCGCAGCGTATTCGTGGTCCACAAAGACAACGTTATCGAGTCCCTTTTCGTGCAGGAGAGCGAGTTCGTGGAGGGCGTGAGGGAATTCGGCGGTGGCATGCTCTGCGGATCTTTTCAACCACTTGACACCTTCTCTTGGTCTCTTCGATAATCCCAACTCCCCGTTCAATTCCGCAATGCCCAACCGATATTGCGCGCCTGGATGGAGAGCAGCACCAGCCTTCCTGAAGAACTGCAACGCCTTCGCGGTCTCCCTCCTACAACCCCAACCGTTCTCACAACATGTACCGGCACGATACGCAGCATCCGGATGGCCGTGTTTGGCGGCGAGCATGAACAGAGGGAAGGCACGATCGAAGTCTTGCTTGGCCTTTGCGGTACCAATTCCGTTGGCGTAGCAGTCAGCGAGGAAGTATTGTGATGGCATGTGTCCCCTGTCCGCCAGCCTTCGCAGCAGGGAGGTGGCTTCGCGGTAGAGATCCTCCCGTTTGTTCTGGGCCTTTTCGATGTCGATGACGTTTACACCTGATGGTTCGAGAGCGGGAACGGGCCAATGCTTGGCGGCGTCCACCAAGAAGACGGCAAATTCGAACTGAAGCTCGGGATCCTGAGTCTTCTTTGCGTTGGTACGGTATAGGGCGAGGGTACGTTCGTGAGAGAGGAGGGAGGCCTCTTTTCCTGGCCGTAGGTGGGAATGGTCGAGGATGGGGCCAGGGGGGGTGGCTGGACGGGAGTCGGGTATCGACCGCGGAGTGTAATCGCCATTTCCATGGTAAAAGTCGTCGTTGTTGTCTGGGTTGTACTGGTCTAGGTCTTCTGCAGGCTCGTACCGTAGCTGGTCTTGAGTGTAGACGGAAACTCCGCCACCTGTCCGTTGCTGCGGTATCGGCTGTTGTTGGGGGTAGAAGTCTGGTTGAGAAGTGTGGGAAGCGATCCTCTGTTGTTGTTGGTCTGGATAGAAGGAAGACGATGGCCTGGATGGCATCGAGTGTTGTGCGTACATGGTGGTCATCGCCAGAGGTGCCGGCGGTCGTGGGTATGGGAGAGTGTGTGGAGGGAGAGGGAGAGGAATGACGATGATGAGATCGGAAACCGCCGACAACCCACAGAACGCCTCGACCTCCCCTATCCCCGCGAGCGGCTGAGAAACTTATATACTCTCGTCAGTTTTTCGTAGGCAATGAATTATTCGTCGTCGTCGGAATCTATTGCCATTTACTTTGAGTGGGACAACGAGCCCTATTCTTGCACTTTCCCACAGTCGCAACCTCTCTCGAACTCTCCGGCGTTCTCTATGACGCTTCTGTATCGACACCTGAGGGTCCACCAAATATTCGGTGCGAATACCGACGTTGGCAAGACCATCTTCGCAACGGCGCTGGTCCGAGCGTCGGCGTATTGGGGTCACAACGTGTTGTACCTAAAGCCTGTCAGCACAGGCGATGTCGGAGACGCGGACGATTTGTATGAATGCCGTGTAACTTACTTCGCGCCATCACCGAAAATGCTGATCACCTCATGGAACAGGCACGTTCGTCGGTTCTCCGGAAGTTTCTCCGGCCGCGTGGACGTTGACTGTCTTTTTCGGTACAACGAACCGGTCAGTCCGCATCTTGCGGTGCTTCGCCAGGGAGGCGCAGACCAGGTATTTATTCAGTTGCCCACTTCTGGGGACGAGGCCGACACACCCTCTGCAGGTCTCCGATGGTACTCTGATCAGCGCGATAACAGATCGCGTGTCATCATATGCCAGGGATGCTTCAGGCGCCGGTCACGTCTACGTCGAGACGGCAGGGGGTAATTGGTCCAGATGGTGATCTCCCTCTAAAAACCTAATATCTGGCATCCTAGGCGTACACAGTCCGACGTTATCGGGCTCAACCCAACTCGACGCATACCGACCGCTGTTTTTGCCAACGGTCCTGATCGGGGACTCCAGGTTGGGAGGAATCTCATCCACGATATCCACCTATGAATCCCTCTTGCTCAGGGGATACATCGTCGACGCACTGCTACTCTTCCGAGAGGACTACTACAGAAACTGGGAATACCTAACCTCTTACTTTGTTGAGAAAGGCGTTCCAGTAGTGGCGATCCCACCCCCACCCGCTCGGCGGCCCTCTCATGAGGAGGACGTACCCAATTTAGAGAATTATTACAAGGAAATATCTGAATCCAAGTCCTCTGGGCTATCGGAGGTAACCGCCCAGCTTACGGAGCGACACAAATCCCGCCTCAACGAGCTTGCCTCGATGCCCTCCCGAACGCACACCCAGATCTGGTGGCCATTCGTCCAACATTCTTCCACGTACCCCAATCCAAAATCCATTACTGTTATCGATAGCGCACACAAGGATCATTTTAGCGTTTACGGTGATGACCACGCTCACGGTTCCGAGGAAACCGACTCGCTCCTGTGTTACAAATTCGACGGATCAGCGTCCTGGTGGACTCAAACCCTCGGACATTCCAACCCTACCCTCACACTTGCAGCCGCTCGCGCAGCTGGTAGATACGGGCACGTGCTCTTCCCCCAATCCACCCACCTCCCTGCGCTGAATCTCGCCGAAACCCTTCTCGCAGGTCCAGGAAGAGACTGGGCGTCTCGCGTGTTCTATTCCGACAACGGCTCCACAGGGATGGAAGTTGCTCTGAAAATGGCTCTGCGAGCTTACGCGAAGAAGTACCCCGCCGTAGGAGATGCCGGAGGGGATCGGGCGAAGAAGCTCGGTGTGTTGGGTTTGAAGGGGAGTTACCACGGGGACACGATTGGGGCCATGAACGCTTGTGATGCCGGGGACGGGGTTTTCACCTGTGAATGGCACGACTCAAAAGGCTTTTGGTTCAACCCCCCATCTCTAGCGATCCGGGAGGGGCGGACCAGCATCAATCTCCCCCCAGCGCTCCAGACACTCGCCTCAGGAGGCGGTGTTAGTGGAGAGGACCTTAGGTGGATCGGGACGAGGGACTCGTTGAACGCCGCCTACGATGTCGTAGGGCGGCTGGGTACCCCTCTCGCTCTGGTTTATAAAGAGTTCATCGAACGCTCGCTGGATAATATCGAGGTCGAAATCGCTGCCCTCGTTCTCGAACCCCTGGTCATGGGAGCTGGTGGCATGATCTTCGTCGACCCGTTGTTCCAACGGGTACTCGTTGACGTGGTCCGGTCCCGTTCTCCACCCGTGAAACCGTCAACTGAGGGAAGGTGGTCTGGAATCCCCGTGATCTTCGACGAAGTATTCGTTGGCACCTACCGCATGGGTCATCAAACAACCTCCACCGTCCTTGGTGTTCACCCAGATATTGCTGTATATGCAAAGATGCTTAGTGGGGGTCTCGTACCCCTCGCCGCGACACTCGCCAGAGAGGAGATTTTCGAAGCCTTTGTAGGGGAAAGGAAGGATCAGGCGTTACTGCACGGTCACAGTTACACGGCCTACCCGATCGCGTGTGAGGTCGCGAACGAGACGTTGAAGCAAATTAAGAAGTTGACGGAGAGCGAGAGCTGGGAGGGGGCGAGGAGGAAGTGGACCGGAGCTACTTCTGAGGACCCTGCTGAGGGGGCGGCAAGGGTGTGGAGTTTCTGGGATCCGGATTTTGTGGACGAACTCTCGAAGCTGG
>Ga0307509_10011985_pt1 | contig 10412 bp, 6 predicted proteins | sample 10_EM_MG_FD_202245 | JGI IMG/M metagenome (GOLD analysis project Ga0307509, IMG submission 202245) | Populus trichocarpa ectomycorrhiza microbial communities from riparian zone in the Pacific Northwest, United States - 10_EM | ecosystem: Host-associated > Plants > Roots > Unclassified | place...
CACAGTTGATCCACCAACAGCAACTCTTTTTCTACAATTAATTCAACTAATTAATTCACTACCTCTAGTATTTTTTTGTGTTTTTTTTGCTAATAAGCGAAACCGTTACTTTATTTTTAATCATATTTCGTAATTGGGAAACATTTACTGTGAATTTTGCTGTTGACACAGAGCAGCCACTCGCTATGAGTGGGTCGGCCGAAGCCGTATAGGCCGGCCTAGGCTATATAGGCCAGGCCGGCCTATCAGACAGCCGGGAAAAAGCCTATATGGCCTATAGGCGGGCCCGGCCAGGCCAGGCTCAGGCTTAACCAGGCCTGCAGGCTCGGGCCAGGCTAGATCCGAGAGAATTTGAACAGGCCGGGCCCGGCTTTACCGAAGCCTGGCCGGCCTGGCCCGTTGGGAACACTGTCCACCAATGGCCTTTTTCTGGTCTCGCAAGGCCCGCGATATATCCTCAGGAATCCTTTCCATTCCGCCAACAATCTGCTGCAGCAAGGAACCCAGTATACTAGCCGTAGAGTGCTCCTCTCGGGATGCAAAGTCGAAGTAAAAACATGTATCATAATAACGATATTTTATCCCTTGGCTTCATCGCATAGCCTGTATATTACTAGCGAGCTGTCATCGCCAGTTGTTAGCACGGGTTCACTTTCTTCCCTCCCTAGAGTATCGCCTTATTACTTAATAAATGTCTTGCCGACCCCCGGATCTCCGTAGCAAAACAGACTGCCTTATTGCCTTCTCCTTCCCCACCGAAGCAGCACCATCTCCTGAATTCCTCGGTTTGTATGCGCCATTCCCCGATATTGTCCATACGGAGCTCGCGAATACCCCAATGCCGTAAGTCCGGCTCCAGTGGTGAATTCCAGGTCAGGAGCCGAGATCGATCATCAGTAGCTGTACAGTTGTTCCACACATTTTAAAAGAGTTCGTAGTATTAAAGCAGCTGTTATTATATTGAGACATCTTCCACCCGCTATCGCTCGCATGGTTATGGAGGGCGGGTTATTGGGATAGCCGGTTTATGATATTCCTGGCAGTAGAAGAAAAGAGGAGCTCAGCAGAAGAAAAACGGGGGTGTCCTGGTGCTACAACATCGTCACGGGTACAGCCACGTTTATGCTGCATAAGCACTCTCCAACCAAGCCAGCTGAGGTGTGCGGAACCAGCATTATTTCTGTGGCTATTGTATCGGGACTGTATGATTAGCCCCATATATACGGATTTCCAAGTCCCAGTTTATCACAAGAGTCAGGTATCCTATTATCATACCCCACCATACCCGCGAAATCTGCTAAGTCCTAGAGGCAGGATAAGGGCCTGTTCGGCTTCTCACTTTTATGGCATATTTTCCTCTGCCTAAAACTTTTATATTAGGGAGGTGATTCGCATGGCCAAAAAAAAGGCGATATCCCCCGCCTCCAGGTTTTCCCATCCCATATTTTTCTACACTACTAGGTAGGATCTGCGGAGGTACAGCGTGTAAGTCCTGTAGGTCCCACAAACGAGGACTGCCATCCTCACTGTTGGCGACACTCTGATGGCAGCTCGCTCACGACCCAATGATGACTGGGGTAGCGTAGGTAACGGCGCGAAGTCCAGGAGAAAAGCACATAAGTGGTGGTTGTGGTATGTGTGATGTTCGATGTACAATACAGGAAGCTCTCTACAGGTAGCTCAGTCTTAAATATAGAAGAGAGCGCACAAACGCACTAAACAGGAAAAACCCACACAACTGGAAAAACCCACAAGCGGTAGTCACGACCTTAAACCGGTCGTACCCCAAACTAACTATCATACCCTGACGACTATGGGATTCTAGCTATCACTCACCCCCCGTGTGACCTACAAAACTTATACGCTGTACCTCCGTAGGGAAAGGAAAGGGACCACAAATACAGATCGCCTTGGCTTTGAATTTGCAGTGGTGACTTGGGCTAACACTAGCTGGAATGAATGTGACTACAAACGTGGGAGTATTGTAATCAGGGTTGAACAACCAAACTAGGTCACCGTTGTCACACCTTCCCCACGTATGGTGCCGGTGGTCCAAAACGTACACCTGTGAGAGATTCAAAATGTAATGCTTATATAATCAGGATTAGGGGTGTTTTTGGAAGAACTGGACCAATATGGTTCCATAATTCTGTCTGTATGAACCCAGTACTTCTAAATCAAGTGTCTTAATACACTGGCAAATGCCTTTGAAACTATGCGCCTTGAGTATTATACTAGCAGAATAGGAACAAACATCTGAGAAAAATAAATAATAACTTAACTATGATCATAACTTGAACTTAGAACCTTAAAATTGATATTTCTTGGTAAACACCCCTGACCCTGATTGTATAAAGCATTACATTTTGAATCTCCCACAGGTGTACGTTTTGGGTGTCCGGCACCATAGCATTTCCTATATTCTGATCGTACCGAATGCTTGTGTTTTCAAAGATATGATATGATCTTTTCTCCCTCTATAGACCGGGTGAAGGTTCAGCAAGGCTTGGCAAAGATATGCTATGATAGCATTTTGGTTTGATGCGTACTGTTAGGGTTTAAATTTGGCTTTCTTAACTTGCAGTTTTCTTGCTTATCAGCGAATAACCTAGACTAAATACATAGCTGATCGTGATCTTGGCTGGGGAAGTTTCGCAGTTCTGCAGGGATGGCTGTTGCCTAGGCTTGGCAGACAGGAGGCTCTATGTAACTTAGGCTCTTTGACTTCTCTCGCACTTTCTCCGCATCTCTCATGACGATGCTCACGACGACCGCAACAATTGTGAGGAAGGAACACAGCACAACGGAAGAACCATTCTGACTGTGGTTTGAGGAAGGAAAATTGGGCCTGTTCTTAGTTAGTTGGACAACCTGCTGGGTTGGACTATCTTGTGATGGGAATTTTCTCTCTTTTGTGCAGTTTACTGAATCGGTTTTACAAGGTAGTTTAGTGAGGTTGAATTGATCGTGACTTGTGTGGTTTTTCTTCGCTACAAGAGCTTTCCTGAAAGTGATCATTGTTTGTTCATACTTTCAGCATTCCGTAAAGTAAATACTATTCCCTGGATTTTCTTCTTTTCAGTACTGAAATTTGGCATCAAGCACGCCAAGCCTCGCGGAGTGTGCTTCCTCGCTGAACTCTCACCCTCTATGCATGTTATTCGCACCTTTTACGATCATAAAAAATATGACGTGCAATGCCTGCCCAACAGGCCCTACGCTCAGCTCTAGCTATAAATGATGTAGCCTAGATTGCCAAGATTGCGAAATCATTTTTTGCGGAAACCACAAACACTGGATGTGGTAATACAGAAGTTAAGGTATTTCATAGCCGAGGTTTTTCTCCTCAATCCAACCGAAGTTCTCCCACTACTTATGGCCCCTGCGGTTGTGAGTGAGCGCCACAACCTCTCTTAACAAAGCCTCGTGTCCCTAGGCAACTTATCAGCCTTCCACATATCTCGCACCGATATTCTTTTCAGCTCACCCAAGGCCAATTAGACCCCTCAAAAGGATTTTGCGCCCCCGTACCTCGCCCTTCACAATCAACCCTTATGCCTCTGTGAAAAGCCCCATGATTGACTTAACAGCTAACGTTAGTTTGGTTTAGGGCCAAGCGGAAAGGTTCTGCCCGGCGTGTGTTCCAGGATTGGGGGCCTCATTCTCGCCCAGATGAAATGCTCTTTGACGCATCCTGAGGATCCTACTTTCCGACAGTTATGGGTATAGCCGAACATAGCGTGCGCATAGCTGGGGAGCACCATTACATAATCAATCCCCACATTGGCGGCCCTCCACCTCATCTCCACACACTCGAAAGCAAGGCAAATCTGTTAAAGCGAAACCCCTATGGCAAGTACCAGGGGTGCTTACCCGTAGGCGAGCTCGTCTAGGAGGTCTAGTCGCTTCCGGTGGCAGGGGCCAACCCCGATTGGTGCTTGTCAGCGCGGAAGGAGGTTTTGCTCCCTTACCGCTGCGATGCAAGTCACTTCAACGTGCCTATGACCACGGCAATGGCGCCGACCTTTTTCAGATGTGTAAGAGCATCTGTTTGCCGAAAATTGGTGTAGTTCGCACTAACCCGGAGAGAAGACCCCCAACCCGCACCATGTCTTGTACTCGGGTATGGCACATAGAAAAAGTGCGGAAAAGATCATGGGTTGTAATGAGGAGACAGGTTGCTTCTATCGAAAATTTCTTGCTCTAGGAGACACCTGGTATCAGGATTGAAGGTGTGAGAACAGTAAAATCCCAGGAATAGCGAACTCGCCTGGACTGGCCGCGCAGCAGTTTTCAGAACTTTGGTTAGGCCAGGGGGTGTCCAAGGGCGCCTGCTTACGTCACCAGGACCTTCCTACAAGCTCTCCGTCAATCGGAGGGTCTGATCTCGCTGCACGACTAGTCCAGGCGAGTATTTTATTCCTGAGACTTTACGGCATTTCGCACTTAACGACAGTGACGATGAAATTGCCAATATGCAGCTCAATCCATTCTTAACTGCTCCATTCCGGGTGCCCTAACTCCTTTGGTCTCAATTGGCCTTACCGAATGGAATAAAATCCGCAGGTTCATGAATAATCACTCGGTTAAGCTGCTCCATCACAATAGCATCATCTAATACCCTTCTTCTACCTTTTCTAACGATTGGAGTCCCTTATCCTTATCTTGCCACTCAATCTTTTCCAACCTTTTTGACTATACCTCAGTACCGTTACCGTTCTTAGCAAAACTTCGTGCTGAGATCTTACAATACCACATGAAATCCGCCGCAAAGGAAGCACGCCTCCCTACCATGACGGTCTGGGCACGAGTAAAACCTCCCTAGTGAGCTCATGAAATATGAATTACCGATCGCCGAGCTTATCCCTAGTAAAGAACACCTTAACCATAGGTTCATTAATCAGAAATCTAACTCCATTCACGCTACAGTCTACAAGTTACAGGTATATAGAACCCGAACACTTGATTCCAAATTTTGTATGGGCGGTCGGATGCGCATAAGATAATTTACCATACAAATCTTTTATCCCTGCCCTTTCCTGTACCAAGGAGTGGTTACATCGGGGGTATTATATTAGCCATGGAATTCGAGGGACATTTGTCCTGTAACAAAGAAAGCGAGTGTTTCGGAGGAAGAGCACAGATATACACCGGAACCCCCTCGTTCCTCGCTCTATCGATATTATGAGAGAGTACTATGATTGGATACCGACATCCTTTTTTACCAAAGATAAAGTATCAGGCGCCTGAACTGTGTATTTTATGAAGAAGCAGTTAAAAGATCAAGAAGAAAGAGTATTATCAGCCAGTTCCTATGGTCTAACGGGTCAGGAGTTGGTCGGCTAATTTGAAACAGGGACCATCATGAGTTCAAACCCGGGGGCGGTGGAGTAATCGGCATTAAAAGAAGCTCGGCGAACCACTTTTTTGCTGGGGAGTGGGTCTGGTTGGTAATGCCCTTGTCAATTCACGCCAAATGTTGCGGTGGGACTACTGGCTAGTGTTCGGGTACACTATTCCCGCGACTTGTGTCATATCACACCACCATAATCCCAACCACAGCCGACACTACCACTCATCCCACTCTCTCTCCCTACGCCAGTTTGCTTGTAAATGGGATCAGGCAATCCTCCGGGCTTTTTAGTCCGTTTATTGCTAATCTAGATGCCCCCCCACGGTAGGAGTTTGTCCTGCGTTCCGGGGACACTCCCTCCTAGTAATTTTGGGGAGCTCGCTTATAGTTTGATAGATTTTCGGCATGGCCCTAGAATTGTTCTTCCGGGTTGATCTCTCGATAAGTGATACCATGGTGTTGGGGATTCGGTAACCTTTATACTGCATCTTCTGGGAGAGAACAACAGTCGTCCCTAGGACACACTACAGTGTGTGTACATTCTTGGCGATTACTCCGCAGTTATGCTTCATGCTATCAAGTTGATAGCGAAACGAGTGAGATTAATGAGTAACATTGACAACGCACCTGCGAGGTCCCTACTCTTCGGGCCCGTGTCTATAGCTAGTGGTCCCCGTGCAGCGCAAAACAGTAACACCAATTAAGCCGTATCACTTATGGTATCATACTCCCCCGTAGCCGGCCATGCTGGATATGGAAGGACGCTTCAACAGTCACCGGCAATCCGCTGGGGTCCTCCACCATACCCAGCAGACCACCCCACAAGCTACTCACACCTCCCCCCCTTGGGCAGACCATAATTTGTTGATCTCCTGATGAAAAAATATGCTGACCTCAGTTACGACATTTTATCCAATTTTTGGAGAAAACGTTCCGGTTCCAGTTTTGAGCGTCCGAGTGTGTGAAGCCGTCTACTTGACAGGGAACTGCGGAGAGTGATAGGGTAGCAAGAGACACTGCCTCCCTTGGATGAGTCCGTGTGCTTCATTCGCGTTAAGGACAGCACGGTGCTGCTCAATGCAACTCAGCCGTCCACCTTACCAGATAGTTTTTCTCAATTGTGAATAGTTAACCTCAACCAATTCCGAATATGACCAACTTCAAGCTCCCGTAAATCACCAGCAACGCACGAGCTCAAAGATTTCTGTAAAGGGCTTTGTTTGATGTCTAGGGGATTATAGAGGGCCCTAAAGAAATATTGGCTTCCTGCAACACTAGAACAGTTCCAAGTTTCCCATTTTTACCTAGGGGCACAAAAATTAATACAATAAGACCGATTTCTCAAAGCCGAAACCAGTGTATTGATGATAGCTAAGCACGAAAGGGGAGGGGGACAGAGCAAACCAAGAATCGACTACGCCGAAGTAAATACCGAAAGCTGGGACCTGCTTCTTGGTGCTGGGTTGAGTTGTTCAACTGCCGGATGCTTTGGTGAGGTAGTCGTTGCCCTTGCCATGGGACACCGCCACCGCTGATTTATCCCTGGGTGACAATGAGGACGCATGGAAGTCCAGCAGGGGTGGCGGGTGGGCAATAAAGAACACGAGGTGCAGGAAGCATGGTGATCTAGTGGTCGGGAAGCTGGAAGGCGGTGTATGGGGCCCAAGGACCCAGGGTCTCTGAGCTATGACCCAGCTTGGGCCCAGCAACCGGTGATAACTTTTTCCGCCGACCTCGGAGACATGGCCCCTACCCCCCAAGCGCTATCCCATGTGCTTTGCCCAATTGGAAGTGGGTTGTCCCAACCCGCCATCTAACTGTATCAAGAAATATCTCTGCCATAGCATGCTTAATGCCGCAATAAACATCAGGGGTCACGGCCTCCTACAATGGAAGTACCCACCTCAGGCCTAGCCACACCAGCTGCCTGCGTCTAAGAAACTAGAAAGTCTGGCTGTTAGGGATATTTGCTTTCAAGGAATCCTGCAATGTACCTAGGATATGTCTTGCTCACCCGGGGATTCCCGGAGCAAAGAAAAAACCCCTGATTGCTTCCACCCCCACCACCCCTCTGCTCCCAAGATATCCTCATTTCCACAAGCCAACCCCCCATGCTGTTGAATCGGCCAGTGAGCAAACCTTGATATCTAGCACTCGACTACAGTACAGTAACAGAGGGCTGACGCACAACATATGTATGGTCACCCGACTTACAGAAGGTAATGTTGAAACTGCCGATCTTGTTTTTCCACAGTGGCTACTGCTGTCACAGATATTGCAAGTGGTCGATGGCATGTATAGAGTTTATGCCATGATATTCTAGCAAAAATGAGGGTTGAACATACAAATGGAGGAGAGATTTGTAGGGTACAAAGAGTTTTAAAAATCATATGACATAGCCTAGAGAATACCAGAAATTATGGCTCGCTAGGTGATTGCAGTACAACGCTGCAGGTGCAAGCAAAATAAGAAAACACGGGGCCCTGTCTAAAAACAGCAAAATAAAGAGGAATCAACTTTTCCCATTTCGAGGTTAGTTGTAGCCAACTAGAGCTGGAGTATCCCCGCAATAGTCAAACTGAATTATTGAGCTCTCCCATTCAGTTTTTCTCCTATCTTCTTGTCCAGCTTTTCGATCTTCACATCTAGTTTCTCGAGTTCTTTGCTGAGCCTGGTGTTTACTTTTTCAATCTGACCCTCAAGCCTCTCCGAAGAAGAGCGAAGAGATTCGATAGCACCGTGGTATTTCACCGTATCCTAATACCATTTAGTCAAGTCGCCTAAAGACCTATTGTTATGTTGCAAAGAGGTTATACCTTTTGCACTTCTGACAGACGATCCATAAACAGCACATGCTGCTTGGAAAACCGCTCCCATGTCACATAAGGTGCACCGTTCCTGAACGATCTACCGTTGGAAAAGTTGGATACCTGTTCTGCAATGGATTTCCTCTGAGCAAAAAAGTTAGTGGATGTAACCCAACCTTATTGATCAAGCGGTATCTTACTTGAGTAATTGGGAATCTTCTGTAAGATCCTATACCGAGGTGGGGACCAGCAACGAGAAGGTTGCGTGCGAGCTTGAAATGAGAGATTTGTTTGATCATAGTGTAATGCTTTGTCGATGGTGTATTAATGTGGTGTGGTGTAATGGAAGTGAAAGAAATAACTAAAAGATGTTGGGCGTGGACATGGACCATATTTAAACTCCCCAAACTCTCCATTACGCAGTCAAGGCTGTCGGGAACATGATACCACAAATACGACAGGATTACCGGATTCATACTAATAAGTTGTCTATAGACCCAGGGTTTCTACCCAGAATCGGGTTCAAAGATTGTCATATCATACTTCGATAAGCCACCACCCCAGAACCAGGGCTTTGGGTACACTGGCAGTCACGACAAGAAAGTAACCGGACACAGGCAGACATATTTATTTACTCTACATTTCTAGTAGGCATTTTGGGTTGTATTGGCTCGTGTAGGAGATTGGTCAGGTCCTAATGATGCTATAATGCTCTTGCGATCATGCCTTAATCTGCCTTCTTCACGGCAGACCCAATTCTAACATTGCCCTGTAACTTTCTTGTCGCAACTGTCAGTATGGAGTTTGGTGAGTTTCTACATCTGGGGCAGTATCTATGAACCGCGGTGCGTCACCAAGCCTGTTTAGTGTACTTATCCGGCTGTGGGGGCTGCCGAGGCTCCTGGCAAACTATACACACAAATTACGATGTGAGGCATGTGTATCATATCCCATCACTTTCGTTAATGGGTAGCTAGGCGGGCGTCGTGGACAGAATCACAAACCCCATAATCTAAACAATGGCCATTCTTGGCCCTCGCTTATGCCCTTTTCAACCAGGCTTCATTTAAATACTCTCGCCATGATAAATTACCTTGAACAAAGTCTTCAGTGTCAGTTCATTGCAGTGTAAAGAAAGCAAGAAAGAATGGGAGAAGAAAAGCGCGATCGCAATAGGCTCTAAGCGCTGCAGAGCATGGAAGAATAGTGGACCTGTCGGCTGTTCTCTCTCCCGATTTGTTCAGAGCAGACTAACAGATATCTCTCTGGGTCCGGGAAGGTTAAAAAACTCCCGAAACTCAATACGCTCTAGAGAATGCCCTAAGCCGGCAAATCCCGGCCCCTATGGATCTCAAGCAATCTAGAGTCACCCTCAGTTCCAATATCCCATCATCCCCCATGAGCTCAGAAGCCTATCCTCTCTGTTGATACCCATATGCCTGATGGCATAGAGGATAAAACAAATATCATGAAGCCAAATCCCCGATACCTAATGTCCGACCGCAATGGGTATTAACAAACACAAAAAACCCAATACCATATCCCTACTAGTGTGGAATATGCAAACAAGAATTTACCGCGTAGTTTCTAGTCGCCGCACACCATAAAATCGCATATCTCAGAACTTCTTGTCTCCCAGCGATGTACCAGCATATCCACATATCCCCATATCCGCACAGCTGCGCCCCCCGCATAAATGCATATCGGCATAACTACATACCCACATCACTCCACATCCGGATAACAACATAACTGCGGGCCCTATAGGCCATCCAAAAGAGATTTGGGTAGTAGGATGGGTAAGGGGTTGGAGAGGTTGGAAGACAAAGTCAGCAAAATGGACACCAAACTTAGCAACAAAACCAGAAGGCTAGGCGGAGAGCAGTTAACCCAAGCGTCCGGTCAGAATGCCTTCAAGGTCTATTCCGTCCATTCCCAGGGCAGGACGTGATGGACTACACCTCATAGTATTATTATTTTTGAAATGCTAAGACGGACTGCGCCCGACTGGGTAACGACCGACCGGGCTGTAGGGGACTATATTCCTAGGGCTTAGGCCTCCGGTACTAGCCCAAGTTGAAATCATACACTTTCCCCGAATCATTATACTATAACATCATGAGACATCACTCGTGCCCTCCTCGACAGTCCCTGTTCGTATATGGTTTTCTGCTCCTCTCAAATATGGTTCCTTTCTCCTCTCAAATGTTTCTTTCAACCCTTTATGTTTTCATACTCGTTACTGGTTGACT
>Ga0307509_10011986_pt1 | contig 10412 bp, 8 predicted proteins | sample 10_EM_MG_FD_202245 | JGI IMG/M metagenome (GOLD analysis project Ga0307509, IMG submission 202245) | Populus trichocarpa ectomycorrhiza microbial communities from riparian zone in the Pacific Northwest, United States - 10_EM | ecosystem: Host-associated > Plants > Roots > Unclassified | place...
CAATCTCGCGCGATATCAAGTACACACCGGCAAAGAGATGCGCTTTTCGATTTCTCGATTAATTGGTGAAGCGTAGCCAGCAGATACTTTCTTTGCTCGCCCAGAAACGATACCGAAATTTGCGAGATTTCCAAAATTGATGTCAAGAGGCGTACCCCACTCTCAAAGCCTTGAGTAGCAGATTGCACTTGAATGTGTTCCTTGGTCAACTTGTTGAGAAGTTTCATGAGTGGCACGCTGAAAGCCTCAATCCTCTCGGGCGTAACCTGAACGATGGACCGCAACATCGTGAGTGTGCCACGCAGGGCCGTTGCATTTTGTAATCCGTCATCAACAGTTTTGTGCACAAATTGGTGGAAACTGGACATTTCTGTTTGCGGTTCGTCTTCCTTTGGGAGGGGGAACAGGCGGATGAGGCGATCAAAGACGGGATGGAGAGCATCATGGAGAGCAGAGTCCTCTGTGACCATCCCTTTACGGACAAGTCTCTGCAGCGTCGCAGCGTTTTCGGCGTCCGCAAACCATGTATCTGGCTTATCTGAAACGACTACCTGGAGGACGTTAGCTGCACATAGAGCTTGAGCGAGTGCACCCTCGTTGCTCAAATCGGCCTAGCAGAAGCTTTAAGTCTACGGGGAAAGAAAATGTTCGAGGTTGTCGTACCTGCTCCAGGAAACGGGAGAAGAAATTTAACTTGACCGTGACTTCCGTCCAGCCATTCGGCCCGACAATCGAACGCAACAGCGTCAAGGCACGCGGTACGAGAACGCCTCGAGATTGCACGTCGAAGGCTGTCGTGATGAGCCGCACGAGATAGCTGACAACACTTTCGCGAAGTGGTAGTGGTGTCACCCAAATAGGGATGCTGCCCGTTGAAGTGGCGGAAGAACCTCTTTCTTTGGTGGCTCGCTGTTCCCAATCATAGATGGTCTGCGTGATGTCAATGGACAAGGACCTTGATTCACCGGACACCGAGGAATGCAAGCCAAGTTTGGCGAGCGAGTTCACAATATGGGGAACGAATAGGGCGCGTACAGGGTAGAAAAGATCTGGTTGTCGGACGATGAGATGATAAACGGTCATGATCATAGATTGGCTATTCTCCTCCTCAAGCAAGCGTCGAGTCGTTTTGGCCCACATAGGATAACCAACTTCTTGGGGTATAGATGGTGCTAAGATATCCAGAGATTGGTTAACCAGAGACCTTGCTTCGTTGTATGAAGGAGGTGGTTTGAGTAACCCCGTCCAAACTGTGAGTATAAACTTGGGGGGAGTTGGGAAATTCTTGAAAAAGCGTGCGGCGAGGAGGAACGTAGTTTGTTTCACGTATGTATCCTCGCTGTTAATGTATTGCCAGGCGCACTTGATAATGTCCTTCCGCGCTACCTCCAACGAGGTATGGTAATGTTCAACGAGAACGGCGGTAAAGTGTAGAAGTTCGACGTGGAAAGCGTCGTCAGCCTCCGAGAATGTTGAACCGTCGAGCATGGGGACCCAGATACGGCGATGAATGTATGATACAAGATCCTCGTCCAAGAGAGCATTTTTCGAGGCCGATCGGGCTCGATAGAGAAGTATGGGGGTTATGAAGACGCGTATGAAATGTGTTTTATCGGGCCAGCTGAGTGAGGTGTCCGAGAATCGTGTCAAGAAGCGGAAGAATACGTTCCGTTGGTAGAAAACGTCGTCGCTGAAGGCCACACGGTTGAGAAGAAAACGCGTCATGCGGATCAAATCCATCGGGAGGTTGCGCGTGTAAACCGTGATAAGGTCGAAGAGTATGTCAACCCTGGGCTTCCACCTGAGGACACCCTCAAAAATAGTGATGATAAGAGTGTGCCGTTTGACGGCGGAGGAAATCGCAGATGCATCGTCTTCTTGGGGGGGTGTTTCAGCACGCCAAACGTCGAGCAAAGCCTCGACTACGAATGGATATTCTGAGATCCAGTGCGGATTGACATCAGCGAGGTCCGAGAAGACTTGCAGAGCGGGCATGACCAGGGCCGGGTTAGTCCCCTTCAAACAGTCACGAATTATGATCGGCGTGCGCGATTCCAACTCATGCTGCAGACTCAATGACAGGCGGGACTGGAGGATACTCCTCAACGTGCCGACATGTCGGGGAAGATGGAAGTGTCTCAAGAAGAAGTCAATGGCCTCAGTTGGATACCGATCTAGATACTTGGCCAACGGAGGAGCGAACGGACTCGAACTCGAGTATTGCATTTGCACTTCTGCCTGCACAATTGCGTTGACCAAACTTTCGAGAAACACATTGGCCGCTGAGGGTAGCAAGTGGAAAATATTTGCAAGGCGTATGAGCTTGGTGATGCCCTCGGTGTCTGTAGGAGGAAGCTTTGAAAATGTCTGGGGATCGGCGACTATGCGGAAATGGTCGAGTAGCTTGTAGCCTATCTCTACCTTGAAGTAGTTTGTCAGGAGCTCGAGCAGGCGCGCCAGCCCCTCCAAGCCTAGGACAGACAGGCGTTTTGGATCGGCAAGGTTCATCAAAATCGGTCGCAGCCCAGTCTGTAAGAGTTCCTTAGGTAAGCGGTTCTGGTGGGTGAGCACCACTCGAAGGCCTTCATGGGCAACTTCCTTGACTTCCGCAGAAGGTGAATAGAGTGATTTGAAATAGACACTTGTGACCCTGAACTTCGTGTCAGTGGATGCGCAAGTGGGATGTGTTAGAAGAAAATTCCTACCTCTGACGCGTTTGAGGTTGCTTAGCGAAGAACTCCGTAATGGGCATGGAGGCAGTTAAAAGTCGGATCGCAGCCACGCGTAGTTTCGTGATATCCAGGCTACTCTGTCGAGCACTTCCCCTACTCAGTAAGCCGGCATCCTCTGCGTCTGCGAGAGCCAGGGCCTCGTGCAGCAGGCGTAGTAGCTCGTCGTTCAACTCGGGAAGGGGGGGATCGAGGCTTACGCAGTATCTCATTGCCTCGATGATGCCGATCTGTATTGGGAAGGGGAGTGCACGAAGAGGCTTTGTGTAGATCCCTAGGAGCATACGTTCACGGTGAGGCATCAGAAGGCTGTGTATGGTTTGCCCAGTGATTTCGGAGAGGAGCGCGATGCACGTTTCACCCGCCTTCCGGACGATAGCATTGGAACTCGACAGCTCCGTGAAGAAAATGCCCGTTAGATGAGCGAGCTTGGCGGTACCCGGCTCCGAAATCTGAGCCAATGAATTAACGTTGCTGAGGCGAAGGACACGTGTTAAGGTATTCAAGATATCATCGATGTCCCGTGGTGAATCGTGGGGCATATCCTTCAGGACGTGCAATAATGTCCGGACGAGATCGACCTCGCGGTCATTGATCCACTTGGCTCCGAAGTCCGGGAGGTTCAAGATGAGTTTGATACCACTGCAACCGGCCTTCTTCCGGACCCATGATTCGTCAAGGCAGAGAGCACTGAACCGTCCGGCGACGTGGTGGAGCAGGGGTAACAAATCCTGGGTAGACGCTTCACCAGAGCCCCAAAGGACGATGAGGTCTTGAATCAAGGAATTAACGAGGTCAACAGCTCGCGATGCCTCAGCGGGATTTTCTCGTGAAAGCCCATGAGAAAGCCCATCTAGAAAGGCAGCGAATAGGAGACTCGCGTAGCGTCGCATTGCCTTGTCTAGGGTAACCGCTCTACGGATTTCGGCGCCGAAGACGTAATGGGCAAGTTCGCGGATGAAACCCTCAGCCTTTTCTTGGACGTCAGGCTGGTGGATGGCGTCGAACATTCCCTCTAAACAACGCACGAACACCTCTTCCCGCTCTCGCCCATGCAAACCCTGCAACGTGTGTCAGATACGATAACGACGAAGGCATCACACATACATCGCTCAGAAGTGTGGCGACACAACCCTGTATAAACTCAAAGGCTTGCTGACGATATGGTGAGGTGTGTCTCTTCAACACCTTGATTGCAACGGACGTAATTGAACCGAGGTCGAGACCTTTTGCACCTGCTCCAAAGGATACGAATACTTGAGCAGGATCCGATATGTGGTGGTAATTTAGTTCCGGTTCCTTCTCCAGAAGACGGCGATTTCGGCCACCTAGTTTGCCTAAGATTCGAAGTGTCGTGTGCGCGTTAAGATGATTAGCAGGAAGGGGTTTCAGATGGCTTTGCAGCGCCTCCATGAGCTCGCGTAGGACTGTATTGAGAGTAGGGTCGAGAAAATCTGGAGTGAGGTTGTCGATGCATAACTCCAGAGTTCTGAGTCCTTGTGCCACAAGTTCAGGGCCTCCGCGGAGAGCTAATACCAAGGGCTTCATCAAATAGGATAGGTGAGGTAAGAGGTGCGTTAGGCGTAATGGTACGGTCAAGCACAGTTCAACAAGCATATCTCGACTGAAACCATCCGAGGTTAGGAGTTGCCTATTAAGGTTTTCCAACATCTCTGGTAGAAGGGGAAGTACCTCCTTATACAAAAGCTCAAAGCGACCCCCACCGCCGCCAATTGCTCTGAACAACCCCCTGAGAAGGTGGTAATAGTTGGTCGGCTTCGTGGCTTTCGCAGCTAGGGGAAAGCATTCCGTAATTAGCTGCGACAGATGGGACGCGAGAATAGGTTCGTTGTGTTGAGGGTACAGGGCGATGGCTCCAAAGGCCATTTTGAACAACCGGATCGTGATTACCGCTGTGGGGTCGTCATACTCCCCAAGTTGCGGAAGGTTTGAAATGAGATGTCGCAGAATGACTGAGACTAGAATTGCTGAGGTGGGCTCGCGCCCAAAAAGAGCCTGACATATCTGGAGAATATGGTGCCGCTTTCGTGCCGTTTGGAAGAAAAAATCGACCTTCAGCGTCCAGACTTCTCGGAAAATGTGGGGATTGATTTCAAAGAGAGCGCCAACTAGCATTTCCATGGGCTCGTTTCCATCTCGTGGGTCAGCATCGTACAGACTCATACACCGGATACAGGTCTCGAACAATCTGAGCATGAGAGAGCCGTCGAGGACGGGCGCATCAATTTTTTTGAGAGCACCGAGACAGACTCGTAAACCATGTGCAAAGGTTCGGAATAAAAGCCGGAACTCTGATGTCACTTTAGTGGGGATTGTGGTGTAATGAAAGTAAGGGCACTTACCCGATAAAACATTGTCTGGATCCTCTGCGGCATACACAGCAGACGCGACAGGCCGTGCCTTCTCGACCATGAAGAAGCTCCCTGTCTCTACCTCCTCATTTTTATGACGCTCTGAGCGTTGCTGGACCTCATCGAGGACGGCAGCGAGTGATTCGAGTCTGTCCACACAAGTCTCCATTAGAGCAGTAAGGACCTTGGCAGCGCCTTCCGGGGTATCCTTTGTTACCACAGTTTCTATGAGGTTAAACATCATCTTCCCTGCCAGAGTGTGAACACTGCTAGAGAGGCAAGGGTTGTGGATCACACGTGAGTATACGTGGATGAAGTGGGCCAATTGCCGCGGCGACAAATCGCTACGAAGATAGTGAACCAGATCTGCAGCGGCAGCATACGCCGTCGGACTGATGAAGAGATGTTGAGAGGGAAGCATGACATATTAGATCCTACGAGGGCTCACCGAAGGGCTTCTCTGCTGCCAAAACTAGGGCCAAGCAGTACATTCTCGTCCAGGAGTTTATCGACTTGAGGGAGGAGTGCCCCACGGTATGGTGTAGCGACAAGGATTCTAAAACAAGTTATAAGTTCCTACATCTGCGCGGTTAGAAGGTTGTGATGTAAGAAGATACGAATGCGCACCCGTCTCGAAGAGATGTCATGCGCAGGTATGTCCTGTAACAATCGCAATGAGGCTAGGAGGAGACTATCTCCGTGTGACTCGTGTTGGTCTCCAAGACCCCGTAGAACATAAGCAACGTAGGACAGCATCTGAGAGAATCCTTTAGACACAAGGTGTATTGGGTGTATGAGAAGGAATCTACCTTGACTTGAGCAAGAATGAGGTCACTATATGCTTGAGCGTTGGGTATGGTCTCTGACATTCCCGACCAGAAACCCCCCATGGCCTCATAGTCTTCCCTTGCCTTCTTTTGTGCAGGAGCCTCGACAGCGAGAACCTCAAAATGTAACGGAAGACTGTTTTGGATGAGTGTGATAATGGACTGTCGCTGGTCACGCATGAAGGCTGAGACAACAATGCCCATTTCCTTTAGCACCTTGAAACTGTGCATGCTGGAAAGGACGACGTTGGCGTCCAGTATGACAGAGCCCTCTGATAGATATTCTGTAGCGAGTGAGGGTATGTTCCGGGATAGTGCTTGAAAAACAACCATAAACTGCGAAACGAGGTCCTCCGGAAGGGTCCGATGAGTGCGAATTATCTCACTAAGAGTCTTGCAACAAGCGACACCAATCTCCTCGTTGTCGTGACGCAAAAGGTGTAACATACCAGGAAAGACAACGGAGATCAGAGTCCGCGCACCTTCCGTCGGGGCAAGACGCTGCAAAATTTCGACGGCGACACGCCGAAATTGATACTCCAGAGCGTCCTTTTGGAATGCAGGCTCATTCGAGCGGAGAAGCTCGAGCAGCGCGGGAATTGTCTGAAGATAAACACGGGTAACCTCAGTGTCGCGAACATTATCTATCATGTCGCGTAGTTCGGTAGCAGCTGCGAGTCTGCGCGTCAAATCTACAAAACCAATGTTGTAGGTGTTGGCCAGCGGAATGAAACACGCCAAAATGCGTACCGAGGGCGGGGTCTGCTACTCGAGCAGTCCGCATTTCGAGATCTGCAACGGTCCCGAGATAGGGGGCCGCATCCATATGTTGAGATATCAACAGAAAATGCTATACACGAGGGTTTGATGGGATGATGGGAAGGAACCCACAAGAGATGGGAGGGGGGGCGTTAAGCAGTGGACACAATTCTGTATGCATTTGACCCCGAAAGTCGTGACATCACGTGAGGGATAGTAACATAATGTCATGTCACGGCCAAAGGCCTTGGTACTGTACATGTAAACAACTAGGGTAACTTAGAGGCCTATGTAACTGGTTCTCCCCGAATCTCCTTCACAAGGTTCTCCCAATAACTCCAGTCAGATCCATCAGAAACTGCAGCCAAGCTAGGGTTGGTGCTAATGCCCGCTGAACCATCCGTCGACGAGGTGGTGCCGAACCACCCAGACAGATCCGTACTCCCGAAACCTCCCCAAGGGAGACCGGCATAGTTCAAAGAACCGTCTCCACCTGGCCCACCTGACATGCTCACGGCATTGTACCATTGATCGAGAAGAGTTTGAGCAGTTGACTCGTCCTCTGTCGTAGGGCTGTTCGAGTTGGACGTTTCAACACCTGGCTCGCCTTGCAGTCGCTGGATGGTAGGCGACGAGAGAACATGGCTGAGTGAAGGGCCCGACTCAACACCTGGCCTGGGGGAGATGGGTCCACTGGCGGGGTGGGAGACGAAGCCGGCGCTGCGAGACGCAGGCTTTTGAATATTGGGTAGAGGCTGCGAGTCTGCAGCGACCATTGGTTCCAAAGGTTCCTCGAAGGCAGGAGTTTCACTGATGGAAGCCTCCACTTGGGAAGATTTTGCCTTCAGGAACTCGATAATTTTGACCTCCCTGCGCGTGGTGTCGTCCATTTCCCTGATTCCTTCGTGGTCTTTCAAAAACGTATCCAGAATAGTATGCATACGTTCGGCCATACTTCCCCGCGGATATAAGACTAAGTAGATCCCACTGATCATCGCATTCTGAAAATCTCGGTACGCGATATTCAGGGCGACAAGCGTTTCTTGAGAAAGTTTGGAGATCATCGCTCTCCTGATTTCGAAATCCCTGATAACCGAAAGGAAACAGGCCCTTCGTGAGCGAGAGTAACGATCAGAACCAAGGCGGCGAAGCAGATATGGCCGATGGAGGCTCATTCGGATAAAGAAGACCTCCGTCAGAAGAAGAAATCGATGGGCGGGAAGATATGGGTGCGAGTCGTCAAAGGATGTGTCAAAATTCATAGAGAAATGAGGGGGAAGAGTGTCGAGAAATCTGAGGATGTCATCATCAATAGCCAACACGTCAGAATAGTGGCTATGTTGTCGAACTTGTTGGAAGTGGTGGACAATGCGGCCAATAATCCCGGCGAGTTTGTGACGCAGAATGGCGAAGGTCATGCGAGTTGGAGTAGATAACGGAGGTGGATTTCGAAGTTCAGAGAGACTGACTTCGTCTTCGACATTGAGAGGGGGAAGAGTCGAGGAGTACGCATCTTGTATTGCGTTTGGTCTCCCCAGAAAGAGAGCGTACGATCGATCTGCGTGATAGAGATATGCCCTACGCAAGTTAGTTCTGCTTGGAGACCATATGGTGGAACTCACCAGATACGCCGGCGATACTCTACTTGTGCGGGTTCCAATCCCTGGAAAGAGGTTGATAATAGCATTAGTGGAGACAACGAAACAGTCTCTTACCATTGTCGAAGCGTCTCGATGCAGACCAAGAGCCTTACCACGAGTAAGTCGAGACTGTTTTCGAAGATATCTATATCGTACCTGCGCTGTCCGTACAGCAGCACCCAACTGACCCCAACACTCAGTGATTCGGCGATCGAAGGTCAGGTAACGTGCACTCTATCATAATGTCAACATGTTTCAATTCAACGACATTGACGAGTCCACTTGCCAGAAGTCGCGTGAGGACCATATCTAGGGAGTCTGGTTGAATCGCAGCAGCTATGAGCATGGATCGTCGCGCTGTCAAGCCATTGGAATTGAACAGTGACAATGAGGTGACGACAGGGTCAACATACAAGACCAATAATACCTAAGAGATGTCAGTCTCCGGTTCCTGGCATCCCCTGCTAAGTGCTCCGGCGCCACGCGGACAGCGATTGCAAGAACGACGAAGAGTAAGGGCAAGAAGCGGACGTCGTTCGGATGAACGCTGACTCCATTGGCGAAGACCGAAGCATACGACGTCCGAAAGTCACGTTCGGAGATAGGGTAGCGTGTCCAGTTTCTACTTCTTGTCAGATAGGCAATAGGCCTGGCTAAGGGCGGGTAGCTTACACTGAAGTGAAATAAAAGTCGACCAACACGTCTGCAAACCTTCGCGGTGGAAGCTCCTGGACAAGTTCGGTTATCTTGTGAGGAGAAACGCCACAATCTTGAATGAGTGTCTTGAGATTGTCTGCTGCAGTAGGCTCCGAGTCTTGCCGAACCGAATCGATAGCAGCCACGAAAATCTTTGTGTCATCACCTGCCAGCTGGTTGGAAAGCAAGGGTGAGGGGGAGTCAGCCTGAGTGTTAGGCACAGCGTTCTGGATCTAAATACAAAGATTCAAGAAAGATAAAATAGGTGAAATTATCAACACCTACCTGTTGCAATACCGAAGCAGGTGCAACACTCCCAGATGCGCTAGTCCCATACCATTTTCCGCTTTGAAACGTGCCATTGCCGATATCATCCTCCTCCGCTTGTGAGTTTGCATCTGCATCGGCACTAGGGGAAGGCGACCGAGCACGCTCCCTGGACCAATTATCCTTCGAAGGAGAACCAGACCCCGACGCAAATTGTGGCAATGCAATTTCAATGATGTGCTCAAGACGAGCGAGACGAAGGTGGATATCTTGATCCGGTTTGCCTGGGGTATATGCTTTACACAATTCAGGCACCTTGCGACCCACACACTATAAATGCAGTTAAGGGAATACGCAGCGTTGATCTTGTGTATCAATGCATACGTGGGAACAGGGGACTTGGCGGTCACACTAATCGAGGTGGTCACGATATGAGGATTTGAGGTAGTGAATATCCTGGACGCACCTTCTGCTTACGGCGGTGACATTCTCCACAAGAATAGCTGAACCCGAGAGGGTCAGGTTATAAGATAGATCAAACCTGCAGGACGACGAAAGGACGAACCTGACCCGGGTTCGAGCTTTCTTTGATCCGTTCAAGTTGTCATCGTCTAGTTTCTTCCTCTTCGTGGGGGGTTGAGGAGACATCTGTTCCGAGGATTCATTGGATGATTGGACGAGATTCTCGTGGTGAACCATTCGAGCTGGGGGTCAGAACTGACTCAGAGTGTCAGCGCTGTCAGCCACAGTTGTCGTCCAATGACAGGCAAGGTTTTATCGGGCAATCGGCTAACCGGTCACGCGGAACTAGGCGGCGGGCTCGCAATTCCCAGGCTGACGACCCTTTTCCTTGTGTTAAAATGTCAGAACCTCCAGGACCCGGGCTAAAGCTGTCTCTCGAAAGACTTTACAAAGACGATCTTGGCCGTCCTATACCTACCGTATTTGACATCACGTCAGATGGTCACCATATCTCCGAGCCGTGCGCATCAACTACCCTTTGGTATCGCCGTAGTTTGCGAGCTCACAACGTGCTCTGGACAGTGATGAGCAACCTGGCTCTCAGCTCTCAGAGAACTTAAGGCGTATGTTCTTAGAACGAGGCTTAGACTTCTTTAATCA
>Ga0307509_10011987_pt1 | contig 10412 bp, 8 predicted proteins | sample 10_EM_MG_FD_202245 | JGI IMG/M metagenome (GOLD analysis project Ga0307509, IMG submission 202245) | Populus trichocarpa ectomycorrhiza microbial communities from riparian zone in the Pacific Northwest, United States - 10_EM | ecosystem: Host-associated > Plants > Roots > Unclassified | place...
CATCGCTTCGCGTTCTTATAAGGACCACGTCGGCGGCGCCGTGCTGGGCGGCTGCGCGGTGCCCTACGCGTTCCTCGCCGGACTCGGCGTGCTGCCGATCACGGCCGGCGCGGGCCTCGGCCGCAGCCACTTCATCGTGGCCTGCGCCGCGGTGCTCGTCGTGGCGGTCATCGGCGGCGTGGTCCAGGAGGACCACGACGAGGTGTACGTCGCGGCCGGAATCGCCGCGACCATCGGCGCGGTGGCCGCGGCCATCGGGCTCGCCAGCCACTCCAGCCCGGTCAAGCTCGCCGCCGGGGCCGGCACCGTGGCCATCGCCGCGATCGGCTTCATGCCCGGCTTCGCCATGCGGCTGACCCGCTTCCCGATGCCGGTGCTGATCGACGGTGCCCCGCAGGTCGGCGTCGGCGGCCAGACGCAGTCGAGCAGGGCCCAGCTGCCCGCGGGCAACGACGACCCGGTCGACACCGAGGCCATCGGCCGCCGCACCCGCCGCGGCCACGAGCTGCTCACCGGCCTGGTCTCCGCGTGCGCGCTGGTCGCCGCGATCGGCTCGATGGTGCTCGCGTTCAGCGCCCCGCACTCGGCCAACGGGGCCTGGGAGCTGGCCATGGCCGCCATCCTCGGCCTGGTGCTGATCTCCCGGGCCCGGCTGCTGCGCCGCACCACGGAGGTCACCGCGCTGATCGGCGGCGGCGTGATCGCCGAGGCCTTCGTGCTGGTCGGCGCCGCCCGGCACGTGTCCACCACCGCGCAGCAGACCTGGTACTTCGCCATCGTGCTGGCCGTCGGCCTGATCCTGCTGGTGGTCGGCTTCGGCCTGCCGGACCGCACGCTCTCGCCGCGCTGGGCCCGCACCGTGGACCTGCTGGACGCGCTGCTGCTCGCCTCGGTCATCCCGGTGCTGCTCGGCGTGCTCGCCGTCTACAACACGGTGCAGTCCGTCGGGCACTAGCTTTTGAGCTGCTAGGATGTGAACACTCAAGGGGTGTGGACAGTCCTGTGATCGAGACCAGGGCGGCCCCTGGATATGAAGGAGTCGCGCGTGTCGCTGGACATCGCCACGAAGAAGCAGATCATGACCGAGTACGCGACGGTCGAGGGTGACACCGGCTCCCCGGAGGTCCAGGTCGCGCTGCTCACCAAGCGCATCAACGACCTGACCGAGCACGTCAAGACCCACAAGCACGACCACCACTCGCGCCGTGGCCTGCTGCAGCTCGTCGGCAAGCGCCGCCGGCTGCTGAAGTACCTCGCCGACAAGGACATCGCGCGTTACCGCTCGCTGATCGAGCGGCTCGGCCTGCGCCGATAACGTCTCTCAGAAGGTCCGGCTCCGCCGGGCTCAACTGTGCGTTAGCGGCACTGAGCACGAAGCGGGAGCGGTACCCGGAGGTTCGGGTGCCGCTCCTAGGCGTACGCGGTCCAGCTCGGTCCGGGTGCGTCATGGAGCGAACACACTGCCGCATGGGTTAGCGTGGCTGTGGATAAAACGAAGAGGAAACGACCGGAACGAACGACCCCGGTGCACCGATCTTCGGTAGTGGCCGTCGGGATCCCGCAGGGGATCCGGCGGCTTCGATCGGAGACCGGTAACCGGCCGCCGACGAGGTGGGCAGGGTCGCGTTCCAGCTCACGATTAAGGAGTGAACCCATGGAGGGTTCCGAGATCGCGACGACCGAAGCGATCATCGACAACGGGCGCTTCGGCACCCGTAAGGTCACATTCGAGACGGGCCGTCTGGCCCGCCAGGCCGCCGGCTCCGCCGTGGCCTACCTGGACGACGAGACCATGATTCTCTCGGCCACCACCTACTCCAAGAACCCGAAGGACCAGCTGGACTTCTTCCCGCTGACCGTCGACGTCGAGGAGCGCATGTACGCCGCCGGGCGGATCCCCGGCTCGTTCTTCCGGCGCGAGGGCCGTCCGTCCGAGGACGCGATCCTGACGTGCCGTCTGATCGACCGCCCGCTGCGCCCGTCCTTCGCGAAGGGCCTGCGCAACGAGATCCAGATCGTCTGCACCGTGATGGCGCTGCACCCGCAGCACCTCTACGACGTGATCGCGATCAACGCGGCGTCCGCCTCCACCCAGCTGGCCGGCCTGCCGTTCTCCGGCCCGATCGGCGGCGTGCGCGTCGGCCTGATCGACGGCCAGTGGGTCGGCTTCCCGACCCACGAGGAGCTCGAGGGCGCGGTCTTCGACATGGTCGTGGCCGGCCGGGTGCTCGCGGACGGCGACGTCGCGATCATGATGGTCGAGGCCGAGGCCACCAACAAGACGATCGAGCTGGTCAAGGGCGGCGCCGGCGCGCCGACCGAGGAGATCGTGGCGGACGGCCTGGAGGCCGCGAAGCCCTTCATCAAGGCGCTGTGCGAGGCGCAGGCCGAGCTGGCCAAGCTCGCCGCCAAGCCCACCGCCGAGTTCCCGCGCTACCTGGACTACCAGGAGGACGTGTACGAGGCCGTGACCGCGTCCGTGTCCGCCGAACTGGCCGCCGCGATGACCATCGCCGGCAAGCAGGAGCGGGAGACCGAGCAGGACCGGCTCAAGGCCGTGACGATCGAGAAGCTCGCCGGCCAGTTCGAGGGCCGCGAGAAGGAGATCTCCGGGGCCTACCGCTCGCTCACCAAGAAGCTGGTGCGCGAGCGCATCATCCGCGACCGGGTGCGCATCGACGGCCGCGGCGTGACCGACATCCGGGCGCTGTCGGCCGAGGTCGACGTGGTGCCGCGGGTGCACGGTTCGGCGCTGTTCGAGCGCGGCGAGACCCAGATCCTGGGCATCACGACGCTGAACATGCTCCGGATGGAGCAGCAGATCGACACGCTGAACCCGGAGAACCGCAAGCGGTACATGCACAACTACAACTTCCCGCCGTACTCCACCGGTGAGACCGGCCGGGTCGGCTCGCCGAAGCGCCGCGAGATCGGGCACGGCGCGCTGGCCGAGCGGGCGCTGATCCCGGTGCTGCCGACGCGCGAGGAGTTCCCGTACGCGATCCGCCAGGTTTCCGAGGCCCTCGGCTCGAACGGCTCGACCTCGATGGGCTCGGTCTGCGCCTCGACGATGTCGCTGCTGAACGCGGGCGTGCCGCTCAAGGCGCCGGTCGCGGGCATCGCGATGGGCCTGGTCTCCGCGGAGATCGACGGCAAGACCGAGTACGTCGCGCTGACCGACATCCTCGGCGCCGAGGACGCCTTCGGCGACATGGACTTCAAGGTCGCCGGCACCAAGGAGTTCGTCACGGCCCTGCAGCTGGACACCAAGCTCGACGGCATTCCCGCCACCGTGCTGGCCCAGGCGCTCAAGCAGGCCCGCGACGCGCGCTTCCACGTGCTCGACGTGATGCTCGAGGCGATCGACGTGCCGGACGAGATGTCCGAGCTCGCGCCGCGGATCATCACCATCAAGATCCCGGTGGACAAGATCGGCGAGGTCATCGGCCCGAAGGGTAAGATGATCAACCAGATCCAGGAGGACACCGGCGCCGACATCACCATCGAGGACGACGGCACCATCTACATCGGTGCCACGACCGGTGCCGCGGCCGAGCAGGCGCGGGCGACGATCAACCAGATCGCCAACCCGACGATGCCCGAGGTCGGCGAGCGCTTCCTGGGCACGGTCGTGAAGACCACCGCCTTCGGCGCCTTCGTCTCGCTGCTGCCCGGCAAGGACGGCCTGCTGCACATCTCGCAGCTGCGCAAGATCGCCGGCGGCAAGCGCGTGGAGAACGTCGACGACGTGGTCAAGGTCGGCGACAAGATCCAGGTCGAGATCTCCGAGATCGACCAGCGCGGCAAGCTCTCGCTGACCCCCGTGGTCGCCGACGAGGGCGCGGCCGAGTCCTCGGACGCGGCGCCCGAGGCGTAGTTCCGCAGCGTTCGCAGTCGTCGAGGAAAGGCCCGAGGTGAGCGACTCCGTAGGAAGGTCGGCCGCGTACGCGGAATCCGCTGCGGAGTTGCTCCTCGAGGGCGTGGACGGGTCCGGCGCGGTGCGTCGGACCCTGCTCCCCGGCGGCATCCGCGTCGTGACCGAGGCGATGCCGCTGGTGCGGTCCGTCTCGATCGGCGTCTGGGTGGGCGTCGGCTCGCGCGACGAATCCGTCGCGCTGGCCGGCGCCAGCCACTATCTCGAGCATCTGCTGTTCAAGGGCACCCCGCGGCGCAGCGCCCTGGACATCTCGGCGGAGATCGAGGCCGTCGGCGGCGACATCAACGCCTTCACGACGAAGGAGTACACCTGCTATTACGCACGGGTGCTCGACGCCGACCTGCCGCTGGCCGCCGACGTGCTCACCGACGTGGTCTCCTCGGCCCTGATCCGCGCCGAGGACGTGGAGTCCGAGCGCGAGGTCATCCTCGAGGAGATCGCGATGACCGAGGACGACCCGGGCGATCTGGTGCACGAGGAGTTCTCGCTCGCGATGTGGGGCGACACCCCGCTCGGCAGGCCCATCGCGGGCACGGTGGACTCGGTGCGCGGCTTGACGCGCGATCAGATCGACGAGCACTACCGGCGGCACTACGTCGGCCCCAACCTGGTCGTCGCGGCGGCCGGCAACCTGCGGCACGAAGAGGTCGTCCAGCTCGTGCGGCGCGGCTTCGAGCGTGCCGCGGGGGATTCGCACATCTCGCTGAACCCCGCGACGGCGCCGCGCGGCTCGCGCGCGGAGCAGGACGCCGTCAACCCCACCCCCTCCATCCTCGCCCCGGCCGTGCGGCTGCTCGGCAAGAAGACCGAGCAGGCGCATCTGGTTCTCGGCACACCCGGCGTGCGGCGGCTCGACGACCGCCGCTGGGCGCTCGGCGTGCTCGCCGCGGTGCTCGGTGGCGGCATGTCCTCCCGCCTCTTCCAGGAGGTGCGCGAGAAGCGCGGCCTGGCCTACTCCGTGTACAGCTTCGCGACACAGTTCACCGACTCCGGCGCGTTCGGCGTCTACGCGGGCTGCCAGCCGAAGAAGCTGCGCGAGGTGCTGAGCCTGTGCAGCGCCGAGATCGAGCGCGCGGCGGCCGACGGCATCAGCGAGCGGGAGCTCGCGCTCGGCATCGGCCAGCTGCGCGGCGGCACCGTGCTGGGCCTGGAGGACACCGGCTCGCGGATGAGCCGCATCGGCAAGAGCGAGCTCGTCTACGGCCAGCACCTGTCGGTGGACGTCGTGCTCGACCGGATCGGCGCGGTCACCCTGGACGAGGTCAGAAAGGTGGCGACCGAGCTGCTCGCCACCGCCCCGGCGGCAGCGGTCGTCGGGCCGTACAAGAATGTCGAGGATTTCGCGTGAGCGAGCTTGCGAGCGAACCATTGAGCACAGTGCGTCCGCGAGCGGGCGTGCCGAGCGCTAGCGAGGTACGCGCGTGAGCGTGCAGGTCGCCGTCTTCGGAGCCGCCGGCCGGATGGGCCGCCAGGTGTGCGACGCGGTGGACGCCGCCGACGGCATGCAGGTCGTGGCCAGGATCGACGCGGGGGACGACCCCAAGTCGGCCGTCGCGGCCGGTGCCCAGGTGGCCGTGGACTTCACCACCCCGGACTCCGCCCTCGGCAACATCGAGTTCTGCGTCGCCAACGGTATCCACGCCGTCGTCGGCACCAGCGGGTTCGGCCCCGACAAGGTCCTGCGCGTGCGCGAGGTCCTCGCCGCGAGCCCCGGCGTCGGCGTGCTGATCGCCCCCAACTTCTCGCTCGGCGCCGTCCTGATGATGAAGTTCGCCGCGCAGGCCTCCGCCTACTTCGAGTCGGTGGAGATCATCGAGCTGCACCACCCGAACAAGCTCGACGCCCCGAGCGGCACGGCCCTGCGCACCGCGCAGCTGATCGGCGAGGCGCGCGCGGCGGCGGGCGTCGGCCCGTCCCCGGACGCGACCGCCGAGGACGCCGACCACCACCGCGGCGGCAAGGTCGGCGACGTGACCATCCACTCCGTCCGGCTGCGCGGGCTGATCGCCCACCAGGAGGTCCTGCTCGGCGGCGTGGGGGAGACCCTGACCATCCGGCACGACTCGCTGGACCGCGCGTCCTTCATGCCCGGCGTGGTGCTGGGTGTGCGCGAAGTCGCACGGCACCCGGGCCTGACCGTCGGTCTCGAGCACTACCTGAGCCTGTAGCCTGGGCGTGTTCGCATAACCGACGTCTGGATCTGATCACCATGCGTGCCCGCACCACCGCGTACCTGCTCGGCGCCGTGCTCGTCTTCTACCTCGTCGGCTGCGTCTGGCGCGGGGTCCTCGCGCTGCGGACCGCGTTCACCGAGCATTCCGTGACCGCGGGCGCGCTGGGCGTGGCGGTCCTCGCCTTCGGCGTGATCGGCGCCTGGTTCCTGTGGCGCGAGATCGGTTTCGGCCTGGCCACCGAGCGCCTGGCCATCGCCCTCGACGACGACGAGACCCCGGGCGGCGGCCTGCGCTACGACGAGATCGACGCGCTGCCGCGTTCCCCCGGCGGCCGGGTGGACCGCACCGCGGCGGACGAGCTGTTCGCCAAGCGCAAGGCCGAGACCGAGGCCGCCCCCGAGGACTGGCGCTGCTGGTACCGCCTCGCGGCCGCGTACTACGCCGCCAAGGACTCCTCCCGCGCCCGCACCGCCATGCGCCACGCGGTCAAACTGGCAGGTCCGAAGACCGCCAAGGCGTAGTTATCTCCCCGGGTGGGTCGGGCACCGCCGTCCCGTCGTCGGCGTGCGGCCGTCAGTCCTTGGGTCCCCTGGCCGGCCATTGCTCGGTCGCGACCGTGAATCCCAACGGTGCGGGCAACTCGATGGGTGAGCCGTAGCCGCCCTGGGCCTCGATCTGGTATCCGGGCTTCTCGGTAGACAGCGCGAACAGCATCCATCGGGACTTCTCCTGATCGACAAGCAGATACAGCGGCACCCCGGCCTCGGCATACTGCTCAGGCTTGACGCCGTAGTCGTTCTCGACCGTCTCCGGAGACTTCGGCGACGTCACCTCGACGACCATCGCGATATTGTCCCGGAACTCCTGGTTGCTCGTGCTTCCCGGGTGGGCGACGGCGATGTCCGGGATGAAGAATTTCTCTTCGTTGTCGGGCCGATCGAACTGGAAGTCGCCAACTCGGACCGACCAGTTCTCGGGCGTGGCGCCAGTCGCCGACGCGTACATCACGGCTCTGAGGATCGACTCGACGATACCTCCGTGACTGAATCCCGGCGGCGTCACGAACGTGAGCCTGTCGTCTTCGATGTACTCGACGCGCTGGTACTCCAGGAGGTCGTCCGCGATCTCGCGGAGAGTTCGGGGTCGATGCATCGGCTTGAGTCTCGGCTCGTGGATGGCGAGTACGGACACGGCGTTGCCCTCCTCGGTCGCGCTATGCGCCGGTCTGAGTATTGCATGCGGCGATGCTCTTGCGACGAGACATGCCTGATCAGGGCCCGAGAGGCTGGTTCACCGGATAAGGTGACGATCCGTCAGTCAAACGAATGTACGACGGCGTCTGGCGCGCCAGTGGCGCGCCAGACGCCGTCTCGTTGTGCTCAGACCTCGATGATGACCGGCAGGATCATCGGGCGGCGGCGGAAGGAGTCGTTGACCCACTTGCCGACGATGCGGCGGATGATCTGCTGCAGCTGGTAGGCGTCGCCCACACCCTCGGCGGCCGCGTCGGCGAGGGCTTCCTCGATCTTCGGGATGACCGCGCTCAGCTGCTCGTCGTCGATGCCCGCGCCGCGGGACTGGACCTGCAGCGACCCGGTGACCTTGCCGGTATCGGCGTCGACGACGGCGAAGACCGAGATGAAGCCCTCGTCGCCGAGGATCCGGCGGTCCTTGAGCGAGGCCTCGGTGATGTCGCCGACGGACGCGCCGTCCACGTACACGTAGCCGCAGGGGACCTTGCCCACGATCCTGGCGACGCCGTCGGCCAGGTCCACCGCGACGCCGTCCTCGGCGAGCACGGTGCGCTCGCGGGGCACGCCGGTGAGCACGGCGAGGTCCGCGTTGGCACGCAGGTGGCGCCACTCGCCGTGGACCGGCATGACGTTCTTGGGCTTGGCGAGGTTGTAGAAGTACAGCAGCTCGCCGGCCGAGGCGTGGCCCGACACGTGCACCTTGGCGTTGCCCTTGTGCACCACGTTGGCGCCCCAGCGGCTCAGACCGTTGATGACCCGGTAGACGGCCGACTCGTTGCCCGGGATCAGCGACGAGGCCAGCACGACGGTGTCGTTCTCGACGATGCGGATCTGGTGATCGCGGCTGGCCATCCGGGAGAGCGCGGCCATCGGCTCGCCCTGCGACCCGGTGCACACCAGCACGACCTGCTCCGGCGGCAGCTCCTCGATCGCCTTGGCGTCGATCACCAGGCCGTCCGGAACCTTGAGGTAGCCCAGGTCGCGGGCCACGCCCATGTTGCGCACCATCGAGCGGCCGATGAAGGCCACCTTCCGCTTGTACTTCACCGCGCAGTCCAGCACCTGCTGGATGCGGTGCACGTGGCTGGCGAACGAGGCGACGATCAGCCGCCGCTGCGCGGTCGCGAAGGCGCGCTCGAGCGCGGGCATGATCTCCCGCTCGCTCGCCACGAAGCCGGGCACCTCGGCGTTGGTGGAGTCCACCAGCACCAGGTCGAGCCCGGTCTCGCCGAGCCGGGAGACGCCCGCGAGGTCGGTCAGCCGGCCGTCCAGCGGCAGCTGGTCCATCTTGAAGTCGCCGGTGTGCAGCACGGTTCCCGCGCCGGTCTGGATCACCACGGCCAGCGCGTCCGGGATCGAGTGGTTCACGGCGAGGAAGGAGCAGCCGAACGGACCGATCCGCTCGGTCTGACCCTCCTTCACCTCCAGCGTGTACGGCCGGATCCGGTGCTCGGCGAGCTTGGCCTCGATCAGGGCCAGGGTCAGCTGCGAGCCGATCAGCGGGATGTCCGGGCGCTCCTTGAGCAGGTACGGCACGGCGCCGATGTGGTCCTCGTGGCCGTGCGTGAGCACGACGGCGACGACGTCGTCGTAGCGCTCCCTGATCGAGGTGAAGTCCGGCAGGATCAGGTCGACGCCGGGCTGCTCGGGCTCGGGGAAGAGCACCCCGCAGTCGACGATCAGCAGCTTGCCGGCGTATTCGAAGACGGTCATGTTCCGGCCGATCTCGCCGAGCCCGCCGAGCGGGGTGACGCGCAGCGCGCCCTCGGCCAGCGGCGGCGGGGTCCCCAGCTCGGGGTGCGGATGGCTCATGAGGCGGCTCCTCGTGGTGCATTCATTGCGTTCTGTCCAAAATCTTCTCGTGTGACGGGACGCGGCGACGGCCGAGGACCGTCACCGTTCGGATTCAGTTGTTCTGCGGTTGTCCGGCGCGAGGGCCGTAAGCGTGTGCGTGCGGGGCGGGTACGGGTCAGATGGCGATGCCGGCGGCGGCGAGGTCCGCGCGCAGCGTGGCCAGTCCCGCGGCGTCGAGATCGACCTGCGGCAGCCGCACCGGGCCGGCCGGCCGGCCGAGGGCGCGCAGGGCCGCCTTGATGGTGATTACCCCCTGGGTGCGGAACACACCCGTGTACACCGGAAGCAGCATCCGATGGATGTCCCTGGCCTTCGCGGCGTCCCCGGCGAAATAGGCCTCGTACATCGCGTTCAGCTCGGGTCCGACCAGGTGGGAGACCACGGAGACGGTGCCGACCGAGCCGATCGCCGCGAACGGCAGGTTCAGCATGTCGTCGCCGCAGTAGTAGGCCAGGTCGGTCTCGGCCATCACCCGGCTGGACGCACCGAGGTCGGCCTTGGCGTCCTTGACCGCGATGATCCGCGGGTGCTCGGCCAGCCGCAGCAGCGTCTCGGTCGCGATCGGGGTGGCCGTGCGGCCCGGGATGTCGTAGAGCATCACCGGCAGTTCGGTGGCGTCGGCCACGGCGGCGAAGTGGCGGTAGACGCCCTCCTGCGGCGGCCGGCTGTAGTACGGCGTGACGGCCAGCAGCGCGTGCGCACCGGCCGCGGCCGTGGCCTGGGCCTCCTCGACGACGTGCGCCGTGTTGTTGCCGCCGATGCCGCCGATGACCTTGGCCCGCTCGCCGACCGCCTCGATGACCGCCTTGATCAGCGCGAGCTTCTCCGCGGCCGAGGTCGTGGGGGCCTCCCCGGTGGTCCCGTTGACGACCAGTCCCGAGCTGCCGGACTCCACAAGCTCCTGCGCCAGCTGTCGCGCGCCGTCCAGGTCCAGGGCGCCGTCGGCGGTGAAGGGGGTGACCATGGCGGTGACGACGCGGCCGAAGGGCACCGAGCTGGAATGAGTGGAGGCCATGGGATAAAGCTACCGGACGGTCGCGCCGACGCGACACCGCCTTGTGATCGGTGAGACGCGAGTCGGCTGGACAGACGCCCGCCGCGCCGAGTTCGGGGGGCCCGGTGTCACGACGCGGCGCGGTCCTCAGTGGACAGACGCCCGCCGCGCCGAGTTCGGGGGGTCACGACGCGGCGGGG
>Ga0307509_10011988_pt1 | contig 10411 bp, 9 predicted proteins | sample 10_EM_MG_FD_202245 | JGI IMG/M metagenome (GOLD analysis project Ga0307509, IMG submission 202245) | Populus trichocarpa ectomycorrhiza microbial communities from riparian zone in the Pacific Northwest, United States - 10_EM | ecosystem: Host-associated > Plants > Roots > Unclassified | place...
TCTTATCCGATAAAGAGGGATTAGCATCCTCTCGCTCTAAAAGCATCCTGACAATTCTCTCCTCTCCCCATTGGGAACTATACGACAGTGGTGTCCGGCCATATTCATCCGACAAACCGGGATTTATATCCCCTCGCTGCAAGAGTGCCTTCACCACTCCTTCACGTCCGCGCGACGCAGCATAGGATAGTGGCGTCCGGCCAATCTTATCCGACGAATTGGGATTGACATTGCCTCGCTCAAGAAGTGCATTCACCACACCTTCATCTCCAGATTAGCCAGCATATGATAGTGGTGTCTGGCTACTCTTATCGGACGAGTCGGGATTGACATCATCTCGCCGTAAGAGCATCTTGACCACTCTCTCCTCTCCCCATTGGGCACTATGCGACAGTGGTGTCCGGCCACTCTTATCCGACGAATCGGGATTGACATCCCCTCACTCCAGGAGCATCTCTACCACGTCCCCACGGTTATACCAGGCAGCAAATGTTAGCGGTGTCCAGCCATCCGCATCCAGTGAATCGGGGTTGACATTCCCCCCCTCCAGGAGCATCTTCACTATGCCCTCACTTCCAAATTCGACAACATATGATAGTGGTGTCCAACAATCATCATCAGACGAATCGGGATTGAGGCCCCCTCGCTCCAGGAGCATTCTGACATGGCTCTCATATCCACGCGAGGCAGCATATGATAGTGGTGTCCGGCCACACTCATTGGACAAATCGGGACTAGCATTCCCAGGCCTGAGGAGTGTCATCAAAACGCCTTCGTGCCCAGAACTGGCAGCATGTGCGGGAGGCGTCTGGCCAAACGTATCCGATGAATCGGGATTGACATTCCCTCACTCCAGGAGTATCTTCACCACACCCTCGTGCCCAGATCTGGCAGCCAACAATAGTGGTGTCTGGCTGAATACAACCAGCGAATCAGGAGAGATATCCTCTCTATCCTCTATCCAGGAGTATCTTGACAACAGCCATGTGTCTAGATCTGGCCGCGTGCGATAGTGCTGTCGTGCTAGATATATTCGACGAATTGGGATTAACCTCTACTCGCTCTAAGAGCAGTTTCACCACTCCCTCTTTTCCAGCCTTTGCAGCATATGCGAGTGGTGCTAGACCGTGCTTATCCGACAGAGTGGGATCGACATCTTCCTGCTCAAGAAGCACATTCGCTAGTGCCCAACCCCCGTATTTACTATCCCATACTAAAGGCGTCGGGCCATTCGAATCACGCCCATTCAAGTCCCATCTTTTCATGCCCAGCATAGCAATCGCGATTTCGGCCACGCCAGTGGATGCGACGCAGTGTAGTCCCATAAATCCCCGAATGTCAGGACATATACCTCTATAGCGATCCCCCCAGGGCAAGAAATCAACCGTCTCTTCGTGAAGGAGAATACTAGCTGATATGTGGGTTGCATCTCGTTTGAGATGTCGCAATGCCAGGGTTTTCACGTCTTCTGTCATCTCTTTCCGAGCATGAAATACCCAGTAACACGAAGCATAGTGAAGGAACGGCGATGTCGAAGAGATGGTTTGGAGAGTAGTTGGTAGCTCACAGACGAACTGGAAGTTTAAATAGGTCAGGCATATTTCGGCCATGATCGAGTGAGGTGTGATGAACAAGGTGGGATGAGATAAAAGATACTCCTGAAGAGTGAAAAAAGAGCCCCAACTCGAATCTGGCCAGCTGAGTACGGGTGCCGGCACACACCGGTACTGTATCTTACAAGTAGCAAAAAGTCGGGCGCAGTTCCAAAAATGGCAGGATGTCCATGTCTCCGATGTGGATTTCCTACACACCGCCCCAGTGGCACAAGCACTTCTCAGGTGTACTAGGGGGTGAGAATTAGACCCTTAAACATTAGCTCATTGGATGAAATTATGTGTAACCGTTTTTTGGTTTTTTCAACAGATGCTTTAGCAATCTACTCTAATTTGTGAATGAAAAAGGTCAGCCGAACTCTCTTTTGCTTTTGTTTTTCGTTGTTGGTTTGTTCTTTTAACCAGCATGAGCAAGTCAGGCCTAGTCATTAACTTAATCAAATTTTTTTCTTGCTGGCATCAAAGTCCATATTGGTTTTAAGAAGCAGCGTCGGAGATTTTAAAAATGAAAATGTCCGTTTTCACAAATTTGGTGTAACTGGTATCAGACTAAAACGTCTAACGTATGATAGAATTACACTTATATTGACTAAAGGGAGATAAGCACTGTTGAAACATTAGTAATTCCGGTATATATATATTTAGCTCAATAAGATGCCTCAGGTCTACTTTTGAATAGCTTGAATGAACTCATTCCTCTGCTCCCAAAAAATAGACTACGAAAAAAAGAGGAAAGATAGAAAATGCTATTGATACTAATATCATACATGTCAAATAATCCATGTCTATCCAAATACCCAAATTATAAAATCTGTCCTCGGCCTTTGATCCCGAGTCTAAAGCAATGATAACCGAGAAGAGAAAAGTAGGAAGGAAGGAAGGAAGGAAGGAAGGAAGGAACAATAGCACTATCATAGAATGAAACCTGGGGTTTCTTCAATTTTGTATTTAGAAAAGAATGCAGGCAACAAAGTCTTCCAACTCGAAAAGCATGCACAAATATTGTTTTCAACTCCGGGGCAAAATGCTTTTATTGATCGCTGGGAACCGATATCCATGGAGTGGCAATGAATACCATTTCCTAGAGGAGGGAGGAGATGGATGGGGGCGGGTTGAGAAAGTGTGTGAACTAATGTGATAATCGTATAGCAAAGCCTGATTCGGGTAGTTATGGGAACGAGAGACATTATCAAGGATAATAGGGTGGATGGTGTCGCTTGTACTTAGGACTATGGAAAAGCAGCTCCGAAAGAGCGTTTGAGAGGGCCTGAAGGCTTCGAGGGGACGGAAGTGGAATCACCACGCTCTAGGAGAGCCTTCACCGCTGACCATTGGGGGGCATATGATAATGGTGTCCGACCATCCATGTCGGACGAACCGGGGTTGACATCCTCCCTCCCCAGGAGTATCTCTACCACACCTTCATGTGCCTTTTCGGCAGCATATGATAGCGGTGTCCGGCCAAAAAGATTCGCCGAATCGGGATTGACTTCCCCTCGCTCAAGGAGTATTTTCACCACGCCCTCACAACCCTTTTGGGCAGCATATGATAGTGGTGTCTGGCCATATCCATTTGCCGAATCGGGATTGACTTCCCCTCGCTCAAGGAGTATCTTCACCATGCCCTCATGACCATTTCTAGCAGCATACAATAGTGGTGTCCAGCCATATTTATTCGCCGAATCAGGATTGACTTCCCCTCGCTCAAGGAGTATTTTCACCACGCCCTCACAACCCTTTTGGGCAGCATATGATAGTGGTGTCTGGCCAGATATATCCGCCGAATCGGGATTGACTTCCCCTCGCTCAAGGAGTATTTTCACCACGCCCTCATGACCCTCTTCGGCAGCATATGATAGTGGTGTCTGGCCATATCCATCCGCCGAATCGGGATTGACATCCCCTCGCTCAAGGAGTATTTTCACCACGCCCTCATGACCCTTGTAGGCAGCATATGATAGTGGTGTCCGACCAGATTCATCCGCCGAATCGGGATTGACATCCCCTCGCTCAAGGAGTATTTTCACCACGCCCTCACAACCCTTTTGGGCAGCATATGATAGTGGTGTCCGACCAGATCCATCCGCCGAATTGGGATTGACTTCCCCTCGCTCAAGGAGTATTTTCACCACGCCCTCATGACCCTCCCAGGCAGCATATGATAGTGGTGTCCGACCAGATTCATCCGCCGAATCAGGATTGACTTCCCCTCGCTCAAGGAATACCTTCACCACGCCCTCATGGCCAGCACGGGCAGCATACAATAGTGGCGTCCAGCCAGATTTATCCGCCGAATCGGGATTGACTTCCCCTCGCTCAAGGAGTATTTTCACCACGCCCTCATGACCCTTTTGTGCAGCATACAATAGTGGTGTCCGACCATATCTATTCGCCGAATCAGGATTGACTTCCCCTCGCTCAAGGAGTATTTCCACCAAGCCCTCATGACCCTTGTAGGCAGCATATGATAGTGGTGTCCGACCAGATTCATCCGCCGAATCAGGATTGACTTCCCCTCGCTCAAGGAATACCTTCACCACGCACTCATGGCCCGCACGGGCAGCATACAATAGTGGCGTCCAGCCAGATTTATCCGCCGAATCGGGATTGACTTCCCCTCGCTCAAGGAGTATTTTCACCACGCCCTCATGACCTTTGTAGGCAGCATATAATAGTGGTGTCCGACCAGATTTATCCGCCGAATCGGGATTGAATTCCCCTCGCTCAAGGAGTATTTTCACCACGCCCTCATGACCCTCTTCGGCAGCATATGATAGTGGTGTCCGACCAGATTCATCCGCCGAATCGGGATTGACTTCCCCTCGCTCAAGGAGTATTTTCACCACGCCCTCATGACCCGTATGGGCAGTATATGATAGTGGTGTCCGGCCAGAGTTATCCGCCGAATCGGGATTGACTTCCCCTCGCTCAAGGAGTATTTCCACCACGCCCTCATGACCCTCTTCGGCAGCATATGATAGTGGTTTCCGGCCATATCCATTTGCCGAATCGGGATTGACATCCCCTCGCTCTAAATGTAGCCCCACAACTCCCTCCCGCCCGGCCTTCGCAGCATGTGTGAGCGGTGTTAGGCCCTCCGGATCTGGTAAAGTGGGATTAATTTCACCCTGCTCAAGAAAGACCTTTGCTAGGGCGCAATTGCCGTATTTGATAGCCCATATTAATGGCGTTGCGCCTTTTGAATCACGCCCATTCAAGTCCCATCTTTTCATCTCGACCATGGAAACCCCGATTTCGGCAATTCCCATGTATCCGATGCAGTGGAGTCCGGTGAATCCCCGAAGGTCGGGAGGATTGCCAATGTGACGATCCCACAACGACAAGAATCCAATACTCTTTTCACGCAAAAGTATATCAACCGATATGTGGTTCGCATCTCTTTGAAGATGTCGCAATGCAAGCTGTTTCACTGTTTCCGTCATCTCTTTCCGTGCATGGAATCCCCAGTAACATGAAGCATAGTGGAGAAACGGCGTTGTCGAGGGGATAGTATCGAAGGTAGTTGGAAGTTGACAGATCGACTCAAAGTTTAAGTAGGTGAGGCATATTTCGGCCATCATCGAGTGAGATGTGATGAACAAGTTAGGATGAGCTGAAAGATACTCCTGAAGAGTGAAATGCACGAGACGGACTATTGATGCTTGCTCGTCAACCGTAACAAGCCCTAAAGTGCAGCTCAGCAAGGTCCGTATAGATGCGACATTGTTTAAATTAAGTTCCGTAGTCCCTGGCTCGACGGCTAACGCATGGCACAGCTCTGGTACTTTTAACGGCCGTTCCGAATGCGAAATCCACATCAGCGCCTCCATTCCGAGCTTCCTTTTGTTTCCTCCCTGCCCTTGTATGCGACTCAATGTCGCACTGTATGCGTCCTCTAAGCCAACGCCGCTGGTCATCCGACCAAGTGTTTTCCTTCTCTGATATATTGTCTCATCTTCCAGAACTGCACCCATGACGAGGGAAACGAGAAGAAACCTAGGGACTATTATTAGCCGATGACCTTTAATCCACTATCAACAGATGTCACGTACGATCCGGAAATCATTTCTGGAATGCTTCTCAGAATCTCGGCCTCTAATTCCTTATCCATTGCATCCAGCTCTGGGTCCCGTCCCAACCGCGCAGTAACATATCCCACACTATCCTCAGCTGTGGGCTCTATCGGGGCTAGGTCAGGGTATCCCGGGAAGATTTTCCTAACTTCCTCCCGAATATGTGCCCTCCCTGTAATGAATAGTCGGACATTTTGACACTCCTGGACGACGCACTGTAAAGACTCCCAAAGTTCAGGTCGATGTTTCGTGGGAAACTCATCTAAAGCGTCAATACAGATAAATCCCCGCCGCAAAGATGAGAGTGACTTGATGAGCATTGCGCCGATTTCAGGGAGCCGGAGAGTTCGACCGTCAGCCACTCTCTTCGCTTGCTCAAATGCATCCTTTATCGATTCCGGGATCGGCTCTATTCCTGCGACAAGTTGCTTTAAGACCGCCGCTAGCACACTAGCCGCCGACTGGTCTTTATGGCCCTGGAAGTCGCAGTATACACAAGCGACAGCCACATTGTCGCCATCAATCGAATTGTGTAGCGTATCAATAACAAGAGAGCTAGTGTTTACAGCCTTAGTTTAGCACCTCATTTCAATAGGCCCACTTTCACACACCTCAGATATGTCTTCCCCACCCCTGGGTTCCCATAACAGAATAACACAGAATGGGCAGCCTGATCCTCGCCGGTATGCCATTTCTTAAACTCATTCGTTCGGAGAAGCCAGTCCCCTACTCCATCCATCCGGCTCTCACTCACAGCCCGATGTCTTTCTCGAGGGGCCAAGGGCGACAACCACTCCAGAATCTGGCGCTTCTCGTCCGACACCGATATCTCGCAGTTATTCCACACGTTCTTATAACTGTCGATCACATTACCAACGTTTCTATTTATACTGATGGTAGGGTTTTGATATGCTGTAGAGTCCATATTGTCCGGTCCTTCCCGTTGTTGGTGCTGTTCGTAGATAAAGGGTGTGGGACGAGAGATGGAGGAGTTTTTTGAGAGCCTAGGCGAAGGTGGGGGAGGCCAGGAATTTAAGCCTCAAGAAACAATGCGGCTGTGGAGTGCAACCTTGTTGCCTCTACCTCCTTCGATTTGGCTATTTTTCGGGGTGTGGTGGCACCAAACTCACCTCAGCTCCAATTGGCGAGCTGTCTCTCAGTGGAGTGCAGGTCTGGTGCTTGTATTTGCTGGAAGCCGGGAGGGTCATGTTCGATACAGGGGTGATGGGTTGAGGCTTGGCAGACAGGGGGGTGAGTCTATGAAAGGTAGCCGTCTCTCACCTCTCTTTCTTTCTTGGACTACGACGAGGACAACCGCTGTGGGAGTGAACCACAACGGCTGATGAATGAACGTGATTGCGGAAGGTTTTCTTTTTTTTGTCTGGAGCAGAATCAGGTGTATCGCTTGTGAATTAAATTGAGCTAGACGAATTGAGAGTGAATTGTGTGACTTGTTTCTCCGTGTAGTTTTCGGCTGTGATAGTGCACGATTTCTAGTTAGTTCCCTCTCTGGAGAATAGATACACTGATACCCGGTTTCTTTGTTTTCCAGTACTCAGGAAGAGGGCTTGCGTTACCGTGCCTACCTTACCCGAGTTCCCCAGCCCAGCGCCCCACCATCCCCGATTATTTCTTCGTCAACAAGATACAAGTATCATAAACAGAAAACATGTGCATAAATGGAAGAGACACTAGGTTTACCATCCTAGCTCCTGACCTTAGGAGAAGCTTACTCGAGATCCTTTCACTTGGAAATTTCTTGATTTTTTTATATTTTTTCCACTTTTTATATCAAGCTCAGCACCAAAGGCATCCATCCCGGGGGCTGAAAAGCCTTTTTTCGAGTGCAAGTTTCTAGTTGATTTGTCAGTTTTGTTTGCAAAGATGCGTTACACACCAAGTTTTTTCGGTGCAAAAAAATCTTCATCACCGCCTTCGCCATTTAAAAGCATGAAGCCATCGGTTCCGGTTTCCAACCAAGGGACGAAGGAACAAAATCTCTAACGGGAAATTCCCCCTCCAGATTAGCCAGCCTGAGGGTAGCAAATTCACTGAGTTCTCACATTGTCCTTACTCCCAACGGCATTTCGAAAATACCATATCTGTTTTAAAGTTCTTCCCCCGGACATCTTACGGAGGTACAGGCCATGAGTTTGTAGGTTTCACAAGCGAGGTTTGCTGCCCTCACCTCCTGTGTAACCTACAAAATTTATGCCCTGCACAGTACCTCCGTAAGAGCTTGCCCCGGCCGCGCACCCCTGCCTCTTGATACTATGATGGTAGAAGAATTTGTTTATCCTACCGTTTGCTAACGGCTAATCAAACAAACCAAGGGGAACCCTGTTGTTCTTGACAATTTCCGCTCTCCACTCTCCCTGCATTCTTTGCACCACTGGTTTCAGTCACCTAGTTTAGTATTTCGTTTAAAAATGAATAAGAGGCTAACTACTATAATAGTAGATTACCTCAGCAACATTTTGAATAAAAGATTCTAAATCATGTTTGTGATTGGTTTCGTCTATTGAAGACAAAAAGCCCGGCCAGGGCCTAATCGGGGAAGGATAAAAAGTTCTTAGAAGAGGGGGGAGTTCAGATAGGGCATGCGGTGTCTTACTGTATGGGAGCATCACCACGGCGGTTTGGCAAAGTTCAATAAGAGGTTCATAGTTCGTGTAAATTTACAATGGGCAGGCTCTGTTATATGAATCATATGGCCTGCTTGTTTGCTGCTAGTTCAGCGGACAGTACTCAAGTAGAGGCATCCTGACGGTATAATAATCCCTGCACGAGGGGTAGAGTTTGTATTACGAAGAGAGAGGAGCCCAGGCAGGTAACGTGAAGCGCACCCGGAAGGAACACAAAAGTGTGGACAAGTGAACATTCTAGAAAATGGATGGATGAATAGGGTTAGACATGTAGAGTTTTCGCTATAATACTTAAAGTGGCCTTCAGCTAGCAATCTTCATAGAGAATAGACACCGTGAAATCTTCTCTTATCACAACGGCTGGCACGATCGTGCCACTACAATCACATTTAGCCCCGGGGTTGAAAAACGCTCACGAGGGCTAAACTGCGAAACAGCCAGGCAACCGCTATGAAACAAAACGCCAAGATTAAAGCAACACAGGAGAAAGATCGCTAGTGCACGACGCAGAGAGGGTACCTTCTTCTCATTCAACTGCTCGCTCTCACACTCACTGCTCACAACTCTCTACTAACTAACTATTGGTAAAAGCAGGGGTATATATTCAAATAACGAAACCTTCCTCCCATCCTTCTATCGATCGCAACACAGGTCCATTCTCTTCCCCACCGGCAGCCCCCCTTTCCCTTCCGTAAAATTCCCTTGCTAACAAGCGAAAGACGAACATCACAAAGAAAGCTTCCGCTTTCCATACCGGTAACCCCCACACATCCGACTCCCTCCCGCATCTGACACCTTTGGAGTCGCACATCTTCCGGCGCTGCATCGATCCCCAGGGCATATCCGAAGCGTTTTATCAGAGCGATAATGTGAGCTGCATGTAGGCTGAGCATGTGGGACAGCATCTAAGACTTTCAACATGTACACCCCCAACTGGGAGTAGCACTCCCCGCGACCTTCTGTATGAGACCACCTGGTGAGGCAGCTTAAGGCCCGCTCGAGATGTGCTAGCACCTGGGTGATGGTATATACAAGATTCCCTGGAGCCTTCCAGCACTTCCACAGAAGCGGTTATCCACCTTAACTAAGTTTTATATACATAGAAGTTTTGGTGATTGCAAAGAGCAATCAAATTGAATAAAGCCATTCCTACAGACCGCTGATAACTCGCGCTAGATGAGGTCCGGGGATTCCCTTTCTCCAAAATCATGTGCTCGCAGGACTGCTACCGGTGTCAAATAGACGAGAACACCGTCCGTAGCAACCATGTGCCCAGCCAGATATCCGTAATAATTTGAGGTCCCAACAAAGAGATATAGAATAAAAATAGACTACCATCCTTCCGCACTAATGATAGACTTCACCTTCTTAGCATTCTTCTTGCCAGATTGTAATAATATCCTAAACCCAGTAACTCCTAGTAGAACTTAATAGTATCTTGAATTTCTTCAAGCGGCACTCCGCGATTTGTGAGCAGCTAAATTGGATACATCACTTAAGAAGAAACATCACTCGTACTCACACATTAGCTTTCGAGCCACCGGTCTCTTTGCCAATTTGATTTGACTGCATTCTAGTATCCCAGAAGCTATCCAAATAGCCTTGCTCTTAGAGCGAAAGGGTGCTCCTATAAGGGAGCGAAATTCACGTGTTATTTTTGGCTTTGTTTTTTTTGACTTTGTTGCAATTGAATAGGAGGAGACACTTTCATGGATCTTGAGCTGCGGTACTTAGCCGCGGCACAAGATGTTCGCGTTTATTAAACACGGTATAGATCAGTTGACGAGATTAATTCCTGGTCATACCTGATCACTCGGATCGTCCAGCTCTTCTGATGTCGGAGATAGATGAATTTAAGGTTCATTTACCTATAGACGGCATCTAGCGGCCTGGGAAGGTGCCGGCCATTAGGGGAGCTTGATAGTTGGAGGTTTGTAGAGGTGTTTAGACAAGTGTAACGGGGGCACCCTATAGAGAGGTGAACTCTAAGGTTGCGACCGCACCAAAACTCAAAGTAGAAGATAAAGATAGAGTAAAATAATTCACGAAGAATTAAAACGGTTAAACTTAATATCGTTAA
>Ga0307509_10011989_pt1 | contig 10411 bp, 8 predicted proteins | sample 10_EM_MG_FD_202245 | JGI IMG/M metagenome (GOLD analysis project Ga0307509, IMG submission 202245) | Populus trichocarpa ectomycorrhiza microbial communities from riparian zone in the Pacific Northwest, United States - 10_EM | ecosystem: Host-associated > Plants > Roots > Unclassified | place...
ACAGAAATTGCAATTAATGAATGAATGGAGGCAGTGTAATTCTCATTAACAGTTGCATGATTTCTAGATCAGAACAAATAGTTATTGCACGCACAGCTGAGACAACAGGAATAGAATCCAAGTGATCCAAAACTTCATATAAAGCATAATTTGCTTGGCTCAAAAACATCTATCAAGTTTCATGGCAGAAGAAAGCTTCGTGTTCATCGTAGAGATTAGAGAAAGGTTTTTTTTTTTTCAGGTAACACTACTAATCACCCTCAATTATATTAATTTCAAGACAGGAGAGAGACCACGTCAAATCAAGGAAACAGCTGTTTTTAAAAAGGAAAAATAAAATGATCTGCTTTTTTTCCCATACATACTGAAGGGACCGTTGAGATAGAGAAAACGAGACACCATGTATCAAACCACTCGTCCCTTCCTTTATCCAAGCATATAATTATTAGACTCGTAATTGGTTCAGAGCAAAATACCAAATCATGTCTATGAAAGACGGTCAATGGAGTTGTGCTTGATTCTTTATTAACTTCTCCGCCCCGCAATCTGGCAAATGCTGTCAATGGAGTTGTGCTTGATTCTTTATTATAAATTCACCGAACCGCAATCTGGCAAATGCTGCAACTGCGGGATTTTTGGAGACAAATCATCTGTTTGCGCGAAGGAAATCTTGACACATAAGAAGTATGGATAAAATTGAAAAATTATTTTAATCACCTAGAGATGATTGAAGAAGGGAAATTACAGTCCTCTTCCTCATGAATTATAATTTTTTTTTAATATTATAGATATTAGTGATTGATCTTCATTACTTCAATTTATTTTTTATAATGTTATTTTAATATAGTTATAAGTTTTGTGAGTTAAAGCAATTGACTCGAGTTTTTATTTTTATTTTTTGTAATATAATTTTTTTTCAATCTCATCATTTATTATTTGAATTGATAGGAAATTAAGCTTCATACTTATTTTTTGATTGTTTTTCATGAGGTTATCATGGTGTTATGACCCGAGTCAAGGATTTGGTGAGTTAAACTAGATTGACTTAGGTTTTTTTTGTTTTTTTAATTGTTTTTTATTCAACTACATTTTTCAACGATAGATTGATTGAGAATTGAATTTTATAATTTGTTTTGATTTGTTTTTTATTAGGTTATTTTGGTCTCATGATACAGGTTAACTTGAGTTGACTCAGATTTTTTTGTTATTTTTTAATTAATTTTTTTTTTAATTTCATTATTCAACATTGAGTTGATTAAGAATTGTATTTCAATATGTTTTTTTTTTTAATTTGCTCTTCATGATATTATTACGATCTCATGATTGGAATCATAGATTTTACATGTTCACATGGGTTGACTTAAGCCGATTCAAATCTTAATATTTTTTTTAAAAGATATCACTTTAAAGTTTTTTTCAATTAAATTATGTTTTTTTTTTCAAGTTGACTAAGTTATATTAGATCAATCTCTATATAATTTTTTTTTATTTTTAAAATCACGTTGATAATGCCTGAATATTTTTTTAACGAAGATAAATAACCTACTAATATTCTAATAGGATAACTATTAATAGTTAGCTCATAAAAAATATATATACATACAAAAACCTGAAAATAATCATACATGGTAAATGGCGTATATCAGATATATTGAGTTCAATAAATGGATCTGATTAAAAGCAGTTATAATTGCTCACGAATTTATCAACTTCTGTATATTAATTCATGCAAATGATCATCAACAGCCACAGTCACTCTAAATATACTCGGCAACGCAGGCTTCGTCTAACAAATCAACCCCGATAGCAAATAAAAACAATCTGGGCAAATCAACGCAGGCCTCTCTATTGGTATGTAAGCAACCGATTGATGGCAACAATGGTGGCACTGACAGTGGAATTAATGGATGACCGTGACTTTCATGTGATCACAGGCATGATTGTATGGCGAGGATGATTTTTTTCACCCTCTTTTAAGTATATTTAATTAACCCAGTTTATTATTCTCTCCTGGTCTAATGTTAATCGTAGCTATTTCCCAACGGATGGAAAATCCTTTTGACTCTGTGCTCCACGTATAGTTCATCTATATGAACATAACGTGGTCTTCCGCACATAGATGTTTGACTAACATGGAAATTTCTCCAATAAAATTCCTATTAACAGTCAAGATAATTGGTCTTTTAATTTCACCGGGCGACTCTAGCATTCCGAGTCTGCAATGGAGGGATTGGCAAAATCGACGCGATATTTCTCTGAATTAAAAATATTAATTCACCGTGTGGAAAGAATTATTATTTTTGAAAGTATTTTTTATTTAGAAATATATTAAAATAATATTTTTTAATAAAGGATATCATAGAATGCAACAGAATTCCATGATGATACTGCCCACGATGGCGTTGACAATCATCGGCATTGACGTACCAAACTGTGCATGGAGGCTATTAATTTCCTCTAGTAACATGCGATGAGATGAGAGATCGAGTAAGAAATAAATAAGCAGGACCATTGAGAGTATTTACGGCATCGCTTGACTTTTTCTAACGAGGATTCGAAACACACTGGAATTTGGAGCTCGTGATGTGTATATTTGTGGGTGGATAAGCAGTGATAGGTTACGAATTCATTCATTACCTGATACAAGAAAATGAAATTAATGTTAATAACAGAGGCAAATATATTTTGACTACAGATTTTGATTTTAATTACTTTGAAATTAGATAACCCAGCTAGAACAGTGGAGGTAATTCCTCCCAGGGGGCGTCGATTGCCTCCAGTATTTTGGCATCTAAAAGTGGCTACAGCTCGGATTGCAAGTTGTAATTCAATACGGGCCTGCTAGCTGCATCCCTCTCTCGTCTTTGTAAATTTATGAAGGGCGGCCATCGCCAAACTTCACGTGTGTGTTTTATTATAAAGTTTCAATCGCTTGACTGCAAACATATGCTGGCCGACTTTAATGGATAAAATTCTCTTGTAAATGACCAATAACAACAACAACAATAAAATCTTATAATTTGTTAGAAGAAACTTGCAAAGGTTTTAAATTTGTTGCGTTATAAGATCTAGTTTGTTGGAAGAAGTCCTTCACGATATAAAAATTCAATCCCAATAAATTACAATACGCTACTGTTTGAAATGATAATAACAATTATGTTTTAAAATATTATTTGTGTGTAAATATATCAAGATAATTTTTTTATTTTTTTATTTTTTAAAGTTGATTATCAACAACGACACATCAAAATAACAAAAGAAAAACATAAAAAATTATTTAAAATAAAAAAATCAAAATTTTTAAAAACTTCAGATGGAACGTTACGGCTATTAACTGAGCATACATATTATAATTTTTAGAATACAGTGGCGAGATTCAAACCTAAAATTCTTATATTGAATGAGTTTTTCTTCATCGTTAGATTGAAAGCACAGCTTAATAAATAACTCGCATTTACACTACTAATTCCATTACAATATTAAGCAGCTCGCGCGGGCGATTAAACGTCACTGTAGTGAAAACAATGACCTAACAAATACCTATTATTTAAATCCCAGTGCATGTGGACATTACTAGTTTGTTTAATTTTGTCTAAATATCAATATTTTTTTTTCGTAGCTAACAAAGAAACAGGGCTTTGGAAAGCAGCCAGCTGAACATATCGCGTGGAATATATAATAATAAAAATATATCTTATTACATGCCGTTGTAGAAGATTATTCAAACTATGAGTGGACTTCTCTATGATCCTGGAAACGTTCAAGTTCAACCCTGGAGGCCATAGAAAACGAAAAAAAAAACAGTACCATCGTTGATAAAAATATAAAAATATTAGTTGTTAAGTTGTTTTTAAAAATATTTTTAGCTTAAAAATATATTAAAATAGTATTTTTTATTTTAAAAAAATTATTTTTGATTAGTATATCAAAACAATTAAAATTTTTAAATTTAGTTATTATACAACTCTACTAGTGTGCTGTCCATGGTCATCCCGTATTCCCACAAAGCCCGTCCAGCAAGGCACCGTGCTTTCCACTTTGTGCACTATCCGGGTGGAATTTGACCTTTCAATCTGAAAATTAAAGTCTAAAAAGTTATGATTAATAGTAATAATTAACAGATAGCAGTGAAGATTTTTCCTGTGCCATTTCCGACGAGGTGAGATTTTTCTAGTCCCATCAGAATAAGAAGCTTTTTTCCACTCATAAAAACCTCCAAAACAACAACCACGAAGTCCTAAAAAAAAATCAGTCACCAATTATTCTCACTATAGTCAATTAAAAAACTTAAACTTACAGTTCCTTATTTTAATTGTTTTTAAAATTATTTAGAAAAATTAAATGAGATCTCAAAACACTAAAAAAAAATCAAACTACAAACAAAATAATCTAGTTGAGTTTATTTTGATTTTATGATCCATTGAAAATTTGGATCTAAGTAATATCATGTCAAGATTCTTAAAAAAAAAATACACACAAAAAAAGAAGGAAAATAAAAGTTAAACGAGGAAAGGGTTTTAAAAAAAAATTAAATTAGATATAAAAAAAATAATGTACAGTAGAAAGGTAGTATTTATTTTTATAGTGCTACCGTATTTTTTTTAAAAATAAATTTTCTCACTTTAAATTAATTATTTTTAATATTTTAAAATTATTTTAATACATTAATATTAAAAATATTATTTTAATTTAGATAAAAAATACTTTAAAAATAATTACTTTCCTACTGAACACCATCAAATAAATTGATTGCATTTTTTAAAAAAAGGAATGGTATGTTTTTTTTTAATCAATTTAGCCGCTGTAATATTATACATAATTTTTTTTTTGAAAAAAACTATAAATTTAACCCTCTTCTATGGATTTTTCAATTAAAGGGTCAATTACATATAACCCTACAATGTTTTTATATGTAATTATAGCGATTTTTGAGAAGTCCCTCAACTCAACGTGGCTTCGAAAATGTTCATTGCCAGCTAATACCTATTTACAGATGATATTGAAAGCTTCTGAACCTTAGGTTGGTGACGATGAGGACCTACATGAAACATTTTCGAATCTTAAGGGTCTAGAATAAAGCTATCATTTTTTTATTTGCTTCCCCCTCTCTCTCTCTACAAACTCACCTTCTAGAAAGGGAGGAATTTCCGAGGGCTCATCATGTCTAGTGAGAGAAAATAAGGAAACATCCTCTTCAGTTTCTGAAGTCAAACAAAAACTTGCAGATTCAATTCAACCATATACTGCGACTCTCTAGAAAATTTATTTATTTATATTTCCCCTCTCTGTTGCTTAGCCTTTAAAAAGTCCATCTCTTTCTTTGATCACACAGTCTTTTCCACCATTTCTTTCTTTCTGAACTTTCTCTCTTTCTCTGTTAAGGTTTTTCTTTCTTCGGTTGTTTTGGTGTTTTTTTCAGAGAAAGAAAGAGAGACAGAAACTACAAGTGTTTGTTTGTTTGCTTGCTTGCTTGCTTGCATCTTTTAACACAATCATGAGTAGCCACACGGCATCCTCCAGTAATGGAGGCAACGGATCGGGTGATTCTGGTGCTCCAAGAAGGAATTCAAAGCGACCCAAATGTGATTCTCTTCTTTACTTCTCGTTTTTTTTTTTTTTTTTTTCTATTTTGGGCAAATTCATGTCTGCCCTCTTGTGATCATGGTGTTAGTTGTGTTTTTAAATTGCAAAGTTTTGAACCCTGTCCTAATTTTCTTGCTTAGTTTGTTTCAGAGACTCAGGTATTTGAATGTTTTTGGGATCACTAGTGGGTTTTATAGGCATCCATGTGGAGGTTTATGCATATTTTTGATGGGTTCTTGTTATTTTGATTCGCTGTTGGTTTTGTTGCATGAGAGTGGTCGTGTGAGCTCTTTTTTGATTATTTTGTTTCATATTAAGAATCTAATTTTCTTTATATTGATCATTTAGTCTTTCCGTTTTTGGAATAGCCTTACCTGGTATTTTTAATTCCTCATCAAGATATATTTGGAAATTCCCCTTTTGAAAGAGAAATACGGCTATTAAACTTTGTTAGCAATAAAATGAACTAAATTGGGTTTGATAAACAAGATATTAATGAAACTCAGCTATAACATGCCATGAGATAATTGGACATTTTTCCATTACACGAATAAGAATTTTAGTAATTTTGGCTGTATTATCATTACATGCATCTAAGTCTAAGCATGTATGCTCATGTGATCTACAGTAAGATTGAAAACAGAATGTTTTCCAGTGTTCAGAATAGTTGCCTGACTGCGTAATTGTTATCCTGCAAAGCAAGATAGATGGATGAAAACATTTTAAATTTATAGGGATGTATTGTATTTGCCAGAGCAAAAAATCTGCGATTTTTGGTCATTTTATTAAAATGCACTTGTAATCTTATTGTAGTGTAGCTGTTAAAAAAAACAAGAAAAGTAAAAATAGAGAGAGCACAGCTGAGCAGCTTCTTTATCTGATGTTTCAATCACAGCTCACAAATTGTCTTTCACTACACGAGCACATATGGGTAATGGGTGTACATGTGATTTTTATGGAACTAAAAATGTTTCGTTTTCTTTCAGATTCAAAGTTTACTCAACAAGAACTTCCTGCTTGCAAGCCAATTCTCACACCACGATGGGTAAGTTTTTATCATTCTTTTTATCTGGTTTCGTCTGATGCAAATGAGTGCTCAAAGTTATTAACTCCTAATATATCTCTTTGTGCAGGTAGTGTCTGCATTCATGCTTGTTGCCATTGTCTTCATCCCTATCGGCATTGCTTGCTTGCTTGGTTCCCGAGATGTGAGCTCTAGTGTCACCTAAATCCTTGCAATTCTAGTTATATTTCCACCTATGGTTTTTTATGGGTTATTCTCCTTTTATCAGGTTGTTGAAGTTGTTAAACGGTATGAAAAAGAATGCATTCCGGTTGAAAATAGAGGCAATGAAATCCAATTTATACAAAGCGCTGCTAATAAAACATGCACAATATCAATGACGGTGAGTCCTGTTCTTGCAATTATTATGGTTGATGTGTTGTTGTCATTTTCTATGTTCTTTATTAGCAGTGTTTGTGGATTTATAAGCTAACAAGGAAAGACCCATGCCAATATTATTTTCTGTTATATAATATACCTTCATGTTATTGTTATCTGTTCACTGGTGGTATTGCCTTTTTGTCAGAGCTGTAAGTCGTGCTATATCAGCAGTGTATTAGTAGCCAGTAGGTTACTTTATGCTACTCCTTACAAAAAATCCATGCCAATATCCTTTTCTCCCATGCAACATGACTTATGCTAATTATAGAAATTAGCCATCATGACCTGAGGTTAAGCAGTGAATAACGATCTTCCGTTCGCTTCTCTTGTTTTTCTTGCCAGATCCCTAAGCGTATGAAGCAACCTATTTATGTTTACTATCAGCTTGACAACTTCTACCAGAATCATCGTAGGTATGTCATCAACCTCATGTACTCTATCAGCATATAATTTCTGATGGGTTCAAGTAATCATGTCTAGATTTTTACATAATGGTCAGTGGTATATTGTTCATATAAATTGGGAGCATTGATATTCAGGACTATCCAGGTGCATAATTTATGTAGATCATAGGTGACGGTCCAGAGAACCAATTATAACATGTGGTTCAGGAAGTGCACCCTTTTAGATTTTCCTGCCACATTCTTTAAGTCAAGAGTGCGATGTTTGTGATTTTCAAGAATTACAGACATTACAGCCTAGGATGTTGTTACACGTTGAGGAAAGGGCTCCTCTATGCATGCTTAATTGGTGGTTAATATCATGTTTCTCATCTCAGAATAGTGTGTTTGACTATTTGTTGATGGTAGAAAATTACATTCTTTCAAGTGTTTAATAATGAAAGCAACCCATCATTTTATAAAAACTATTGAACAGTGTGAAACTGTCATGATCATCATGATCATAAACTGGGATGCTTACTCACTGAAAGTTGAAGCACATGTAATTGAGTTTATGTGGTGATTATTTGGCATAATATTAATGATTGCTCTAATAAATCAGGTATGTGAAGAGCCGAAGTGATGAACAGTTGAAAAGTGCGAGTAAAGAGAATGATACAAGTTCTTGTAAGCCAGAAGATACTGCAACGGGGAGGGGGGCAATTGTACCCTGTGGTCTGATAGCTTGGAGTTTGTTTAATGATACTTATAGCTTCTCCCGCCGGAACCAGTCGTTGACAGTGAATAAGAAGGGAATTGCTTGGAAGAGTGATAAGGAGAAAAGGTTTGGTAAAGATGTCTTTCCTAAAAACTTTCAGGGTGGAGGTCTTGTAGGTGGTAAAAGTCTCAATGCATCAATACGTGTAAGCCTCCCTTTACTATTACTTCAAATTAATATATAAGCAACTCATCTTATCACTAACTAAATAACTGTTCCAACTTCATCCTGGAAAGTACCTTTAGAGGCTTTAATAATGTTAATAACACTCTGGACATTGGTAGATTTCAAAACTGCGTTGCTGTTGTGTTATTAGAGTGGTATTTTCAGGTTGCTTAACCTCAACTTCAGGATTAGTATTGAAGGTGTGACCTCAGTTATTCTTTCATTCATGAAGGAGTTGATTTTTTTAAACCCAAGGTGTTGAGTATTAGGCTTATACCTTGGAGACGTGAGAGACTTGGTGTAAATGCTTAAAATGATGAGATGTTGTTGCATGTCATTTCCCCTCTTCTATTGCTAAAACGTGAAAATATCCTAGAGAACCATAAATTTTTCTCCGTGTTTCTTTTGATGCAAATTGCTTCAAGTAATTGGCATGTGACTGACCTGGTCTTATATGATTTTGTGTAACAGCTGAGCGATCAGGAGGACCTCATGGTTTGGATGCGAACTGCAGCTCTGCCAACTTTTAGAAAGTTGTATGGGAAGATAGAGGTGGATCTTGAGGCAAAAGAAGTCATAAATGTTACACTGGATAACAACTATAACACATACAGTTTTAATGGCAAGAAGAAACTTGTGCTTTCAACTACAAGCTGGATTGGTGGAAGAAATGACTTTCTTGGCATTGCTTATCTCACTGTTGGGATGATATGCTTCGCCTTGTCAATGGGTTTCACAATTGTGTATTTTGTCAAGCCTAGGTAAGTTGATCACATATACAAATTAATTCTTGAATTTAGGGGCCTAGTTCTCGTGACTTTAATAAACTGGTTATTAAAGTCAAAATACATGCTGTCACACTTGTGCGGCGTTACGGCTTTTGAAAGAGTGAGGCTGTTAGAATTGCCCTTCATAAGGCTTGCATTTTATGGTGAGGATTTCGAAGTGTGCCCAGCATCATATATGGAGTGAGGCTCTGACTTGTGGAGCATGGCCCCATAGTCGGCAGCATAAAATTTTCATATGCTATGTGTATTCGATTGTTTGTGAGATATATGTTAATATTTTCTTACTGTTTCTCTTTACTGTGTCATCTCAGGCGGCTTGGTGATCCTACCTTCTTATCATGGAACAGAGGTCCTGGATCGCACTAAAAATGCCTGTGGATTTCTTTTGATGGCGTCACTTTGGCACATCCCTTCTTATTGTAACTTTAATGTCTATGGAATGTTTAAAACATAAGATTGGCTCGGGAAGGATTCTGTTGGTTTGAATTTTTGATTTCTAGGCAATACACCAGTGATCTTTATGTATAATTACAACATCAGTATTGAATACAATTTTTTACTATTTGTTTCCCGAAAACTTCACTCACTTCAACATTATAGAATTTGCATTTTTTGTTTGTCTACATTGTTTTTTTAACATCTATAATACTCTTAGTAAAATGTTGGAAAGGTACGCCCCTTCTGGGTAGGATGGATCTATAGGATGGTCTGAAGCTGCTCCAGCCTCTCGCAGAACAGAGATTTTCCTTCCTGCCATTGATGCAGCACCCTGATTCCACAAATCAAAGGCAAGAATAAAATGATAAGTAATACAACAGCAAGGAGTAAGCTAATTTTTGAAATGCGTCAAGTGACCTAATCTTCATGGCCAAACTCCCAAGTGTAATGTGATTAAATTTCCATTTCTCATATTAAAGCCCGTGTCTATGTATTTTGCTGACGATGACAGTTTAAAATATCTCCAATATTCTCTGCAATGTGGTCAACCCGCCAAAATTAGTTCTTTGTTCCCATACACACGAGAAAAAAAAATTCCTTGCCTGAAGAACACGCAAGAACATCCCACTTTGGGTCATAGCTCCTGAACAAGAGCAAGTCATGAGAAGGCCACCTCTCTTTGTTAATCTCAATGCCATCGAATTCATATTTCTATACATGCCTGATGCATTTTGAAGAACCTGAGCAGGAAAAGCCCCAGAATTAGTACAAACTGACAAATATATGGAGGCAGGGCATTAGCCTCGGTTGTGGACATAAACTGCCTTTGATGAAA
>Ga0307509_10011991_pt1 | contig 10411 bp, 16 predicted proteins | sample 10_EM_MG_FD_202245 | JGI IMG/M metagenome (GOLD analysis project Ga0307509, IMG submission 202245) | Populus trichocarpa ectomycorrhiza microbial communities from riparian zone in the Pacific Northwest, United States - 10_EM | ecosystem: Host-associated > Plants > Roots > Unclassified | place...
TTCCCTTTTCATCACGTTTGAGAACGGCATGGTTACGCAATCACGGCACATTCTCCTCGACTCCCCTCTCATTTTCTTTACGGCCCTCACAGTATTCCTATGGTGTGGTTTCTGTAACGAGGACAAGCATGAACCCTTCACGCCGTCGTGGTGGACATGGCTGACGCTTTCCGGTCTCTCCCTCGGCGCTGTCGTAAGCTGCAAATGGGTTGGTCTGTTCACCATTGCCACGATCGGTGTCAGCACTCTATGTCAACTTTGGAACCTTCTCGGTGACGTTCGCGTTCCTCCACGGTTATTTATCCGGCATTTTTATGCGAGAGCGGTGTGCTTGATCGCCGTGCCCATCATCTTCTACATGGCCATGTTCCAGATCCACTTTTTAATCCTCGAGAATTCGGGTGAAGGAGATGGATTCATGAGCTCGGAATTCCAGCACACGTTGGGAGGCCGTAGTATGGCTGATACGTTTGCCGATGTGGCCGTTGGATCTACTGTAACCATCCGTCACGTCAACACGCAAGGCGGTTATCTGCACTCGCACGCACACAATTATCCTGGTGGAAGCAAGCGTGAGTTCAGAATACTGTTTAGGTGACATAACTGCTTATCCTGTGCATCAGAGCAACAAATAACCCTATATCCTCACCGAGATTCTAATAACGACTGGCGCATCTTTAATGCCACTCTTGACGGCGACACCCATTTTGATTGGGAGAACCAGCCTCTGAAGTATATCACGCCAGGAATGCGTATCAAGCTCCGTCACCTCGCTACAGAGAAGCACATGCACTCGCACGACCACCGCCCACCTGTCTCCGACGTTGACTTCCAGAACGAAGTTTCGGCGTATGGCATGCCAGGATTTGCAGGAGATGCAAACGACGACTGGTTCGTGGAAATCGAACACGGAGATAAACGTGACAAGGAATCCACTAAGAGACTGAGAACACTACGGACGACTTTCAGGTTGCGCCATGCGTTGACTGGTTGCTATCTCTTTTCGCACAAAGTCAAACTTCCCGAGTGGGGTTTCGAACAACAGGAAGTTACATGTAACAAAAACGCCGTCAAGGCCAACTCGCTGTGGTTCATCGAGACTGCTGCTCACCCTAAGTGTTCGTTTTTCGTTTTTTCCTCCCTACGAGAATTTAATTTCGAGCTCATATTCTTATTTTAGTGCCACCGACTGCAACCAAGGTCAACTATAAACTTCCCGGTTTCCTTTCCAAATTCTGGGAGCTTCAACAAGTTATGTGGACGACAAATGCCGGCTTAACGGACCGCCATACTTACGATTCTCGACCTGAATCCTGGCCTAGACTTCGCCGCGGTATTGTGAGCATCTTCTTTCGGTGACATGAAAGCTTGCTCACCCAACCTCTGTCAACCGCAGAACTTCTGGGTCAAGGATCATCGCCAGATTTACTTGATTGGAAACCCGTTGGTGTGGTATCTCAGCACACTTGCCGTTGTTGCTTATAGTGTAGTTCGTGGATTCCTGATTCTGCGCGCAAAGCGAGGATACAGAGACTTCGATAGCAGTGTGTCTTTTCTTGTCAGTGCCTTGGTTATATGTTGCTGAATTTTTCCCCTGTATCCAGCTAAGGTCGTTAAATACGACACTCTCTGCGGATTCCTGTTCGTCGGCTGGAGTCTGCATTATTTCCCCTTCTTCCTTATGGGTCGCCAACTATTCCTGCACCACTACTTCCCTGCGTTGTATTTCGCCATTTTGTTGTCTTGTGTAATCTTCGACTTGATCACATCGACACTCCGCCCTCGCATACGACTTCAAGTTGCCGCCGTGCTTATAATTCTAGCTATCTGGAACTTCCAGCATCTTAGCCCTCTTGCCTATGGCAATCCCTGGACGAAGTCGAAGTGCATACAAGCCACGTGGCTGAAGACTTGGGATTTCTCATGGTCTGTCTTTTTTCTCTTTCTTCTGGTTGTTTCCATGCTCATAGGCACTTTTAGCAACGATTTCTATGATAACGTATGTACCTTCATCGCGGCTGGAAGTATGCTTTGAACTTATTCTTCTCATTGCAGTACTCCCAATACGATGGCATTGGCGCTGCCACACCTCAGAAATCAAGCGCTCCTATTCTTTCTACCATCGGCGGAGAGGGCCGCGCGCCTATCGTTGTCGAACAAAAGAACGTGCAAGGTGTCGGCGAAGAACCCGTAACATCTGCTATCCTAGGCAAGGCGGAGCCTGGGCGGGATATATTCGCCGGCCAGCCAGTCAAGGAGATCAAGAGTGATACTTTGGTCGTCGATCGTAAGCAAGAACCAGCCGAGTTGGAGAAGGAAATCAGTTCGGTAGTCGCCCCGCCTGCAACCACTTTGGAATCGAATGAACAGGGTAAGGAAGATGGCCATTCAGAAAAGAAGAACTCAGAAACATCTCCCGCGCCGTCAACAGCCCAGGCAGATAACAAAAAGGTGGAAACGACAAATGTGCCTGCTGCTGCTGCCGCCGCGGTGCCTGGCCCTTTAGGTGAAGCTGAAGTTGAGGCACAAAAGGCTGCCGAGGAGCTCTTCCCGGAGGCAGCTTGAAAAGTAGTTTGTAAAACAAGTGATAGTCGTGGAATGTATAGCGCTACCTTACTGGCAATCTTATTTATTAATTAATGAACAGACGCATGGATTCAAACCGCGGTTCCCGAACCGGTTCTTACCAGTCATTCGCATGCTAGCAACATGCTAGTCTCTACTCCGTGCAACCTTGGGAAGCCTGTATTCCACAAGGCCAGTCTCACCAAAGTCCCATAGCTTGACGAACTCGAGACCAGCAGCCTCTCCAAGCTGGATGAAGTCGGGCAAACGACGTTCCTGGCTGTTTAGCATCGCCATCATGTCAATGTCGAGATTGTATTGTCGTATGCGACCAGCGCCGTAATTAGGCAGTAACGGTTCTGGTGCTTGTTTAACGGGCGCTTCCTCTTCAGGGACTCGGCTTGCAGATTGGAGGATGTATTCCTCTGGATGAAAGTAAAATAGAGTTTTTCTGAAGTGGTGAAGACAAAATTAGAATGTGACTTACGTACTAAAACACGGCTGTGAGGAGCCATTGCCTTCTTTACACCAGAGAGGATCTTGATGCAGTCGGCGTCAGGCCAATCGTGACTGGAAAACGTTTTCATCGTTATGAATTCCAAGGAAGATGGTGAACAGAATGAGAACGCACATGATGTTTTTCAGCTGCAAATCCCTCGTTAGAAAATGGAGGAAAATGAAGGTTAGGTTTCACGAACATAATAAACATTGCAACCTGGGACAGGAGAAGCAGCGAAGAAATCAATTGGTTCGAAGGTAATGCGATGTTCGCTTATGGCCTCAGGGTATTCCTTTGGCCACACCTCGTTCTTCGCCTGCTGGATTCGTTCAGGTAGGTCTTGTAGGATAAGTCGAAGATTTGGGTGCGCTTTCGCCAATTGGAGAGAGATGTTTCCAATCCCGCCACCAACATCACATACGGTGGCACCGTTACCAAGTTCCTTCCATGGAAATTCTGCTCAACATGCGTAAGAAACCGGGCAAGGTCAAAAAGTAGATATCCTTGCCGTGAATAACCGCCTTGGCCTCGGTTGCAACGCCCCATCCCATCATACCAAGGCCGAATCTTGCACCGAGCTCAGCTCCATCCTAGGACCGGTCAGTCCATGAGGAAAACAAAATATAAAGTGTTCACCTTTTCAAAATAGATGAATAGAGGGTCGGGGTATCCAGAATATTTGTTAAAAGGTGTTTGGGTTGGGGAATATGAGTGACCCCATGCTTTGTCTGCGAGGACTTCCGATAGAAGGACGGTTGATTTTTGAACCTCGTCAGTACTTAAAATAGCTCATTAGAAACAGGGATTTTTTAAAATAAACGGAACCTACAAGTGAAGTCCTAGGCTGGACAATGGGTTGGTTGAGAGGAGTTGGGTGCTCAGCCGATTGTTTGCAAAAACGTTCTCCGATACTAGGATCCGCATCAGACGAAAATATAAATTGAGGCGTAGAGAGAGGAACCTTCTCGGAAGACATGTTTGGTAGCAAGAAGTCGCAAGATTCTCCCAACCTTGCGTTCCTCGAGAGCAGTTTTTTTGGCAATGTCTGCGATGTGCATTCCAGTCGGTTTCTCTTTAAGAACGTCTGGAATTTTAAAAATGATAGCAACGTTTAGACAGTTAGTTTCGAATGTCTTGGAAAAGGGTCAATCATCACATAAATTCGAAACGAATTTAATCACAAACCCCCATGAGTTTCTGAAAGAAGATCCAGTTTGAGTTAAGTAGCGTAATGATGACAGAAGTTACGCCAACGTACATTTACAATCGTGTGGCTCGGTCGGGCAACAGTTGCCGACAGCTGAGCACAGGCGCCCTCGATAGTTTGTATGGCAGTCCGCAATTCTTTCTCTGCCAATTGTTCATCCAATGGATGGGGCTCTGTGTCATCGAGAGAAGGAACATATGGTTTCGGCGACTTTGCATAGTGCCCTTCTACAATTTTCGTGGCGTCAGAAATGAGCCTAGCCAGAGCAGAAATTTGTCCACGACGTAGGGCCATGATAGGTTGTAGATGAAACTCCTTGAGCGAGGATGGGAGACATTTGTAAGTGGTACTTGGGAAAAAGCTTCCAATAGTGGATTAGTCGCAAGCGAATGATGTTATGTTAGCGTGTGGTCACCTGGTGTTTGGAACATTCTTCTGCCGAGTTCGGGGACAGCGGTGATGTTTTAGTTGTCATCACCAAAGCCTTCGATTCAATTCGTGGAATATATCCTCCTGGGAGCCGACAATTTTTCAGGGTGCAAAACCATATGTACTGGGACGATGAAAATAAAATACAATTGGGAAAATCTATGCAAAAGGGCACGTGCCGTCGTGCCTGAACATACACATATAGGAATTGGTTGAATTTCGTGCCGTGGTTATTCACCCCCAAAATGAAATTTTCATGGGTATTGCAGAAGGCAAAAAATACCAAGTGCGCCTAGAATACGTCGATGAGTAGTCCATTTTTCCAGCGATCCCCAAAATGGTTCAAAGTTCAAACAATCGCCCTGGCTCCACGGCCCCACGTCGCGTAGGACGCGACCACACATCATTTTGTCTGCGGAATTTCCCAAACTCCGTGTTTGTACCAAACTCGGGCGCACACGCACATTTTTTGAAAGCGATCTACTACTGTATTTTGTCGATAGCTATCAGTGGCAAGGAGATTGACGTGATAAGCCAATTGCGGGAATCCCGGCCCGTGAGGACACAACTCCACGATCATTATCAGGCGCTGGCTTATCTTGGTGGACACCCTGAGATTTATACGCTTTCCAATTTGCTGCGTTCTTTGGGGCCTGTCAAAAACGATGCCTTGCACTCGTAAAAAGTTTCACTCGATCACCGCGGATCATATTACCTGCCTGCGTTCATATAATTATGTATGTGCCATATTTACGTTACACCGTTTTCGATAACGAGCGTTGGCATATTGTAGTCTACCGCGTCCATGTTTCAATTGATGGGCCGACCACAAATCCTGTGAAACCGGACTCGTTGTAATCCCTTCGTCAGTTGGGGCGATCATACAAGTCGACAGGACCACCTATATTTACTATCCGTCGGGACTCGGGAACATGGACAGTCATACCGTTGCATAAAGGACTGTAATCTATGGCATCCATGATATGATAAGGTTTGGTATTGAGAAGTACCAGGATTGGAATCCGAATACGAGATCTAAAGGGTCCACCATACCTGTGAGTCCCAGCTTACATGTGGAGGAAATTTCCCGGAGTTAATACTCGTTACATACGAGAGGTTATCGGAGAGAATACATATGTCAGAAGAGAGAAAGATAGAACGATGAGCGCACTTCGATGTCTTCGTCCCCAGAACTCGATGCTCTCGCGAGTGGTGCCCGCCATTTGTGCGTCGCTTTTTGTTAAAACACTTGCAACACTTGTGACCTAATCGTTCACTTTTAGACTGGCCGCAAAGTATTTCCAACTAGCAGCGTTTGTAACACTTGTTTATGATCACAGTAGGCCTATCATTGCATGCAATTCTATAGGAGCGAGGCACTAACTTTGGGGCTTTCCAAGTGCTGACGGTCGATCAGGAGGTTCATCCGTTACATCCCTTCGTCGTGAAACCTCTCATTGAACTGTGCTAGGTCGATCGCATCTGGAAACAAAAAATTTCGGGTGCCGCGATTTTATTCCTGATCAATCGATATATCACGCCCCTCCAATTTATTATCATCTTGGTTGGTGAGGGTGCAGATTTTCTCCCTTGTGCGTACCCTTATTCATACTTGAACCAGCATTTCACGATCCAAATTGGACGCGTGGCGCGTGAGTAACCCGGATTCTTGGTTTCCATGGTCTAACGAGCTTACAGATGCGATAACTATGTCATATTCGAAGGGTCATCGACCGTTACACTCATCGCTGGTGTGTGAACACTTCTCATTAATTTCTGACTTCATGCTTACTTCCCGCTAGTTTGTCAACGTGCGTTCATCAGTATGCTGCTTTATAAAGCTGCGCTCACTGGCAATTTCAGTGATTATGATTCTTCGGGTCTATGCCCTCTACCGTCGTTCTCTTCCAATCCTGGCCTTCCTAATGATCCTTTGGGCAGCACAAATTGCCATATCTGCAATAGGCTTGCATACAGGATTTAGTGAGTTCCTCGTTTCGCATAGCCTTATTCTAGTCCTTTAACACACTAGGACAGAGGTCCCACTGCCTCCCATGCTCGTAGGTAATGTCCATTTCTTTGATGACCTCACCTACCTGCTCACTTGACCAAGGCTGCATATTGACGGGCGATAGCCCAATATTTCGTGAGTATCAACTGGTAGAAGACAATCATTCAAAAAACTGAGGAAATACCTAAAGCCTCTCTCTGGGTCGCCCCGTTGATAACGGACTCCTGCATCTTCATTTTGACGCTGTGGCGGACTCGGCGGTATATCAAAGATTCTGGGATGGCCCCAACCATATATATCTTTGTCCGTGATGGTACCCTCTACTTTTTGGTGATTTTCCTCTCGAACTTAATGAATACCTTAATATATTTCGTCAGTCATTCTCCTCCCCGCAGGCTGAAATAATTTACTGATATTGTTTACAGTTGACATCCCCCGACCTCAAAGCCATAGGTGCATCCTTCAGCCAACTGATAACTGCTGTAATGATTTCACGACTGGTTCTCAATCTGCGTTCTGTGCCTACGGAATATCATCATTCAGGTTCATCCGGTATCCACAGAGGCATCCCAGATCAATCATTTTTGACGAGAACGATCGGTAAGCTGGGGGGAGATATGTTCGATTCCGGATATTCAACTCCAGAGGATAAGCTGGAATCAGAAATCCCTCTGGCGAATGTGTCCAGAAGGTCCGGGTTTTAGAGGAATATTCAGTGAAGCATGTATGATTAGTGATGGTTCATAATGGACGTTGGATAAGCAGGTTACAGCAGATTACAGACGATTTGATCTCTACTACAACTATCTTGCAACATTTTTCACGGCGGGTTGCTCCGTTGACGACAACTGAAAAGATCCCTCATCTGGAGGAATTTACCATCTGCCCTCGATCGCCCTCTCCCGATTTAAAAAATTTAATTGGAGGTTACAGGTTTTGCCTTGCAGATCGTCGTGAGGAACAGACGAAAAAAAGTGGTTGCGGCCTGGTGGACAGCACAGCGGCCAATTTCAATAATAACTCCGAGTCGTATGAATTTGCTGGGAGATCCAACCAGCATAAAACACTGTAGCAAGTAGCTAGATACAGATTCGAGTTCACAGTGGGGTACTAAAACTATGGTGTTAAATTTTCAGAAAAGCAGAGGGCAGATGAGTGATTTACGCCTGTACTTCATGACTTTGATGGAAAGAGGAGGTCCCAGGCGTCATCACGGTCGTTTTCCAGCTTGAAGCCAGTTTGGGCATGTGAAATCGTCAGCTATGATACATAAGGTTAGCCTATTCTCTCTCTGAAGTAAATCGCATACCTCCAACACTTGAATCGCATATGGATCCTTCACAGTCCCAGCCACTTCCTGGGCCTTCAGCTTCTTGGCAACCACTTTTGCCTCCTTTCTGTAAGACCCAGCGAACTCAGTCACAATCACAGAACCATGAAGCAGCAGCTGTATACAAGCTCCCACCACCAACACCTCTGACTTGTCCGAACCATGTGGGGCATCCAAGCCATGATCAATGGCTGCATACTGGTCTGAGGTTGCAGTCAATCCGTGTTTGAGCGATAAGCCAGATAGGAGGGAATCGAGGAGGTATGTGTTTTTAGGACCATACTCCTTGACCTCATTATCGGCATGGATGACCTTGAAGTGCTGATCTGCCAACACGAAATTGATATACGACGAGAGTGTTTCCGTCCCAAAGGTAGGTGCATCAGAGGAATCGCGCACCCTGGCGAGGGTGGATGCAAGAAATTGTCCACGGGAAGGGTCTTCTTCTACTGCTTCGGTGTAGGAGACCACAAGGTCATGTACAGCAAGGTAAGTTGGATACTGTTTCAATAGCTGCAACAAGCGAGGTACTGGGTCCGTGGCGGCGAATGCCTGCTGGAAAAGGTGGCCAGAGTTGGGAAAGGCCTCTGTTTCAGACATGGTTTGGTAGCGGACGAAAAGCCGGTTATGAGAGGACAATGGGAATTCACGGGAAGTCAATATTAATAGAGGTCTTCGTTTTATATAGTGGAGTGGAATGGTCGTATTAGCTATTATCAAAAGGTGGGCGGTGCACGTGAAGAATGGATGCTTCCATCTACCTTGTGCCTCACAATGATGTCCTCCAAAACCCAGTAGGTGTTCTCGTATGTTGCAGTGAATAGAATTGTTCTTCTGAAAGTGACGCCGGCGTTTCGCCTTCCATCTGGTAGCACAGGTTCGAAGCAAAGAAATCATGATTCAACGGTGGCTGTGACCATGGCTCCAAGCTCCAATATTAATAGGGACGTTCAAAGCGAGCATTCGCATTTCGCATTTGATGGAATTTGTCATGATGAAATTCGAGTTCCGCTCGTGAAACCGGCAACTAGATGATGATCAGAATTTGATCAAACCACAGATTAGATTTTTCGTAGATCTAGTAATTAGGCTCCAATTACCCCACCCAGGTCCCAATGATAGATGGATGTCAGAGTAGAAAATCAGACAATGCCTATTGACTGTCAGTGCAATGGTAAATCTACACAAGCCGGTAGTGTGAAAATCCTGGTTTCTACGAGCGAATAAAATTAGTTAGGTATCGGACAATGTAGCAGGATTTCATGACAACCCTATTCCAAGAAAATCAGAGATCTGTACCAGTCCCACCGCTATAAAGCCATGCTCAGAATGATCAAAGAAACCCGTCCGAAAGCCGGTCTTTCCCTCCATTCCGCTGCGTAAGTGACCCGCTGTCAAAAGTTACTCTGACCAACGATACGATTCATGACTCCAGCTGGTGCACAGAATATAGCCTACCCTGACCAACATACCAACAAATGTAATTCCCTATACTTCCGAATTCATCTGCATTCGCTTATCTCTGTCGGTATGGTAGATGCGCTTCAGCATCCTTGTTGCCGCCTCCTTCTTCGTCACCCTTGCTGCAGGACTCGCCATCCCAGCCGGCCGTGATCTCGAGGTTCGAGATGGGCTTGTAGAGGACACCGCTGAAATCCTTGTCAGAGAACCCGCTGGCTTCCTCAAGAAGGTGGTTAACGCCTTGAAGCCCAAATACCATGTCCCTGCTGGTGGCGGGAAACCCGCCCGTGCGCTCATTTGAATTCAGAGTGGCTTGTAATTGAACGCTAACTCGAGAATTTATTTTTATAGAGACTTACACACGAAAAGAGGTCAAGCAGGCTGTGCAAGACGCTAGAACAGAGGCAGCCCGGCTCGCGGGCCCAGGCGTCAGCAATAGATCGAGGAAGAACTCTCCTCTCAAGGTCGGCACAGACCCTCCCATTCAGAGAACCGTTTACTCATGATCACAATTTTCATGATTACCAGACGTTCAACAACAATAACCACCATGTTCCCAAGCCACTTGGGGCGAAGAAAACGCTCCCCTTCATGAAAGGTTCAGCTAAGGAATTCCCCCTTCCCAACAAGAATGGTGCAGGAAAGGGTCCTGCGAGGGTTATCCTGCAGCCTAATAGAAGCGGCAAACTTAAGCTCAAAGGTGTTGTTGCTCATGACCAGAGCAGGGCACATGGAACACCTGGAGCTAATGATCACTTCCGAATCCGACCTAGCATTAACCCTTTCAAGAAAACTTAGGTCATTTTATTTCCAATCGAAGTGTGTTTGTGCTGGATGAACGAGCCATAAAAACAAAGTTCCAGGAAGCAACCAAGGTCATGAACGTTGTATTAGCATAAGTTTGTCTTT
>Ga0307509_10011993_pt1 | contig 10410 bp, 9 predicted proteins | sample 10_EM_MG_FD_202245 | JGI IMG/M metagenome (GOLD analysis project Ga0307509, IMG submission 202245) | Populus trichocarpa ectomycorrhiza microbial communities from riparian zone in the Pacific Northwest, United States - 10_EM | ecosystem: Host-associated > Plants > Roots > Unclassified | place...
GCGGGGTCGAGGACGACCGGCTGCGGCTGCTCTTCACCTGCTGCCATCCCGCGCTGCCCATCGAGGCCCGGGTCGCCCTCACCCTGCGCACGCTCGCGGGGCTGACCACCCCCGAGATCGCCCGTGCCTTCCTCGTCCCCGAGGCGACCATGGCGCAGCGGCTGGTGCGCGCCAAGAAGAAGATCCGCAACGCCGGCATCCCGTACCGGGTACCGCCCGCGCATCTGCTGCCCGAGCGCACGACGGGTGTGCTCGGCGTGGTCTACCTCCTCTTCAACGAGGGATACGCGGCCACGTCAGGCTCCGACCTGGTGCGGACGAACCTCTGTGCGGAGGCGATCCGACTGGCCCGTGTGCTCGCCCGGTTGATGCCGGACGAGCCCGAAGTGCTGGGCCTGCTCGCGCTGTTGCTGCTGCACGGCGCCCGCCGCGACACGCGCGTGGACACGGACGGTGAGTTGGTGACATTGGAGGACCAGGACCGTACGGCGTGGGACCGGTCGGAGATCGACGAGGGCGCCGCCCTCCTGGAGACGGCCCTCCGCCGGGGCCGCCCCGGCCCGTACCAGATCCAGGCCGCCATCGCCGCCTGCCACACCACCGCACCCACTGCCGCCGACACCGACTGGGCCGATATCGCCGCCCTGTACGGCGAGTTGCAGCGCTTCGTGCCCTCGGCCGTGGTGCGCCTCAACCGCGCGGTCGCCATCGGCATGGCCCAACACCCGGACGCCGGGCTGGAGTTGGTGGCCGAGCTGGAACGGTCGGGCGAACTGGCCGACTACCACTTGCTGCCCGCGACCCGCGCCGATCTGCTGCGCCGCAGCGGTCGTACGGCGGAGGCGGCCGGAGCGTACGGGCGGGCGCTGGAGTTGGTGGAGAACGACGCGGAACGAAGGTTCTTGGAGCGGCGGCTCGCGGAGTGTCGATCCGCGTAGGGGCCGTTCGTCGGTGGGGTGAAGACAGTGAGAACAGCCCACAACACCGGAGGTTCCGATGGCCGCCCTCGCACTCCTGCGCCGCGCACGGCAGGTCCTGGCCCGGTTGGCGGCCGAGGAGCCGGAACCCGGAACCCCTGAGGTCTGGCTCGCGGGGCTCCGGCTGGGCGGCTGACCGAGGACCGTCCTCAGCGGACGTCGAGCAGGTCGGCGAGGAGTCGGAGTCGCTCGGCGTCGAGGCTGCCCTCGGCGGCGGTGCAGACCATGAGCGCGGGGCCCGGGTTGCCCGGTATCGGGTAGGCGTCCCAGTCCAGGCTGAGTTCGCCGACCCGGGGGTGGTCGAGGCGCATCTGGCCCCGGGTTGGTTCCGTCACGTCGTGGAGGGCCCACAGGGCCGCGAACTCGTCGCTGCGGACGGCGAGTTCACCCACCAGCTCGACGGCGCGCGGGTTCCCCGGATCGGCGGCGACCTGAGTGCGCAGCATCCCGATCAGCTCCGCGACGGTGGCCGCCCGGTTCGGGCAGGTCCGGTCTGCCTCGGGGCGAAGGAACAGTGCCAGCAGGTTCCGCTCCCGCTCGGGCAAGCGGGTGAACTCCCCCAGCAGGGCGCCGCCGAGGGGGTTCCAGGCCAGTACGTCCAGGAAACGGCCGACGACCAGAGCGGGCGCGGTCATGCCGTGCAGCAGTCGTAGCGTGGTGTCCGGTACCTCCTCGGGCTCGTACGAACGCGGCAGGCGGGCCGGGGTGCGGGCGGCGGCGGCGAGGCTGTGCAGATGGCGGGTCTCCTCGGCGGAGAAGCCGAGGGCGCGCGCGAGGGCGTCGAGGACCTGTGCGGAGGGGCGTACGTCGCGGCCCTGTTCCATGCGCTGGTAGTAGTCCGAGCTCACCCCGGCCAGCAGGGCCAGCTCCTCGCGCCGCAGTCCCGCGACGCGCCGTCTCGGGCCGGGTTCCAGGCCGACGTCCTGCGGCCGCAGTCGAGTTCGGCGGGTGCGCAGGAACTCCGCGAGTTCGTGTCGGGGATCGTCGCCCATGGCGGGGGAGGAGTCGGTCATCGCGTCAGTATGCCGTCGGTGCGGCTCGCGAGGGTGGGTCTGCCGGACCCAGGAAAAGGAGAACGACCGTGATGTCGCGTGCGGGGTCCAGCATCGGATCAACCACACAGCGGGCCACGGAAGGACAGCGACATGAAGGCCGTTCAGATCACGAGTTTCGGTACTGCGGACGTTCTGCGGGTCAATGAAGTGGATCGTCCCGTTCCCGGCTCGGGTGAGGTGCTGGTGTCGGTCGAGGCGTCCAGCGTGAACGGGCACGATGTGATCGTCCGGGCGGGGGAGTTGAAGTTGGTGTCGGGGCGCCGCTTCCCGATCGGTGTGGGGCTGGACTTCGCCGGCGTCGTCGCCGCGACCGGCGCCGGTGTCGAGGCCTACCGGGTCGGGGACCGGGTCTGGGGCATGGTGCATCCCCGGCAGCGGCACTCCGTCGCGGGGGCGGCCGAGTACGTCGTGGTCTCCGCGGACCGCATATCGCATGCCCCGGCGGACCTCTCGTCGGTCGAGGCGGCCTCCCTGGTGGTCGCGGGTGCCACGGCGCTGATCGCGCTGCGCGACAGTGTGCGCCTGGTGAGCGGCGAGAAGGTCCTGGTCCGGGGCGCGGCCGGCGGAGTCGGCACGGCCGCCGTGCAGTTGGCCCACGCGATGGGCGGCCAGGTGACCGCGCTGGCCCGCGACCGCCACGCCAAGATCCTCACCGACCTCGGTGCCGACGAGGTCCTCGACTACGGCTCCACCACCTCGGACCGGATCGGGCCGTTCGACGTCATCGTCGACACCGTCGGCACGGAACTGCACTGCTACCGCGGCCGGTTGGCCAAGGGCGGCCGGATGGTCACCGTCGGACTCTCCCCGTCCGCCATCGCCGCGATCGCCGCGTCGAGCGTGCACGGCTCCCGCCGCATCCGCACCTTCAGCGCCAACCCCGAGACCCCTGTGCTGCGCGATGTGGCCGACCGTGTCACCTCGGGCGCGCTGCGCCCGGTGATCGACAGCGTGTATCCGCTCGCGGACATCGCCGCGGCGCACCGGGCGTTCGAGCGCGGCGGCGTCGTGGGCAAGCACGTGGTGACGGTGCCGCGCGGCTCCGTCTGACGGAGTCCGATCAGCGGGGATCGGTGCGCAGGTCGATGCCACGGTCGTGGGCGTCGGCGGTCACGATCCGGGTCGCCATCCGCGACAGCCGCTTCCGGTCGGCCCCGGGAAGCGGCTCGACGCACCTCTCGATCCGCTCGGCGAACCGATCGGCGACCTGCTCCACGAGCTGTCGGCCGGTGTCGGTGATCGACACCTGGAACGAGCGGCGGTCGACGGTGCTGGGCGTGCGGGTGACCAGCCCCCGGCGCTGGGCGCGGTCGACGAGGCCCGTGATCGAGGACTTGTCGAGGCCGAGGTGGTGGCCGAGCTGGTTCATCGTCGGTTCCCGGTCCCGCAGGATCCCGAGCAGCCGCGTCTGGGTGATCGACAGGTCGTACTCCCCGGCGATCTCGGCCAGCGCGTTCTGCACCAGGAACGACAGCTGGGCGAGGGCGTCGACCAGGCCGAGGTCCTCGGCCGCAGGGGGCGCGGTGTCGCGCGGTGAGGTCATGTTCCGGATTCTACTTGCAAAGGTACGTGGCACCTACTAATTTAATTTGTGCCACGTACTAAAGCCTCCGTCCCACGTACCAAATCTGAGGAGAGCAGCCATGGACATCCACGCCGCGGTGGTCAACTCGTTCGACAACCCGCCCCGCTACGAGCCCTTCGACCTGCCCGCGCCCACCGACGAGGACCAGGAAGTCGTCGACGTCCTCGCCGTGGGCCTGCACCCCCGAGTGCGCACCGGCGCGTCGGGCAGCCACTACACCAGCACCGGGAAGCTGCCGTTGGTGCCCGGAGTCGACGGGGTCGGCCGGCGTGCGGACGGCCGCCTGGTGTACTTCGTCGCCGATGACGAACTGGTCGGCCCGATGGCCACCCGCACCGTCATCGACAGCCGCCACAGCATCCCGCTGCCCGACGGCGCGGACGTCGTGAAGATCGCCGCCGCGATGAACCCCGCCATGTCGTCCTGGGTGGCGCTGCGCCGCCGCGTCCCGATCGAGGCAGGGCAGTCGGTGCTGATCCTCGGCGCCACCGGCAACGCCGGACAGATGGCCGTCCAGGTCGCCAAGCGGCTCGGTGCCGGGCGGGTCGTCGGCGCCGGACGCGACCAGGCTCGCCTGTCGGCCCTGCCCGGAATCGGCGCGGACGCGACCGTCGCGCTCACCGACGACGCCGACGTCACCGCGACGGCGCTGGCCAAGGAGGCCGCCGAAGTCGACCTGGTCATCGACTACTTGTGGGGCAAGCCCGCCGGTGACGCGATCATGGCGGTGCTGCGAGCCCGCGCCGACCGCGGTCGCGCCCTGAACTGGATCCAGATCGGCGCCATGGCGGGTCCCACCATCGAACTCCCCTCAGTGGCACTGCGCTCGGCGAACTTCCGGCTGCAGGGCAACGGCCAGGGCGCCGTGTCCACCCGGACGTACCTGGAGGAACTCCCGTCCCTCGTCGAGGAGATCGAGAGCGGCGGCATCGCGGTCACCGCCAAGGCGGTACCCCTCGCCGACGTCGAGAGCGCCTGGAACGCGCCCGAGGTCCCGGGCGTACGCACCGTCCTGGTGCCCTGACCCCGGCAAGGCCGTCATGCAACTCGTACTGGAATCAATGGAGTTACCGAAGGAGCTCGGAGCCATGTCTCCCACCACGGACACCGACGTCATCATCTGCGGCACCGGCGCGGCCGGTCTGACCCTCGCCCTCGACCTCGCCCGCAGGAACATCGCCTTCCTGCTGATCGACAAGGCGCCGCAGCCGTTCGCCGGCTCCCGGGGCAAGGGCATCCAGCCCCGCAGCCAGGAGGTCTTCGAGGACCTCGGCGTGATCGACCGGATCGTCGCCTCCGGCGGCGAGTATCCCGTCCAGCGCGTCTACACCGCCGACGGACCCATCGACCAGGTCGGCGTGGAGATGTCGGAGCCGACGCCGGAGGAGCCGTACCAAATACCCTTGCTCGTCCCGCAGTTCCTCACCGAGCGCCGGCTGCGCGAACGCCTCGCCGAACTGGGCCACGCCCCGCGCTACGGCCATGAACTCGTCGGCTTCGACCAGGACGGCGACGGCGTGTCCGCGCGCATCGCCACCCCGGACGGTGAACAGACCGTACGCGCAAGGTACTTGATCGGTGCCGACGGCGGATCGAGCTTCGTCCGCAAGACGCTCGGGATCGGCTTCCCCGGCAAGACCCTCGGCGTGCGGGCGATCGTGGCCGATGTGTACGTCGACGGTGTCCCGTCCGACGCCTGGCACCGCTGGGGCGAGGACACCGCGGGACAGCTCTCGATGTGCCCGCTCTACGGCACCGACATGTTCCAACTCCAGGCCCCCGTTTCCTTCGACGTCGACCTGGACCTCTCGGCCGAGGGACTCACCGCCTTCTTCCGCGAACGCACCGGCCGCGACGACGTCGTGATCCGCTCCGTGTCCTGGGCGTCCGCGTTCCAGATGAACGCCCGGCTGGCCGACACCTACCGGCGGGGGCGCGTGTTCCTGACCGGGGACGCGGCGCACTGCCACCCGCCGACCGGCGGACAGGGCCTCAACACCAGTGTCCAGGACGCCTACAACCTCGGTTGGAAGCTGGCCGCCGTGCTCGACGATGCCCCGGAATCCCTGCTGGAGACATACGAGCAGGAACGCCGGCCCATCGCCCAAGCCGTCCTCGGCCTGTCCGAGAAGCTGCTCGAAGCGGCCAAGAACCGTGACATCCACCGGGGCCGCGAGGTCAGTCAGCTCGACCTCGGCTACCTGAACTCGCCCCTGTCGCTGCACACTTCGGCACGCGACAAGGGCGTACTGGCCGGCGACCGCGCGCCCGACGCGCCCGTCACCGGCACGGGCGGCCTCCCCACCCGCCTGTTCAGCCTGTTCCAAGGGCCGCACTGGACCCTGCTCGGTCACGACGTCGACGAGGCCTCGGCCCCAACACCGCGCCCCGGCCTGCACATCCACACCATCGGTACCCGGGGCGACATCCTCGACAGCGGCGACCGCGTCCAGAGCGCCTACGGACTGTCCGCCGAGCAGTGGGTGCTCGTGCGCCCGGACGGGTACGTCGCCGCTGTGGTCGGCACCGCCGAACTCCCAGCCGTAGAAGCCTATTTGGACACCGTCGGCGTCCGCCCCCTCGCGGCGACGCGACCCACCACCACGGAAGCGAGCACCGACATGCCCACCGAGACCTCTGCCGAGAGCTCCGGCACTCTCCGCACCCGACGGGAGCACCGACAGGCCCGAAGCGCCGCCGAGCAGCGGCTCGCCACCGCCCAGCGCGAACTCCACCAACTCTCGCGCCAGGTACAACGCGACCTGCGCAGCGTCCGACGGCACGGCGAGACCACCGCCATCGTCGCCCGCTCGAACTTCGCCGAACTCGCGGTCAAGAGCATCAACCGGCTGACCGCCAACTTCCGCACCGACCGCACCGATCAGTAGCGCCCCACTCACGAGGCGTCGAGCGCGTTGGTGATCGCCTTCACCCCGCCGTGCGCCGCGTACCCGCCGTCGACCGTGATCTCCGCGCCGTTGACGTACGACGCCTCGTCGGACAACAGATAGACGACCAGCGGCGCCACCTCCTCGACCGTGCCCGCCCGGCCCTGCGGGGTCAGCGACAGGTGGGCCTGGACGAAGACCGGGTTCGCGGAGGCCATCAACGGGGTCTCGATGTAGCCGGGGTGGATCACGTTCGTACGGATGCCGCGCGGGGCCAGTTCCAGCGCGGCCACCTTCGACAGGCCGCGCAGCGCCCACTTGCTCGCGGTGTACGCGACCGCGTGATGCGCGGTGAGACCCGCGACCGAGCCGACGTTCACGATGGACGAACCGGCCGGCATCAGCGGGGTGAGCGCCTGGATGCCGAGCAGCGCGCCCGTGGTGTTGACCGCGAACGCCCGGTTCCAGTCGGCGAGTTCGACCGAACCGAGGCGGGCGCGCATGGGGATTCCGGCGTTGTTGACCAGGCCGTGTACTTCCGTGAGGGAAGCCGAGAGGTCCGCCCAGTCGGCCTCGGACGACACGTCCAGGTGCCGGTACCGGACGTCCAGCCCCTCGGCACCCAGCGACACGGCGAGCTTCTCGCCCGCCTCGTCGAGGACGTCGGTCGCGATCACCGTCGCCCCCTCCCGGGCCGCGGCCGCCACCTCGGCGGCTCCCTGGCCCTGCGCGGCCCCCGTGACGACGACGGTACGACCGGCCAGACGTGTGCGGCTCACGGTTCCTCCAGGGGGTGCGGGCTGTCTCCCGATCACGCTAGGAAGCCGGGGTCAGCTCCGGAAACGCACGATCGGCATGGGTGGCATCCGCACCGGCGATCTCCCGCACCACCGGCTCGTCCAGCGACCGCACCACCGGGTCGTCCAGCGACGCGCCCACCTTGCGGACCGTCTCCCGCAGCCAGCGGTGCGCCGGGTCCCCGTGCCGGTTGTGGTGCCAGTACATGGCCTCCACCAGCGGTACGTCCGGGAAGGGCGTCGGCACGACGGCACAGCGCGCGAAGCCCTCGTAGCGCCGGGCGAGCCGCTCGGGCACCACGGCGACCAGGTCGGTACCGCCCACCAGGAACGGCAGCACGTTGAAGCCGGGCGTGCTGACCTGCACCCGCGGTGTGATGCCGAGGGTCTCCAACTGCCGGTCGGCGGGCGTGAGTTTGCCGATGACGCAGGCCGCGTGGGGCATCTCCGCGAGGTCGCGCAGCGAGAGCCGCCCGTCCACCAGCCGAGGGTTGTCCGGGTCGACGATGCACACGAACCGGTCGTGCATCACGGTCTCGCTGACGCCCGGCAACTGATAGCCGAGCGGCACGATCATCAGGTCGTGGCAGCGCAGATGGGTCTCGGTCTCCAACTGCCCGATGACGATCGGGTGGAAGTCGATGCGGATGCCCGGGGCCTCCTGCGCCAGGGCCCGCAGCAGCGGCTCCATGAACACCGTCATGACGTAGTCCGACATCACGACCGAGAACCGCTGCCGACTGCGTGACGGATCGAAGTGCCTGGTCAGCGACAGCGCCTCCTCCGCCTTGTGCAGCGAGGACTGGACGACCGGAAGCAGCCGCTCGGCAAGCGGGGTCAGCTCATACTCGCGGCCCACCCGCACCAACAGCTCATCGTTGAAGTGCCGCCGCAACCGGGCCAGGGAGCCGCTCATCGCGGACTGGCTGGTGGACAGCCGTACCCCCGCGTGGGTGACGTTCTTCTCCTCCAGGAGGGCTTCCAGAGCCACCAGAAGATTCAGGTCGATTGCTCCCAGACCCATGCGTGTGTCCTTCCGGCCGCGTCGTTGAAGCTCGGTGAAACCGGAGCGTAACGAGCGGTCTCCCGCCTAGGAAGGGGCCGGGGGACAAGTCACAGGGATCCGATAGCTGCCATCGGATCCCTGGATGTGTGCAGGTCGTAGGGTTTTCCGGCGCTTCTACGGCCGTGGGGTCCGGCCCCGCTTGCGGGCGCGCGGCAGGTACACGTCCGTACGGCCGGGCACGACGCGGTTGGAGAGGGTGCCGAGGCGCTCCACGGAGAGTGTCACCTCGTCGCCGGGCTGGAGCGGCGGCGGGGTGCGCTCGCCGACCCGGCCCCAGAACTCCGCCAGCGCGCCCCAGCCGCAGGTGCCCGAGCCGAGGATGTCCCCGGGGCGCACCCAGGCGTCCCGGGAGGCGTAGGCGATCATCTCCTCGAAGGTCCAGGAGACGTTGGCGAGGGTGTCGCGGCCGATCAGCTCCCCGTTGAGAGTGGCCGTCATCTCCAGGTCCAGGAAGCCGTCCGGGTCGCGCCGGTCCTCGACCTCGTCGGCGGTGACCAGGCAAGGGCCGAGGGTGTTCGCGAAGTCCTTGCCCTTGGAGAAGCCGAGCCCGAGGTTCTTCTCCGGCTTCTGCAGATCGCGCGCCGACCAGTCGTTGAAGACCAGATAGCCGACGATGTGCTCGCGCGCCTGCTCCGGCGTGAGATCACGCCCGCCGCGCCCGATGACGACGCCGACCTCCAACTCGAAGTCGAGCACCGAACAGCCCGCGGGGACCGGCACGTTGTCGTGCGCGCCGTACGCCGCATGGGGGTTGGTGAAGTAGAAGTTGGGCGCCCGGTACCACTCCTCGGGCACGTGCTCCAACCCGTCCAGCGACTTCGAGACCCCCTCGATGTGCGCCTCGAAACCGACGAAGTCCCGGATGGACGGCGGCTTGAGGGGAGGGAGCAGCCGTACCTGAGCCACCGTCAAGTCGCTTGGTGTGCGCAGCGCTTCGGTACCGGCCGCGTGCAACACGTCCTGCTCCAGCAGGGTCAGTACGGTGATGCCCTCGGGCAGCGGATGAACGGTCCCGTCGCGCAGGACCCCGGCGCGCTCCACGCCCTCGAACTCGTATGTCGCGAAACGCATCGCTCACAGCTCCCAGTGGTTGGTGTTGGTGACGGTCCCCGTGCCGAGGTAGCCGGCGAAGAGGCCCTTGGGGTCGTATGCGGCCCGGATCTCCCGCAGCCGCCGCCACTGTTCGTCGCCCATGAACCTCAACTGCCGCACGGTGAAGTCGGAGTCGCCGAGGTACTGGCCGGCGGTCACCGGCTGCATGTCCGCCATCGCGCTGTCCAGCCAGGCGCGCAACTCCGCGTCCCGTGCCGGGTCGTCGTGGATGACATAGGTGGCGCAGTAGATCTCCGACTGCAACGAGAAGGCCATGTCGGGGAGTTGACGCAGCGGGGCCATGGAGAACCAGATGGTGAAGGTCTGCCGGGTGGGCTGCTCGGTGAACGCCTTGCGGATCGCCGGTACGACCTCGTCGGCGTCGCCGGTCAGCCAGGCGTTGTCTACCAGGTAGCGGTGGCCCTCGGGGTTGGCGATGCGCTGACCTGCCAACTGTTCGGCCATCGTGGTCCGTTGGGCCTCCACGCGGAACAACGCCCGGTCCGCGTACGGGTTGGCGTGCAGCGGGGCGAGCGCGTCGGCGGCTTCGTGTGCGGTGTCGGTCATCGACACGCCCGTGACCAGCAGCACCGGTTCGTCCAGGTCGGGCGGTGTCTGGGTGAGCGCGACGATCTCGACCAGGTCCGAGACCGTGTGGTGCATGCCGTGCAGCCAGGTCATGACCTCGTCGAACAGGTCGAGCGGGTAGGCGTGCACGGTGTGGCCCAGGTACTTCGGCAGTGGGCGGGTGCGGAGATGGAAGCGGGTGACGATGCCGAAGAAACCCGGGCCCGCGCCGCGCGCCGCCCAGAACAGGTCGCTGTGATGACTCTCGTCGGCGCGTACCGACTCGCCCTCGGCGGTGACGACATCGATCGCCACGATGTTCTCCGCCGCCCAGCCCCAGCCGCGCGCGTTCCAGCCCTGCCCGCCTTGGAGCAGGAAGCCGC
>Ga0307509_10011994_pt1 | contig 10410 bp, 11 predicted proteins | sample 10_EM_MG_FD_202245 | JGI IMG/M metagenome (GOLD analysis project Ga0307509, IMG submission 202245) | Populus trichocarpa ectomycorrhiza microbial communities from riparian zone in the Pacific Northwest, United States - 10_EM | ecosystem: Host-associated > Plants > Roots > Unclassified | place...
GTTAGTAGAGAGTAATAGAGGGTATAATACGAATTCTATTGACTGGGGGGTAAGGGTAAGAACGGGCCGGTATTTATACTCAGAGGCTGCGGCTGTGCCTGTCAGATCGCAGAATGGGATCATGACTAGGTTATGCCACTTTTGACATGAGTTTAGTAAGCTCTGACTTGTTCGACTGTATGCAAAGTCAATGCCTGAGTAAGCGCATGCGATTTGTAACAATTTGAGTCAATGTCTTACCAATCCCAGAGCTATTAATAAACCCTGACTCATTCGACTGTGCACAAAGTCAATGTCTGAGTAAGCACGTGAGATTCGTAATGAGGGAGTCAAGTTCTTACTAATCCCTGAGATATTTGTCAGTGTGCGAGTCAATTCTCAAGATTTAGTCAGCTTCCAGGTCGGATCTATAGAGGAAATGTCGGTGCAAAGTACATACATATGTATCTAATATAGTTTGTCCTAGAAAGTTCCACAGAATTGGAAGTTTCATAGTAAATGTCTATGATTACTAAGTACTATTAAGTAAGAGGCTGATAAGATAAAGGTAAGATAGAGATAAAAGAAAAGATAAGCGAACCATATCTAATCTGTTGATTAGATAAGTGTGATTTGATTAGATAAGAAAAAGCGAAATGATAAGAAAAAGGGATTAGATCAATTGTGAATTAAATGATGTTTATCCTAAGATTTGTTGCCAAACAAAGATTTAGCCTGACACTGGCTGGGCGAAGGCCGCCTTGTCCTCCTGAAATAGGGCACTGGAATTCCATGAGGGTGCAGCCTCCAGGCTGAAGCCAAGCCCTCTGTCCCGCACATACCCAGCTCCCAAGAATGCTCCGAGGTATCCCTTTGTCCCGCTTTCCCATGCTTTGGCACCCGTTCCCACGGTACCTCAGCACGTACATTACAGTAGATCATTCTACATTATAGAAACATGAAAACTGATAAGAACATGATATTAGGGCCAATAGTAATATGTTACTAGGTAATAGTACACCCTAAAACGAAGGATAATGATAAGATAATACAGTGGATGTGACCCCTCGCAATCCCACATGATCTTTCAATAATTAACTGAAGTATATGAAAATTATACTTTAACAAAGTCAACACAAACATTCTAGAGTTGATTTTGATGAGATATACAATATTTTGGTCAGAATAAAATTGAAAGATGTGATAAAAAGAAGAATTGCATGTAAAGGGAAAAGGGGTTCAGCATGGCCTCCCAATCTATTTGAGTTGGTGCAAAAAGGGAAATTCCTGACCGTGCATGTATTGCAATAGCTGAGGCCTGAGGTAGAGAGAACAGATTTATAATACATTAGTACAACTGAGGAGATCAATAAGTATGTATTCAAGTTGCTGCAGCAAGTGAAATAGGACTGACCTTTGCAAAGTCTTCCAAATTGCAGTCAGGAGCTGCTCCTGGTGATCAAAGGACTTGGCCAGTAGCTCTTTCTGATGAACAAAGAACTGATTCAATGCTTCAAGCTTTATATTCATCTTTTCAAGATTTGAGGTAACATTGGTTGAAAACTTGGTCTCAGCCTCTTCCTGGCAGGTAAAGTAGGCAGCAAGAAATGATTGGAGATCCCGATCTTATAGAGAATCAAAAATTGCAGCATGGGAGATAAACAAAAACTGACCAGAATCATAGGAAGTCAGAGAGACAGAATTATAAAGGTAGTCAGTGGTTTCAATACTGTGATCCAGATCAAAACTTGTAGGATGATCTGGAAAATTTGGAGTAGTATTTGGAATTACTGAAGGCTGGTCATTGAATGGGAAAGGATGATGGCAAGAAAGATGACGACCAGAGACCTGAATAGAAGGAAGACCAGAAATACTATTGGAGACTGAAGGTGCATGAGTATAGGACTCAGAAGTGGAAGCTGAGTCAGACATTTAGAAATAAGAGAGATTGCAGAGATATATTTATAGTAAATTGATAAGGTTTAAAATAATTTCACTTCATATTTCACAATTCAAAAGCCGTATTGAAAAAACAAAGGAAGTGAGACCATATTTTCATCATATGAAAGATAGCTGGCCAAATTTATCATTTTCAGCTAGAGCCCTAGTTAAAAATCAGCTTTCTGCACCATACAAAGCAGATATGGATGTTTTTTCACTTTTCAGTAGCATTGCTTTTTATAAGATATGTATATTCTTCAGTCTGACTACATCTTGCACAGCTGAAGCTACTGATAATGAGAAACTCAAAGAGCCTTTGTAGAAATGCAACCATGCTCATCAAGGATAGCCCTGTAGATTGTATTTAAAAAAAATTTTTAGAGGATATATGTACTTGACACTTTATTTTTATTTTTCACTAATGCTGGATATTTTCCCATTTAGAAGGCACTTTAAACCCTCATTCTTGCATTACTAATCCATACACCATCTGTGCTGAAAAGTGATCAAGTGCTTAATGGCTGTAATATCAAAAGTGAGGCCATATTATTACCACCTTGAAGATGATGGACCCATTTAGTTTTTCCAGCCATGCCCTCAGCTACCAGTCCACTTGTGAAACAGGCCAAAATGGATATCAAAGTTGTTTCATTTTCCTATATTATTTCTTTTTTACAAAATAGCTATATTTATTGGTCTGACCACCTGTTGTTATATCAAAAATGCATAAAAGAAACTCCACAAAACCACAGTTGTTCAGCTCATCAATGTGTATTCTTCTATTATCTGAATAGAGGAGTTGTTGTTTTCATTTACTGATATATAAAGCAATGAAACTAACTGCAGCTGAGTCCAAGAGATATCCACCAGTTAGTCTTCTAGAGATGTTTTTTTTTCATGTGAGCTTATCATAGAGCCAAGTTTTGACAAATTTTTGCTTGCTAAAAATGCACACACATGTATGTCTTATACAAAGTCTCAATCAAAATAGTTGAGGGTGAGGGTGTTTCATTAGAGCCAGTCTACAAAAATGTATTATTTCATAAACAAGAGCAGCTAGTCACATGGTTTAATCAGATCTTGAACATAATATGACGCTATTAAATAGCCTGTAGCAGCCAGAGCTGGTTGGCTGCCAGCTCATAGGCTTTCTGAATGTATTATAATCATCTACTTACTGGCCACATATACATGAAGAGTTGTTATTTTTTGCTGAAGCAACAAAAATCTCTTAAGTTAGAATCGTCAGATTGATGGTCTTCATATGGACCTGTAAAAGATTTCAATCTCAAAGTGTTTGCAGGAGAAACAGGTGTGTCAATCTGTGTATCAACTTTGCTAGGAGCTGTCAAAACAACTGATGGCAAAAGAAGATCACAGATAATTATCGGCAGATAGCAGAACTAAGTCACTTCTTAAGAAAGCTAGCAAATAGAAAATGGGCTCTATTGGACTTAAATGGTGGACTGCTAATTAGTAGTTCTTTCAAAAAAGAAAGATTTGAAGATTTGATGGTTCCAGGTCAGGACTTTGTATATTATTATGTGACTAGGCATCTGCAGATAATGGAATCAGTGACACTGTGCTACAAGTTGGCCAGGTCCAGAGCATATGTGAGAACTTCGTCAGGAAAAGAGGATTTTCCTTAGATCAATCTTAAATTTCCTTAAATTCAGTTAAGAAAATTAAGGCATGTCACTTACTTAAAAATTACCTTAAATTGATTATTTAAGAAAACTTAAGGCAATTTAAGTTGGTTTAAGTAGTTCACTAAGGCATTCAAGTAAAATCCCATTTTCCTGATGTTGTGGATTATGCTGACAGATTGTTCATTTGTGCAGCTGTCTCCAGTAACAGCATTTATGTCTGGATTCACTAGAGGTAATAAAAGTAGAAGCTAACATACTCAAACTTGTTGTCATGAGTGAAAGTCATAATTTTTGTGTTCATGTTCGGAGGTGGCAGTTATTTTCACCCTTCCTTATCAGCAAACTCTAAATTTGCTATAGCCTGCTATGGGGCTATATAGGGCTCCATAGTTCTGTACGATAGGGGACCCTTTCTATGGCTTACTATTGGCAAGATCAGATTTTGCTAATGCTCCTCAATCATTGCATAGTTTTGCAAGGAAGGAGATCACCAGGCATTAAGGTATGCTCACATTAGAATAGTATTATTTATTCTACTAACTACTCTTTAACAGCTCCACATCAACACAACCCTAAGAAGGAGTATTCGTGTTTGTCCTTGGATGAGGTCTTTACCCTCCCCGGGTTATTCCATATGGAATGACATTTGGCTGAGGCTCTAGCCATTTTCTAATTCCATAATGACCATGTATTCCATATGAACTTCAACATCATTAGACATGGAAGCAGAAACGGCAGGGTGTCCAAGGTGCGCCCGCCTCATGTCCTAGCATGGTAATTTACTGACTTTTTATACCCTACAGCTACCCTATGTCCTCCAGAACACGAAAACACGCAATGTGTCGTGTGTTTTCGTGTTTCAGTGACCCTTCTTTCCCACCCCTGAGCTACCCTACGTCCTCCGGAACCTGAAAATCGGTGACCCTCCTTTCCCACCGCTTGGCTAGAAAGCTGGCAAACGCGAAAATGTCTCTATGTGCGACATTTTCGTGTTTGCCAGCTATCCAGCCCACCCCTGCAGCCACCCCACCCCAGCCACCCCTCCCACTGCACTCGAACTCGAAAAATGTGCAACATGTGCACATTTTTCGAGTTCGGCTGCTTCCTACCCTGCCAGCTTTTCACTGCACTCTTACAGCCCCTCCATCCACTCCACTGCACCACTACTCGAAAAACGTGCCCGGGGCACTTGGGCACATTTTTCGAGCTTGGCTACCTCCCACCCTGCCCCTCTGGCAAACATGAAAATGCACCCATCAGCTTTTCACCCCACGCCTGCGGCCACCCCGCCCCATCCACTGCACTCGAACACGAAAAACGTGCCATGTAGGCCTTTCCACCCCGCCCCTCTGGCTGAACAACTTTCGGGCCATTTGTCACCCACAAGCCAAACACCACGAACGGCCGTGTTCTGTGGCTGTCCCGCCATTGAAAAACCGAAATGAAAAATAGGCACGGAAGAGACACAGGGCAAGTGTACCAGGTACGCCCGCCATTTTTATTTTTATTTTCCTTCTTTTTTACTAAATCTTCAAATTTTGTTGGCTTCCTAGCCCCCTCATTGGCTATCCGTCTCTCAAACTCCAAAAACAACGCTTCAGCAGATATCCGCCCATCAAAACATTGAGAACAAAAGAGAGGGGCCTGAAAGATGGAAGGGAAACGGCTGGGTTTATAGGGTACGCCTGCCCTTTTTTCTTACTTCTATTCTTCTAATTTTTTCTTTGGTATTTTGTCCCACCCACCCATGTCACAATCTTTGCGACCACACCCAACCCTCACATCTTTGGCAGCGCATGACTTGCCAAATCCAGCAATCATATTCAAATATGGCCACGTTGACACTTCCTTCCTGCGTCCACCATTACCAACTTCCACCATCTGTCCCCAGCTGCCACGATGCCTCCGCGCACACGTTCTGATACCACCATGACATTGGCCAACTGTAGCGGCCACATACGCAACAAATCGCCCACCCACAAACGTGGGCCCTCGAATGCTGGCGATCAGGCAAGTAAGTGGCAGAAGAAGTGCCAGCCAGGGCCGAATGTGGACGAAGAGGTGGATGGAGAAGGAACAGAGGAACCAAAAAAGAAGAAGAGGGGGAAAAAAAAAAGCAAGGTATGCACTGCTAGCTCCACCATCGTTGTTGCCCCTATTGCTGACTACTGATCTTCCCTGATTACAGAAAAACGAGCACAGCAAAGGCTGCCGAGAATGCAGCCCAGCCGTCTCCCCTACGTTGACACTGTAAGTCATAGGCCCTCTTTTTTCCTTCTTTACTGACCTTCACAGGGCTGAAGCACAAGCTCATTGACAGTGGAATTGCTATTGCTCCCCCGGAACGAGTTCGGGATGCCACAGCCTCCCATATGGTTGCTCCCCACTACCTGTGAGCATTGTATTGACCGCGCTGGTGCCACTCTTGCAGCTGCTCATGATGAGCCAATTTCGGGTGTCATTGTTGATGCCAAACGTCTGGCTGCTACTGCTGCTGGGCCCAGTGAGACTGTGGATGATACTAGTAATGGGAGCTCTGAAACGGATGACAGTGAGAATGATACTAGCAGTGAGACTAGTAGTACTGACTCAGTTGAGGACAACAATGCAAATGAAAAGGATGGTGAGAATGATGAATGTGTGACTGATGAACCTGATGCCTCAAAGCCATCTGGATCTGATGCTGTGAAGCTGTCTGAACCTGCCTTGAAGTTGTCTGGACCTGATGCTGTGAAGCCATCTGGAGATGTTTCTGAGAAGGGTGAAAATGTCCCTGCCTCTGAGTCTTTGCCTGAGTTACAATCTGGTATACCTTTAGGTAGCTTTTTTTTTAAATCTTGTTCTTTTTAATTTTTATATTAGTTGCATCTTTCTCTGGCCAGGGTATTGGATCTTATGTTTATAATTTGATTTGACCTTACTTGTTATAGATGTTGAAATGGATTTGAAAGAAATTCCACCACCTCAGCGATCTTCACGTGCCACAGGAGGTTATTTACGTGGCCAGGCATATGGAAATGTTTTGAATCATGCAGATTTTTCTAAACTCCACTCTGATAGTGCACCTCTTATGGAGAGTGCCCAAGTGGACTATATGATTTATGCTTATCTGGTTTACAATGATCCAGTCAAGATTGATGCAACTCCAGACCCCTCACTTAAACCCAATACTTGGTTCTATGTTCTTTCTGTTCCTCCTCTTGATTCCTTAGTTGTTTTGAAAAAGGTTGCTGAGAGGTTGGATAGTGTCACAAGTATGTATATATATATATGATTATGATTTTGCTAATTGTTTTAAAGCTGCTCATGTTTTTGTACAGTCAAAAATTCATAGTGCTCAGCTGTGGAATTTATTAGAGCACTTCGAACGTGTTCTGGAACACAATGAACCTCTTGATTGCACTCAAGACAAGGAATGCCATATTTTATTTGTAAGTATTATATTGATTTCTATTTTCATATTTTCATATTCTTTAAGTGCCTTCCAGAATCTCCTTTCTTTACAAAAGGTTCTTCATATCCTCCTTCAACCCACATGTCTGGGTCTGGTTCTCATTATGGCATTTCTGAGTCTTATTCTCGTACTGGAACTCTATTGTAGATTTCCCATCCACTGGGTGCCTCTAAACGTGAACGTGTTCATGTAAACAATGATTTATTTGCTAGACTCAAAACAGCTGGGCTAGACATTGACGAGTCTCTGTGCTATGATACAAATCCCTTCCTGCAAGTCATGTACCAACACTACAAACTCATAAACAAGATCTATGCCAGAGTCACTGATTTGGTTACTGAATGAACATGGCCAAAGGAATTGGGAAAGGCACCAAATCAGACTGAAGTTGTCAATCTTTTTGTAGCAAGAACAACCTGGCATAATTCATATGTGAAGGTTTTTCCTCTTGTAGAAGGATACAAAGACATGCAGAGCTGGTTGGATGGAAGTGATGACTGTAAATCTAATCTTCAGATTTGGGGAGCTGTCAAGTCAAAGTACACAGTTGGAGACTTGATTGAACGGATAGGAAAGCAAAAAGGGAAGAAAGGGAAATCTCCTTCAAAATCTGTTGCCACATCTTCTACCAAAACCCACAATCAAGAGTGCAAAGGGAAAGAAGTAGGTGGCAGCATCAGGATCTGGATCTAAGAAGGGAAAAGAAAAGGAAGTAGTTGTGAAAGAGGTTGAGATGAAGAAAAAGAGTCACAAGAAGAAGCCAGCTGCTAGTGGGTAGGTGGATTTGAACTTTTGTTTTTCTTTTGCTTTTTGTATTTCTACCAGAACATTGTTTACAAATGTGTTATGATTTTTTTCTCAGTTGCCAAGCATCTCAAACAAAATTTCATTCAAAGGCTTTCTCCAAATTCTGTAGCTTGGATACTCTCCAGATACCACATGCCAATTCTCTAATCTCGATTTGGTTTCCAACTTTAATCTCTAAAGTTTTTATGCTGCTGGTGCAAATGCTCAATCCTCTTATAGTGGTGATGTTTATGTGTCCAGATGCAGTTGCTGTACAAAGTGAACATGCATTTCCAGATATCCCATTCAAAGCATTTAACACATTTGTTAAACAAAACTTCAGCTCCAAATAATGCTCACCACTGTTTTGATGCTGTTGTTTACTATGACAGAAAATACAGACCTGTTAAATTTGCATCAACGGCAGCAACATCCCCAACTTTCAGATGAAAACAAGGTGGATTTAAGCTCATGGATCAAGTCACTTGGTCGTGAAGTCCAGAAGCAAACTACAGGACCAAAATTCAAAACCCTGTTCAAAAAGTCAGAAACTCTGAATTTAATTCCTAATAATCATGTCATTACTAAAGTTGCAACAAAACTAAATGATCTTGCTGGATTATTAGGTTTAAATTTCTTTGATAGTGATGGAGGGCAAATTCAGAATCTCCAGTCAATTTCAAAAAAGAAAATTCTACCAATTTTAATAATTTGTCCACCATCAAATACTTGTTCTGATAAAAAATGTCGAGGATGTGCTATCTTGCAAAATTCAGATCCCAATCAACTTGCCCAAACAACTCTTATTAAAGGTTCTGAAATCTTTAAAAATGTTGTCGTTTTAAGTGGAAAGTGTTCCAATTGCAAAATTCATTACTTTCCTGATTATGAGAATTATCCACAAGTTGTAGGCCCCTGAAAAAGAGTATACCTTAACAATGCAAAATATTTGAAGATTGGGCAAAGCCTATATGTTGACCAGGTTTTTTCAAATGCTGTTATAAATGGCACCTATAGTTTTTATGCATCAACTGCTGCATATGCTGAGTTTTGCTTTGGAAAATCAAATTCATTCAAAATAAAAAGGCATCAAATTTGGCAGGCTTTTATTCAAGAGTCAGTTCGTGCTATTGCTCAAGTCTCAAATATCATCTTTGAAACAAATGACAATCAATCTATTGAGGATCTTACTCATGATGCATTTTCTATTCTGGGTGAAGATGGAGGTATCAGACTTTCTGATAGACATACTTGCTCTGAGTGTACTCAAGAACACAAATCAGTTGCAGACTTCCTGCCACGTGTTCATGATCCTGCAGCAGTTCTTGGTGTTGATGAAAACTGGGATATTTCTCAATTAGTTCCTGCTGCTGCTTTAGCAGTGCCAAATGTCACAGAACCAGAAGATCATATGAATGTAGATATTGAAGATGAAAAGAAGACTATGGTGACAATGGTTATTATGAATAGTATTGTTATGGGCCCAACTCACTGTGCTTTTGATAGTTGTACAACAGCTCTCTTAAATGCTCATGGACATGGAGAGTCATTTTGTCGTGTTCATAAAACTGAATTTAGGATTCGCTGTCGTGTTTTAGGTTTATCAAGAGCACCGCAATGAGTGGTATTGGTATACACAGTCAAGAACCAAATCAAGTTTAGCTGGAGTATGTCGCATGTTGAATCACCCAAATGAAAACCTTCCCTGGAATTCAGAGGTTCCAAGAAATATACAGTGTGGAATGGATATGGAATGGATGTGGAATATCTCTGAAATGTATGGAGTCCATATGGAACAAGTGTGGAATGGCTGTGGAATGGGTGTGGAATAACCCTGAAATGTATGGAGTCCATATGGAATGAGTGTGGAATGGGTATGGAATAGATGTGGAATATCCCTGAAATATATGGAGTCTATATGGAATGGGTGTGGAATGAATATGGAATATCTCTGAAATGTATGGAGTCCATATGGAATGGTAGTGGAATGGATGGTTCATATGGAATGGTGGTGGAGTCCCTGTGGAATGTCCATTATGCATTCCATGGAATCTATCACCCATTTCGTGGACTCCATCATCTAGTCCATGGACTCCATCACCCATTCCATGGACTCCACTACCCATTCCATATAGTTCATATGCATTCCATACGGAATGACCTGGAGAGGGTAAAGTACTGCCTTGGACGCTGTGGTTCTCTTCCACCAACTACTAGCTAAGAACCACAACTCCCAAAAAGGAGCACCTGTGTTCGTTTATGGATGTTGTGGTCCTTTTCCACTGACACAACCTACATCTCCCCTCTGTGTGAGTGATGCCGCTGCTTTCAAGAGGTTATGGGCCCCGGTCAGCATGGAGTAGCGCCTTTACGGCTGCACCCTTACTGGCTGTCCTGACCTCGATATTGGGTGGTACGCTGAAGCACCTCAATGGTTGCTCGCTACCAACAGCTGTGCCATGCTTATGCCATGAGCATGCTGTAATACAGGGATAACCTCTGGTACCCTGATTGTCTGGTCATTGGCCATAGCTCATTGATCACAGTGGCGCCTCAATGGCAGCCTATGTATTCAACTTGACGCTGACACCTACACCCTTT
>Ga0307509_10011995_pt1 | contig 10410 bp, 9 predicted proteins | sample 10_EM_MG_FD_202245 | JGI IMG/M metagenome (GOLD analysis project Ga0307509, IMG submission 202245) | Populus trichocarpa ectomycorrhiza microbial communities from riparian zone in the Pacific Northwest, United States - 10_EM | ecosystem: Host-associated > Plants > Roots > Unclassified | place...
AACCGTTTGAATAGCCAGGTCAAAATGAGCAAGGAAGAGGCGAGGAAAGCGATCGAGAACAATAGGGCTGGGGAGAAGATGAGAGTGAATGTTGTTAACGTGCGTTGCCTTGGTCGATTCGATGAATTAACCCCGCTGATGATGATCATGCAGGAGCTTGACACGGCAAAACGAACTATTTCTGTTCTCGAGAGCGAGCTGAGCTCAGAACGTTCGCGCCTAAGAACGCTGATTACTGAGCAAGAACGCATGCAGCGTGACAAGAAACAAATCTTGACAGATCTGCAGAGAACAGAATCGGTGGGTTGTTTTCTTGGGTCAATTTCTTGGCCGACCAAGTGAATGCTCCCATTTTCCAGGACATGGATGATGTCAAGCAACAACTTCAAAGACTGAAGAAAGAAAATCAGGAGATAGAAAAAGAACTGAGAGGTTCGTTGTGAATAGAGAAATTGAATTGTTGCTAAAAGGAAATCCCGCAGAAAACGTCAATATTGAACAGAAAGTTCGGCTCTTGGAAACTCGAGTGGTTGAAAACGCCGAAACCATCGACCAGTTGAGAAATGAGCGAGGAATTCTTGCGACCGATCATAAAGAACTCCAGCGACGATTTGCCGAAGCCTCCGAGGTATGTGTTCTTCTCTGGAGAGGTGATTTTATTTACCTAATCGTCATACTTGAAGGCTGCAAACAATCTTCGAAACGAATACGTCACCCAATCAACTTCTCATGACAATCGCCGCCATGAACTAGACCTTCACCGACTGGAAATCGAGGATCTGCGTCGGGCCCTGGATGACCGGGCCCAGGACCTCCAGCGTGCAGAGAAAGAGAAAGAGAAGGTTGTAAATGAGAAGTCCGACGTGGCACGAACTGTTGCAGCACTGGAGGCCGATCTCAGACGTGTCAGGCGCGATGCAGAAGCATTTGGTCGCGACCTCAAGCTCCTTCGTGGTGAGAAAGAGAAACTGGAAATCACGAACAAGGACGAGATCGCCAAAGCGGAGAGGGCAAGGAAACAGGCCCAAACCCAGATCCGGCTGTTGACCGAGCAGCTGGAGGCGCAAAAGGATAAGACCACTCAGGCTCTGGGAGAACTGAAGAGTCATGTTTGCGCTGCGTAAGTGCTATTTTTTCCATTTGTTGGATGGATTCTCGATTATGGTCACAGGGACGAGACACAAATATCAAGGCTCAAACTGCAGCACAATAAGGAATGTAAAGGACTGATGGTGCAGATTCGGTATCTAAAAGCCAAATTTACTCGTGAATCGTTCTTCCGAGGCGATTTGACGTACCAGAAACAATATCTGCTCGTTCTCCTCTCACAGTTCGAGAAGAGGTGAGTACATACGTTAAATATTTGGTGGTGGGCTTCTAACTTGGTTTGAGTAGCGAACGAACAATACTTGCCTCGATAGCCCGTATCGGCTTCCCAGTCATACTCCCTCCTGAAAGGAAGAAATTGCCTAAGTTGAAGACTTTGGCACTCACTGTGATTTTCCTGTCACGAGTCAAGTGAGTTTGTGCCTATGGATGGTAAACACATAAAGGCTAATCCCCGATTGCAGCCGAGCAAGCGAGTCCTGGCGACAGGCAAGTTCATCAAAACATGCTGTGGCTGCAGCTCTGGAAGAGGTTCGACGAAGACGAGGAATCACTGTGTCATGAGAATTTCGGGTTTTTTGCTTTTTTTTTCTCTCGCTTTCGACGCACTGCATTGGACTTTTTTTGGTGTATTCCTAGATTATCACACTTGTACCTCAAGCATTTTATCTTTAATGCATACCCATTACCCACCTCTTCTGCGTCATATCCCCACCTTTATACCACAAATAAGTGATATCATGGATTATATCTGTTGCTCTTGACAACGACACGGACAGCATCCTTGCTGAAAACGTAGGACAATCCACTCCAGATTGTGGTTGTTGCAACCAGCCACCTTAAAGCTCTGGGTTAGTGAACTGTGCAAAAATCTAGCGGAAATGTTTGACTCACTGGAGACCATGCAATTGAAGTCCAATATCAATTGGTAGAATTGGAGTGACTGTTGTCATACCCATGAGAAGGAGCTGAAGTGCCGTGTTGACCTGAGCAGAATGAGACGGGGGAATGGGGGACGAAAAATGGCATACTAACTTTGCTTATACCCGTTGGCCGTACTTCAGCTGATGGTAAAGAGAAATCCCAATATCGCGAAAAGGTTTTCTGGCCAAAGAGTGAGGTTTTGGAGAGAATAAAAATATACTTGATGACGCACCGGGCTGGGTAGTGTTGAATATCGGATATAGAATGCTGAAAGACTCAATAATACGTCGCGGCCTAAGATTATCACTGCAAGAGGCACTGTACGACATGGATGTGTGAGGCCGACACCACCATGGCCGAAGACGGACGCTGACCTGGAATGAGTTCTTGCATTGTTAAAGTTATTGTCAGCGTCGTCATCAGTGCCTTGTCGGCTGCAGGATCAAGAATAGTTCCAAGGACCGACGACATCTTAAAACGACGCGCAAGATACCCATCAGCCTGGAGAGAGTCAGGGTTTGGGGTTGAATTTGATATAAGATCCCTACGCACCAAGTCCGTTAGGCCTGCATAGACCAACAATCCAGTCGCGAGATGATAGTTCCCATCCAAGATAGACCATCCAAGGATCGGACAGGCAAATATACGCGAAGCTGTGAGAAGGTTGGGAATTGTGTAGATGTTTTCGCGTATTGTTGGTTTTTTCGAGGTTTCCGGTCCTTGACTGGGGAAATATCGTCGGAGGCTTGTGGAGAAATGTCGCGTCGAATTGACGGTAGATGGGCATTGAGATTTACATATGGACCATGAAGGAATAATAATATAGGTTCTAGGGGTTCTTTGAGGGAAGGAGAGGTAGGAAAGCTGTACGGAACGAATGGCGGTTGATTTAAGCATTTTGAACAAGCTCGTGGGAAACTGAATTTCTTGTCACGACCAACGCCAAGCCCTCGGACTTGTCAACTCATTCAAGTTTGAAAAGCAGAACTTCCTTGAATTGCTTCTGCGCTAACTATCCTACTTTTTGTACTGCATCTAGTCAAGTTCATCGAATTCCGGAGTCTCTCGGAGGACTAAGCCAGCAGCTTTCTTCAAAAAACCCAGGAATTTCGGTTCACGGGCGTCAATATCATCATAGTCGCGTGCCACATAAAGCTCTCCATTCTCGTCCTCTCGGAGAACGAGCCCGGCTGCCTTTTTGAGAAATCCAAAGAATTTGGGATCACGGGCGTCGAGCTCGGGCCCGTCAACTTCACGAACATACATCTCGCCGTTCTCATCCTCCCTAAGAATAAGGCCGGCAGCCTTCTTCAAAAATCCAGGGAATTTGGGCTCGCGGGTCTCGAAGTCAACAAATTCGCGTTTCTGTGGGCGAGTGTTGAGAGCCGCCACGCTGGAGATGCGCGAATTAGCCAGAGATATCGCTAGTATGAAAGATCTGAGTCTTACGTTCCAGCGAAGCCAGCCGCTCCGGCAATGCCGCCCCCAACTTTTCGAAGAGTGGCGCCAGACACACGGCGGGCCTCGAGGAATTCGGAATCCTCAAAGTCTCGTTGCTGCGGGCGAGTGTTCATGGCAGCAACACTGGAAAACAGACTCTTTTAATAATGATAACCCATCCAAGGAAAAGCTTCTTACGTTCCGGCGAAGCCAGCCGCTCCAGCAAGGCCTCCACCAACTTTTCGAAGGGTGGCGCCAGACACACGGCGGGCCTCGAGAAATTCGGAATCCTCAAGGTCTCGCTGCTGCGGACGGGTGTTCATAGCAGCAACACTGGAAGAGAAGACGGACTTTTAGCACCGATAACCCATCCAATAATCGACTGCTTACGTTCCGGCGAAGCCAGCTGCTCCAGCCGCACCACCGGCAATTTTACGGAGGGTAGCGCCGGAGATGCGCCGGGCGTCTAATTCGTTCAAATCTCGCTTGCTCTTGTGAGGCAAGATGGGGGCAACACTGAAGTACCCATAATTAAAAAACAAAATCCAAATTCAACGGCACACAAACTTACGCAGCACCAAATTCGATACCACTCTTGATGTTGTGTGCAATTTTACCTGCTGCGGCAATTTGACTGCCTGTAACTGTAACTCTTGGCTCACGGCTTTCGAGGTCGCGCTGCTGCATCATTCCTCCCACACTTTGAAATATTTATTAGCATGTAATTTTTCTCTCTTAAAAAATAAAGGAGGCTCACGTTGCGCCAAGAGAAGCACCGCTGGCGACTTTGCCAACAATTTTCGCGGCGCTCCTGAAACCCTTGGGCTCGCGGCTCTCGAGGCCGCGCTGCTGCATCATTCCGCTCACACTTTGAAGTATTTATTACTACGTCATGTTCCTCTCTCAAAAAAAGAAAGGAGGCTCACGTCGCGCCAAGGGAAGCGCCACTAGCAGCTTTGCCAGCAATTCTCGCAGCGGTCCTGAAGCCCTTGGGCTCACGTGTCCTAAGATAATTGTTCATTAGCTGGAAATTCCTCTGCGCGTCCCGGAAAACCTACTCAAGAGGGTTGGAGTCCACTCCCAAGGGTGCAGAAAGTACAGGAACGGCGACGGCGGCAGCGATGATCAAGGTGTTTGAGATTTGGACCATGATTATTACGGTAAGAGGTTGAAGTTTTGTTTGTTTGAAGTTTGGAGGAGTTTAGATTGAAAAGAAGTTTGAGGATGCGTACAACGCTAGCTCGAGGGTTTGTAGGAGTAGAAGTGGGGTGAGACCAGCTGAAGATTTGTTCTCATTTTCCCTCGATTTTATACGTTTCCAGGATATCAAATTGTGCACGCAAAATCTTTTAGAAGGGACCCAGATCAAGCAGAACGAGATCGTTAGGGTGCTATCTGCATCTCAACCTGATTCTTGATACCCCGCTCCCCAAGTAATTATTAGCAGTACAGGAGATTGATCATGTAACCTAGCAAGAGTTGCCCACGTAAGTTATTTCTATATATCATGAGAACAAATGGTAGAGCAAAAAAATCCATGAACAAACCATAGACTAGGCCTCAGATACTACTACAGATAGACCAAATTTCTTCATAAAACTGCCTAGCAGATGGAAAATTATTGAATATCACATCGGGAAGAAAGGCTCTAACGCCATGCTGCTCATATTTGAAGGGACGTCAATGAGGTTGTCCGTGCCAAAAACAAAACATACGCTGTGTGGTTCCATCTGGCGACTCCGCGCTGGAATATTTCTCCGGCAAAATCAAGCATTGACAACTCCCGCAAGACTTATTAAGGCGTCGTTACGATACCAGACGACTATGAATGATAGATGTGAATAGTGCACCTGGAACTGGGGGATATTTGAGGATTCAGGGTAACAGTCCTGGGATATTTCAAACTTGAAGTCTGTTCCGTTGATGTACATCAGTGATGTAAACTAAAAATAGGTTTGGGATCATACTTTTATATAGATAGATGAAGTAGGCTGTTTGAGAAAATCGAAACTCTAGGTGAAATTCGGTTTCTTGTACATATATATTTAATATCTACATCATATCGAGATTCTCCAGTAGAAATTAAAACGAACGAAGTGATTTTGAAGGGATTATTCACTGCGGGGGTATTTTTTGCTATTTATGCATTTTCCCTCACTGCGCTGAAATGACTTTCAAATGAGTGGGGGAGCACTACAGATAAGGACAACAGCAAGGACGTAAGAATTTCCGGGTCCAACTGAGGGTTGAATATATCCATCACGGTGACTTGCCGACCTATACGCAAAAGACTTATCAAAGCAGGAGAAGTTCGTCAACTCAACTCCAGGCTGGTACAATAGGATGGTTTTGTATTCTGGGTGGAAAGAATAACCACCTGTAAATCCCTTGAAATGTCGTCCTTCTATGTCGCAAACAGAGTTAAAGTCATTCTCCCTTTCGATCTCGTACATGGTGTGGTTGGTTGCCTTGCTTTGCAGACACATAGGATGAGAGGACACACCCCCATCCCACTACCTACTTGCGCAATGTAACATAAGTAGCTCTCCAGAGCTCCTGAGGACCCTATACACCCGGCCGCTGCCTCTGATGGTCATGTCCTGGCATCATATATGCCCCCACAATGTAATGGTATACTACCTCAGTCCTGCAATCCGTACCTCTAGGTCTTGGATTTCCCTTTCTAAGGTATCCACATCAGTCTCGTCGTTGTTTGAAGGCAGAAATAGTGGGTCGCCTCGCAATGTCTCTAAACCGTGGGTGAGGGAGGCAATAAGGGTCGATTTGTTGCTGGGGCTCAGGGATGATTTTTCGATGTGACGAATGCCTTCATCAACCGTAGGGATCAGGTGTTGGATCGCGTTTCGTCCAAATGAGCCAGACTTTAGATGATTAAGAATGGGGAGGAGGGCTTTAGCCGCCTGGTACTGTTCACTCGAAAGCTTGGAAAGTGCATAATCAACCCATTTCAAGTCGTTATCGTCGAGGTTCGTAGGAGGGTTGAGGAGCTTTGTAACTGGAAGTGAATTCGCTGGCTAGTGAGTTGCCGGCATGTAAGTAGAAGAATAACGCACTGTAGTACACCCCCATTTTCCGAAGGGCGTCCCTCTCATCGTATTTAAGTTGTTGGAATATCAAGTCATTATATGCTAACGACAAAGGAATTTGGATGGTTCATAACGAGAGATTATCAAGGAGAAAAGTTGAGCACCTTGGAATATTCGATCATAGGTCTCAACTTCCAGTATTAGTTGCGCACGACTGAGGCCAGCCTTGCCTCCACGAAGCCATTCTGTGAGCTGGCCCCTGAATGCCACTTCAAGGGTTTCTATTCGACTTTTTATGTGAACACATTAATGGAATTCACTGGTGGAGATCAGAAGCATTTACCTTGTTGATTCAACAGCCTTTTCCTTTCGGAGTTGATTACGTTCACGAGGAGATGACGGCCGGGATATGGCATGCATACGGCTAGTGGCAGTTGATAGACCAACGTCATATGAATCACAGTTGGTGTTTCCTTCGATATAGAGGGATCCCAGGTGATCAGCCAGGCGATTTGTCGAAGGGTCCTGGATCGTCGGTAAAAGTGATTCGGGCACCGTTAAAACAGCATTGACATCCATGAGGTGGATTGGGATAGTCGACGTCAAGTCTTGGTCGAGAAGGGATGATGAAAAATAAGCAACTTGGTAGTGGGTTCGCTAAGCACGCTAAGGCAAGACAGAGACATTTTATAACGTTTCGAAAAATCTCACTTGTTAAAAGTGAGATTTTTTTAAGTCGCCTCTGTCATGTAATGACCTGATGTCATCTAGCACTTCTCAAGTCCGCGGCTCACTGGAAAGAGTTTGAGGGCAGACTGGCCCAATGGGTATTAAAGCAGTTGACCAAGACTACGTCCTCTAGAGATTGTGACTGCAATAGATAGACCTCAGTTGCAGCAGTTCCTCTGGTATTTGTAGTTGTGTGAACAAAGCTTCGTTTGAGACCATTCAATCTCTCAGTTCAGCTGTAGCATGGAGGGCGTCATATCATTTATGCAGCAAATTAAAAAGGCTGACTGAGAAATAGTATTCAGGCGTCGCCCTGAAAACAAGAGAGATTGGCCGTCCAGCGACTGCACACTGGAATATCAAGAGAGGATGCAAGGGAAAGCGTTCATGACAAGACAACGCTGGGAAACGACTAGAATCGATAAGCACCAGCGAGATAGTTTGGAGGCAACACCCGACGAAATGATCCACCACTGAAGAGCAATCGTCGTGACCTGAAGGTTCTGAATTTCGGGGATGAGAGATCCGCATTAATTGAACCGGGGGAAATCCACATTGTGGATTTCTGTTGTTGCTATCCATCGTTTGGACTGACGCAGCAGAGGCATTTCTTCATGGGATCTCTCGCGAAGCTAAATCGATGGTAGGAAGTGGGCACAGGGCACGTTCTTGGATAACAATTCCATTTTGTGTCTGCGTGAGTTCCGAGAACAAATTACCACATCCAAGGTGTATGCAGCGCTTTCGTACACCAGCTCGGCTATCTGTTCAAATTCCAGGCCTTAACAAGTGACTTTGTCATGTGGCGGACAAATGACAGAGACTGGGAAACAAGCGGCCGGTCAGTTCTCCGGCTCTATGGGCAGATGAATGTCCGTCATAATGAAGGAGCGGTGCTCATGGACGAATTCAAAATTGTTGAAGTAAAGGGGAGCAAGATAGGTTTAGGAGAGGAGAGGGCGAGACGACAGCGGCAGGGGCGAAACGCCACTTTCAAGCACTGCGTTCCCACGAAAGCAACTCTTGAACGTTTGAACAAGGGTACCTGGGTACTGAGTACCGAGTTCTTATTTGTTTTCCCAGAAGTCGATCATGGCCATCTAGAGCCCTCTCCTAGCCACAATTTTCACGCCGAGCACACTCTTTTCCACGTCTCTATCCGCCCGAATTTTGTTGCGACTTGTCTTTCCTGCAAGAACACATTTTTATTCAAGTTTGGGGTGGATCATGTCAGATACTGGAAGCGTACGGAGCGCGTCGCGTGCGAGCACGCTATTAAACCGGCCGAGTATCTCCCCCGTGGGACCCAGGACGCGACAGAGCACCCTGCGGGTTTCAAACGTCCTGGAAAACGGTGTAACATCGCCTTCAGGAAGCTCGACTATGGATTTGCCTGAATTCGGCTTCAATTCAGGGGAATACACTACGTCGCCTTCATCGCGCGTGTCGTCGTTGCCACCCAACCCGAAATCCCTCCCTGCTCTATCTGAGGAACCTTCTTCGCCAGAGTCAGCCCCATCATACTACGACGAAGAATTCCATATCGCGTCTACGTCACAGGAGCGACCAACGTCCCCCGTGAAGCTCGTCCCAGCTGCTCTTCCTCCACAGAAATTGGTACCTCCTCCAGTGATCAATTTCGAGGCCCCATCTGTCCAATGGAAAGGCCTGCCTCTAGATGCAGCTCTTTGTAAGCGGCTTATCCCTATTCCTGTACTTTGTCTGACATCCTGGGTAGGGACGGTCGATTCCCAAGAGCTGCAGAGTATCGTTGCAAGGGCCATACGTTCATCAGCTAAGGAATCTTTTATCCGACTCCTCACAGAAGAGAACCTCGACACGGTTTTGCCTGCCGAGCTGGAGAGACTAAACCAGTTGAAAGCTACCACACAATCGAGATACCGCTTCCTTGTACATCGAAGGACGATGCTCTTCCATGCTCTAAATTCTACATCTTTAGGACAGCAGAAAGATGATGAGGATGGCGTATCTGTTGTCAGCAAACTCACTTCACAGCTGGCCGAAACTATAGCGGAGTGCGACCTGCAACTAGAAGAAGTTTTAAAAATTGTGGACCAGATTGCGCAAATTAATAAATTAATCGATCTTCATTGGGCCAGCGCTTTGGCGATTGCATTGCGCAAGGTCAGTTTGGTATCTTCCAAGCCACAGCATGTCCGCTCATTTTACTGTTTAGTTGAACGGAAGCTACGCCCGCCGAATCAACGACCTTGCTGTCGCGAAGGAACGAATATCCCAACTCGAGGCTGAACTTGAAGACGCCTGGAAGGAAGCGGAGAAGATGGCTAGCGAGTTGGACGACTACGAAGCTGCTATCACCTCGGATGACGCTGAGGCTGTGATTGAGACCGCCGAAATTGTCCCAGTACCCAAGTCACCTACCCCCACTCGGCGTTCGTCTATTCCAATGACGCCCACCCTGCTGGCGTTCACACCGTTATCGCAAACATCACCCATCTCAACGACACCTGGGACTCCGCTGTCCCCGGCCTTGCCCTCATCAACATCTTCGCAGCTCGTCCTTCCTCCTGAGATCCATTTGAAGGAAAAGCAAGGCGAGGCAGAGCCTGACGTTCCGGACACAGTCAGTATTCGGAGCACTCATAGCACACGCAGTGCCAAGAGCACCAGAAGCCACAGAAGTGGATGGACAGGTGAATCGAATCACACCTCTTCTGTTCATGCTGCGAAGAAACGCAGCTACCGCGCTTCCCAGAGTAGCTTGCGCCTGAACACTGGTCACATGAGGAAAAATAGTAGTGGTCGTGCCAAGACCCCGCACGACGACCAACCCCCTGTCCCAGAGCTGCCGTTGCAATTTTCGGGCTTCAACAACGTTATGTCTACCTTGTCTGCCAAGGCGTCGTCTACCCTCCTAAACCTCGAAAATGGCAGTCCTGGGTCCCAACTTCGCCGTCAAGCGAGTCTGGACAGTGTACTCTCCAATGGCAATCTTGGGCGCCCGTTTATGTCCACTGCAAATGCTTACCGAGGACGCGCCGTCGATGATTTGCATGTGCGGCTGAAAAATCATAACTCAGCATCGGAGATCCAGCTTGTTCCGAGGACGCCACCGCCTCGACACGTTACCTTCGCATCGATGTACCGGAATTCCGAAACACCTCCTCCACCCCCACCCAAA
>Ga0307509_10011997_pt1 | contig 10409 bp, 16 predicted proteins | sample 10_EM_MG_FD_202245 | JGI IMG/M metagenome (GOLD analysis project Ga0307509, IMG submission 202245) | Populus trichocarpa ectomycorrhiza microbial communities from riparian zone in the Pacific Northwest, United States - 10_EM | ecosystem: Host-associated > Plants > Roots > Unclassified | place...
CAAACTCCTCTGGCCCATGAGGAACAAGGGAGGGGCGAGAAGGCCTCTCCTGGAAGAAAGACACAAGCTAGAAGAACTTGTCAGTCGCCTTCCAAACAGGCAACAGTCAGAGATCTTACCTTGGGAGCGCCATGCTTGATGGCGTAAGCAACATGGGAGGAAGTAGAGGAAGACTAGAAATGTAACCATTGTTCAGTTATTTCAAACATAACCAGAATGAAGGCTGTGCAACATTGTTATGATTTCTAGACGAGGAGAGGAGGATGAGCTTCGAGAATATAAAGAGGTGGTTGGAGAGGAGGGGTCGAGAAGATAAGACAAGGGATGAAAGGCTGGGATGGCAATGTGGAGAGGCAGCTTGGTGAAGCAGGGGATGAGGGAAACAAGGGAAAGGAGGGGGGAGTATAAAAGCAAAACAACATCTGAATAACCCCACTCACCCCTGATTAATGCACAGTCATTACGCAGCCATCCACAGCCACAATAAATGTATAGCTGCAAGGAACTCTGTCGCATCACCACCTGAAACGTGATGGGAAGAACAAAGCCCCGGAGAACAATAGTAATGACTCACACACGTGATGGAACGTGACTTAGAATGTACGCAAACACTAGTAAATAGGAGCATGTGATAGACATGTGACCGATCATGTAGTCAGGAGCTGGGGAGTATATATACAAGGGCCCATTCACCCTTATCCCCCATCTCACTCTTCTCTGTAATTGCTACCAAGCTTATTGCAATCCATCTCCCCTTACCAGTAAGGGGATCCTTTACTTATCCTCTGACAGACACCCTAGACTGATAGCTGCTGACAGACCAGTCGTCTGTCCCCTGTATGTTAACAGGTCTCCCCACCCCCTTCTCCTCCTTTGCTCCTATCGCTCCAGTCCGTGTCCCAGACATAAGGCTAGACGCCTGGGCCTATCGACTCCTTAGAAGTCTTCAGGTCAACTGATCTATTGGTCACCTAGTTCACCAACCCTACTACCGCCCCTTTTCCTCCATCAGTCAGGGCTATACCTCCCCCCCTTTCTCGCCGGTGCTGATCACTACTTTGAGTGGTGTGATTCGGATCACCACTACCCCCTGGTTGTCGTCAACTTCTCCATCAATCCCCTCCATCATTTCGTCTCCCCAAAAGTGATTGTTACTAATCACCTTCTGTTCCGCTGCCCATATATCCAGATCCTCCATTGGGATTGTCCGCAGTACCTCCCAGTCACCACCACCGAACTCCTCTTTGAACAAGAGGAATCCCTTAGTCAGAACTCAGTTAGTTTTCTTAACCATCTTGAAGAGTTCAGTATGTCTTACTACACCCCTATATCCCCCTACAACCCCTCCTTCTCAGCATCCCTCCATCCTGACCAGCCCCCTTCACCACCAAACATTCCCAACTCCCCTCCCTTTGCCATTTACAACCCGAACACTATTCCTCTGGTAACCCAACAGTAAGCCCGCACATACACCCGCTGTTGAGTTTGATGTCCTTAGGTGGGAAATAAAGGACGGTTGGTTCGCTTGAGAACAAGCAGGCTGGTTGGTTATGGTCAGGTCAGACAACAAGACCTGTCACCAACTCCACAGGCTAAGCGGGGTTTCGGACTTTCCAGCGATCACCTGTTGAGTTCGCTGAAGATAATTTTGCACTCTTCAGTAATGCGTTGGGGGGAGCTTCAATGAGTCTGACACTGTGAACCTATGTCTCTCACTGCACGCAGGGGGATGGGGGATTCTTGAGGATGGATGGAGGGGATTCTTGAGGATGAGTTGGGGGAGATTCTGATCAATACCTTGGAGATCAGAGAGGAGGGGATGGGTAGTCTAATCCAATGAACTTGAGGACCTGACTGGGATAATCTTGAGGGATGTCTTGAGCTTGAGGATAACTTGAACTTGCTGAGACCTGACCTGAGGAAATCTTCTTCTGTATTCTTCAACTGACAACAATGTACCCCCTGTGCTTTCCGGACGCTCTGCCCCGAAGTAATCTCTTCTTGAGATTCAAACTTCAGTCCAAACAGAGACCAATCTTCCAGCTACAGAGTAACAAGCACACTGCTGTTGATTCACACAAAGAGTATGAGGGGAAACACAAATATGATTGCAACTAAATATGCCAATCACACAGGTGTCAGGGGAAACTGAGGATGAGAGGGGGGATGATGGTTGGGGATGGTGGTGGTTGAGGAGAAAGATGCTGCTGCAGTTTCTTACCCTTATTCCTGTGGTTGGGCTTTTTATATACTTTTCTACCTACATGTACTGTACAGTCTTCCCACGCCTGGGGATATTCCAGAGGGGAAGAGTCACATGTCACAATTGCCATAGCATATGTGCTAGGCTGTGCATGGGTAACTATGTTGGTGAGATACTCTATTGAAGGCTATGCATGATTGTGACATGCTGTCCCTTCTATTTATTCTTACCTGTGCTTGGTGTGCTTAGGGCTGTGCATCCTGTGCTACCCATGTGTACCATGCATAGGTTATGCAGGCTGTGTAGCCTGTGTGGGCTGTGCGTGCTGTGCAACCTGTACAGGCTGTGCGTGCTGTGCAACCTGTACAGGCTGTGCATGCTGTCTGTGCAAGCTAGGCACTGATGGGAAGGTGCTGTTCCCATCTCTTCCATGTGGGACTCCCTTTTATGGAGAGGATCCTCATGTGCAAGATGAGGGGGGGGGAAAGGGTGCCATATAACTCTCTGTTCCTTAAGGTGTGTAGTGTAGTTTGGGAGACAGGGAGATGTGACTAATTAATCTAGGTCTCCTTCCTCATGTGCAACACCACAACACTCCCTCCTCTTGATATTGGAATCATTTTCCCTGTCAATGCCAAAGGAAAAAATGTGTCATTGGGAATCCAATATCATTGGCAATGAGGGTCTGCCAAAGAGGGGGTTTCCATACCAGTTGAGAGCTGCACAGAGGGCGATCTCCAACAAGAAAGGTTCTTCAGGGGTCAAGGTCCTATCCGAACAAGTGCGGCTCAGCCTAGCAGAAGATCAACTGAGAGTCCAAGAGAGATCCCAGACACCCTCCAGATTAAAGTGACCTGAGAAATAGACTTCATTCTGTTACCCTCCTCCACCATAGAGTTGAATCTGGAATGAGTGAGAAAGAGGCAAGTTGAGCATTCCCTTCTCAGAAAGGGAGATATTTGAGCAATGGTTGTTGGTTCTATCCGAGGAGGTTCAGAAAATGATGAGGACAAGGAGGTGGCAAGCAGGTTGGTGAGGATGGAGACGGTGGCCATTGCTGGAATCAGGCTTGAGGAAGGCTGGCTGGCAGGGGTGATGTCCTAAGTGATACTAAAGGAAGGGTACAGCTACAAAGAGTGGTGAAAGGGACACAACTGGAGGCATTGAGGATGTCCAGGTCAGATTTTTGGATGTTGTCTGGGCTGAAAATGGTAAGAAGGGGAGAGTGCACATACAGATTGGATGTGACTCACGTTCTGGTACTGCCTTCATCGTGGAGCAGAGGTAATATGGATACTATGGGTGGGGGTGGAATGAGGAGGGTGGTGTCAACCACAGTTGAGAGTCAAGGCGTGCTGGGCAGGTGGCAAATGGCTTAGCCAATTCTTTGACTGTTTCCAGAGATAATGACTCATAATTACTAATTGAGTAGAATGTGTGTTGCCCTGATTGTCAGGGCCACTCTGGCCCAATCCTAATCACAACTCCAAATGAGCGACTCTATATCGTTCGTCTGTCCCTTTACCAGGCAATCAACTAGCCAAGAGGATAGCACGGCTATCTCTGGCCTAACGACTCATGGGGAGATTTATAACGATAACACTTACTTTAATCCTCTTGGAGGTAAAGAAGGATATGAGAGATATGTTTGGATTTGAAGAGGGTGTAGTGGTTGAGCGAGTCGAGATCAAACGCTAAACTGGAGAGTTTGCTGGACTCCTCAGAAACTTGACCGATGGGCCTTTAGAATGGGATTGGGCTGAGGAGAAAATGTGCAATATCAAGCTTGGGTTCCTACAGTAGGAAAGCCAGTCCTTATGTATTACCCACAACGGTTTTTGCACGAGGCGTGAGTAAAGGCGTCCACTAATGCAAGATCGCCAAGCAAACGGTGAAACAGGAAGAAATGAATGGTGTGGGAAGAATTAAGTATGACTAAGAATAAAACGTGAGAAATGTGTCGTGCGGACCGAAACGAACCGAGATAAGGAGTGAAAGATAAGGGTCAGATGACCATGACAAAGTGAGAACTACTAAGTGGCAGAACCTGTCAGGCCGCAGAAAGATAGACCGAAGGTCATAAAGAATGTGTCAGAAATATAAAGTGGAACAATAACAATAGAAAGCCTGGAGGCTGAAAATGAACGAGTGTAATCATGAAAACGTCAATTTTGAAATGATAACTCAGCAACAATAGAATGGGAGTCAGATGACTCAGGGTCCTACGGACTTGATGTGGGACTACGGAGGGCTTGGCAGTGGGGTGATAGGGGTGAGCGGTGATGGTGAGCGGTGATCCTCTTGATTGGTTGACGGGGAATGGTTAAGAGGAATCCGAGGAGTCGAGGGTCCTCCATCAAATTCCCATCATCTCTTTTACCGCTTCACCATGTCCAGATCGTTCCAAACCAACAACAGTAACCTTACTCGTCAGCACCTTTACCCGAGGGTCACAGATCCTCATTCTATGGTGTCCTATTCTTTGGACTCCACTGTTGGTACGATCACCCAGATTGACAACCGTTCGTATGAACATGCCTTTAATGGGCAAAGTCCATATATGATCTTGGATCGTATGATCAAGGGAAGAGTCCGTATGGGTTCCGACCACCAAACTCAGGTTCGTTGGGATCAAGACGCCCTAGCGGACTGTTCTCCAGAAGGCCAGGTATGGGGATGGAGCATTTGCTCTTCGGAAGTCCTCCATTACGATCGTGCCAAGATCGGCGACAAAGTCCTGGTCAATATGCTTTACCAGGGTATCCTCGACAAATGACCTGGAGCACCTGCTTGGACCGAGCCTACTTCTATCAAGCAGGGAGTTTGTCTTGTTTCCAACATGGTGGTCTGTGTGATCCAGCGTTGCCTCCAGATGGACGACAAGGTGCAACGTCTCGGACGCTGGTCTTTTGTGATGTATGTTGACGAGACGTTGTTTTAGATCAAACACATTGAAGAGGGCCACAACCGTGTTATCAACTCCCATACTGATATCCTCACGAAGCTCAACGGAGAAGTTAGAGGCCTTGGATGGTCGCGTCAATCGTCGTCATCGAGAGTGTGAGATGACTGAAGCCGAGCTTCGTTTGGCTGAAAGGAGGATTGAGTTGTTGGAAGAATGTTTGGCTTCCCAGCATGGGTTGATTGAACAACTCATGGCCACAGTCGACGGTATGGAGGGAAGACTTTGTTGTTGTGGGAAGGGAAAGGGGAAGGAGGCTGAAGAGGTGGTTTTGTTTCTTGGCAGTCCCCTGGTCCTGGATCATCCCTCGAACGATGATGTCAACAGTGACAACTCCTACCACTGTTGAACGGCCGCGAAGCGCCCGGTTCGACGGACCCGGCACAGTGAGTCACCGAACGTACCGGAGCGCGTTTACCGCTGATCCGATGCCGGTGTGCGCTAATAGTAGCACCCGAAGATGATCCGACCGGAGAGCGCTCTAGTGGCTGCACCCGATGATCCGGTTGCTCTAATCAGAGCACCGTGATGATAGGGCGGCCTTAGGCTGCCAAGCATGACCAAACATGGTCTGTGCGCACGACACAGCATGGTCTGTGCGCCCCATGTAATTATGTATATATACCTATGCCCACCATGCAATTATGATCATCCGCTTCTCTCTTCCCTTCCACTACCAGCAAGCTCCCCTCTCCCCTATAGGTAAGAAGTAGAGTATCCTGTGTAGTATAGAATATACCATGCGCCTGCTCAACAGGTTATGAGCCCGGGTTAACCCACCCCTTTGCTGCGCCTTTATGGCTGCGCTCTGGGTGCTCTAACTTCTTACTCAGCGCCCTTCGCGGCTGCTAGTTTGTGCTGCTCATCGCGCGCAGGGATGAGGAACCCCTGTCTCTCAGGGTTCCCACCAAAGGACATTAGTCCAACACTCCATATTCGCGAGCCCTACGACGCCGACAATCGAATTGTCAATGCCTCTCAAGGGAAGATCCGTTGTACTATGTACCGGGTGGCGGTAAAACTGGCCAATACTGGACCCAGGAGGAGTTCGTGATAATCCCCCCTTTTTGGTGGAGTACCGAGACAGACAGGAGAACCAAAAAACTCTGTGTTCCCTCGAGTTTGCTAAATCTGAAGCGAATCGACGCTGATACGTTGGTCAGTAGGTTCACCACCTCACCAACGCTATCAACAAATGTCTTCCTCAAACGTTGCTTCCCATGTGCCGGTCCTTTCAGGACCCAACTACCAGGAGTGGGCTCCTAAAATGGAGTCCTTCCTGATGTCACAGGGACAGTATACAATTCTGACCAAAGCCAGGCCAAAAGAGCCTACCACGCTTAAAACCGACCACGACGACTTCGACAAAGAGCTCCATATGCACGTCACAGCCAAAGTCGTGAACGCAAAACATGAGGAATGGGAAGAGAAAGTCAAAAAATTGACCGAGATAAACCTTAAGGCCCTCGGCAATATTCGACTACGTCTCCACCATTCCATCGCTTATAAGTGTAAAGACGAGAAATCGGCAGGAGACTTATGGCGATTCCTGAAAACTTCCTACGGGAAAATAGGGATATCTGCCGTCTACTCCGAGTTCAAACAAGTGATGGACCTCAAAATCCCAGATAATGCGGACCCTTCCCTCCAGATCGACAGGTTCACTGCACACTTCGGACGGTTAAGCGAGCAAAACATCAAGATAGATGACCACATACAGGCCATGATTCTCCTCGCTAAACTCCCCCCGTCAATGGATTTCCTGGCTCATTTCATTTGCCAGGGAACCGAAGTCTTGACCTCGACGTCGGGAAGATACAGAAGTCCATGCTCCTAAACTGGGAGCAACGGTCCGGTGGTAAACCACCTTGTCCCCAACAAGCTCAGAAGATCAGCGCTGTAAAGCGAGGACCGAACGAGCCCCCTTCCAGCAACAGCAGCAGCCACAGCAGCAGCAGCAGGAAGGATCAGGACGAGGAAGGAGAAACCGCCGAGGGAACCAAGCCGGAAGAGGTAGGGACCAACAGGTCCAACCCCTCCAACAGGAGGAAGAACCAGCTCCTTCCCCGGGACCATCTCCGCCTTTTGTCTTCGGACATATCGCGTCCCCCATCTTCGCACCTCCTCCTTCAATCCCGTCTCTTCCACCATGGTACCCCCCTCAAAGTCAACAAGCCACCTACCCATCCTTTTCGGTGGCACATAGTTTGGCTAAGAGGCTTGGGGTTGTCGCAACAGTCGAGACCGTAAAACGTCTCGAAATCCCTGAATTGTCCAGGGACCCTCGACCGCTCAAGAAGGCCTGCATAGCCCCAGTGGACGAGGAAATAGTGGACATTTGGGGTTCAGAAGGAGAAGAGGAACCGGTTGCCGGCCCCTCCGGAACCACCCAAAGCGATTGAAAACATGAAAATAACCAACTCCCCACCCAGTTTCACTACGAGTGTACAGAAGGGCAAGAGGGAGTCAAGTAGTTTACCATGTATTCTTGCCGCGGGAACAAATATGAACTCCCTGCCATCTTTATCTTTGGGTGATGAAAATTTGACTAAGGCCGAATGGATGCTCGATTCAGGGGCATCCGATCACTTCACTGGAGAAATAAACGACTTTGTGGAGTATAAGGCATTCACCTCTCCTGTGTCGGTGCAAACAGCAATGACAACATCAAGGATCGAAGGTGCTGGCACAGTCATTCTAAAAGTAGAGAACGAACTCATACGGATATATCCCGTTCTATACATTCCGGAGCTACACTCAAGGCTATTTTCACTTGGTCAATTCCATCAGGCCGGACTCCACTCGAGGGGGAGCGCCAAAGAATTATCCGTATACGAAGGAGAAAATAGGTTTCTCTCCTTCCACCCTCGACACAAGAAAGGCACTATTTATGTGCTACAGTCCCTCTTAGGAACAAAAGTGGACTCCAAAATCAAGACCGTGTACTCGGTTGATTTCGAGACAATGCATCGACGACTTGCACATCCATCTAAAAATGTGATGCGACAGGCCGGGAAATATCTCAAGGATTTTCCTAAGATCGAGATCCCAATAGAGCATATCTGTCCAGGTTGTGCGCAAGGAAGCCAAACAAAGCCTTTCCCCCTACTGAGACAAGAGCCTCTGAGCCCTTTGAGCTCATTCACTCCGACTTAAAGTCGTTCCCAATCGACTCATACCACAAATTCCGGTATGCTATCGTCTTTTATGATGATTACACCTCGCATGCTTGGACTATCAACCTTAAAACAAAGGACGCAGCTCTCCATGCCACAAAACATTTCCTGGCAATGGTTGAGACACAGTATAAAACTGTCGTTCGTAGTTGGATGTCCGATGCTGGAGGAGAATTTAAGTCAAAGGCTTTCATAAAGATGCTTACTGAACGAGGAATAAAAATCCTCCAAAGTATCCCACATGCCCACCAACAAAATGGGCGTGTGGAACGGATCATACGAACCCTTATGGAAAAGGCTGAATCCATGAGACTGCAGGCATGCCTTCCTCAGTCTTGGTGGGAATTCGCCCTTGATCACGCGGTTCAAGTATACAACCAAACACCAAATCGCCGCCTCTCATGGCGAACTCCTAGCGATTGGTTAAGTGGCGGATATAAGCCCTCGATTGATCACCTCCGGGTTTTTGGATGTGCTGCATACGTCTTCATTCCTGCTGAAGTACGGGTGAACAAACTTGCGCCAAAATCCGAATTAATGACCTATCTTGGGTCTCATCCCAGGGGAAAAGGATGGATCTTCATGCACGGGCCTAATAACGTCATCTTCTCCACCGCACAAGCCATCTTCGATGAATCATCTTTCCCAAAGTGCCTTAAGAGCATCGTCAAGGTGCCCAGTACAAGGCTGCACACGCCTGCGCCCAAACCCAGAACGTGCACAGGCGACACCTGCAAGTGTCCTCTTCCACAGGAAGATGAGCTGGATAGCTTCCCAGAGCATACTTCGTCCTCAAGAGAGGGAGTAGCTCCGAGATGGACCTGGTGTACCGGAGAGGATGTCCCTGCCGGACCCCCGGTTGTACCGGTCCCGGGACCCCCTCAGCCACAACAGCAGCGCCCGCCTACACCTCCAGGGCCGCGCAGAACTGGCAGGGTTCCAAAACCCCTGATTAAACCCGACAATGTCTATGGGAATAAAACTCCTGTTGAGATTGAAAAGGACATCCGTAAACACAAGGATTGGAGTAGAATCATTGGTGAAGAGTCTAGTCGTCCCCAACGGGAGCCTGTTCCCGGACCTAGCCGCCAACCTCCTCCTAATCCTCTCCCTGAAGGGGAGGGCTCGGATTCGGAAGATGAGGTTCGAGGATCCCTTGAGCCCTCTGACGATGATGATGAGTCAGTGGCCGTCAATCGGCTATGTCGGGAAGGGGGAGTAGCTTTCCAACACTTTCTCATCTCCAGATCCATTCCTTCGGCTTCAGTAGCTCATGAAGACTACGAACCTGAGGGTTATAAGTCGTCACCAAAGGAATGGACTTACCGAGACATCCTCCGATTACCGGAGAGTATGATCGGGGAATGGAGGGCTGCTTGTGAACGGGAATTGGAAGCCCTTCACAAGAGAAAGGTTTACGACCTAGTACCGCGCCCTCGAGGCCGCAAGGTTATAAAAAACTGCTGGGTTTTCGACGTCAAAGATGACGGACGTAAACGAGCCCGCTTAGTAGCAAAGGGCTTTTCACAGGTTGAGGGACTGGATTATGACCAGGTCTTTTCCCCAGTAGTACGCTTTGAAACGGTGCGCCTAATATTAGCAATGGCAGCACTCGAAGGCTGGGTGGCCTATGGCCTCGATGTTCGCAATGCCTATCTTTACGGCAAACTCGAAGAGGAGATCTATATGGAACAACCAGAGGGTTTCATGGTCCCAGATAAAAAGGATTTTGTCCTCCGCCTTAGGCGTGCCCTCTACGGATTGAAACAAGCTGGGCTTGCTTGGTGGCGAGCCCTGAAACAATCCATGGAAGAGTTAGGTTTTACTTCCCTAATGTCGCGGGTGTATGCGCGGACTTACTGTTGTTGGACCAGAGGAATAGTGTTTGGGAATGTTGGGAGGTGACGGGGGTTGATCGAGGGAGAGGGCTGCCGAGAAGGAGGGGTTATAGGGGGAGATGGGAGCGTAGTAAGCAAGGCAGAACTCTTCGAGGGTAGCTATAAAGCTTACCGAGTTCTGATCAAGTTGTTCTTCCTGGAGGAAGAGTACTTCGGTTACGGCGACGGGG
>Ga0307509_10011998_pt1 | contig 10407 bp, 8 predicted proteins | sample 10_EM_MG_FD_202245 | JGI IMG/M metagenome (GOLD analysis project Ga0307509, IMG submission 202245) | Populus trichocarpa ectomycorrhiza microbial communities from riparian zone in the Pacific Northwest, United States - 10_EM | ecosystem: Host-associated > Plants > Roots > Unclassified | place...
CCTAGTAAATGAGATGGTTCCTTGATTAATGAGAAATTGGAGAAATTAGTCCTTGAGATTACCGAGACTAGTGCCCTGGTTAATGAGCAATTAGAGAAATTTGTAATGTAGAAATGGAACAAGTGCTAGTTTAGCAAGAGAAGATATTGCGTTTTTAAATCATGTGAATTGTATGAATTGAGAATAATTACATATAATAGTAATAATAGTAAATGTTCCTTGTGTATAAACTAATTATACTAAGTATTATATAAAGTTTAGGTACTTCATAGCATCATAACAAGTAGTGACTATCGCATTTGTAATTTTATGAAATTAATGCATATTTTATTATATAATATAATTTTGTAATCAAGTAGTGTACGAATCTAAATTAAATATAGATGATATATCTTCATTAGTTTCTTTTAAACCCATATGACTATAAATATTTAGACTAAGTTTTAAGTTCAATTTACATCAATATGAATATGTGTTGGTTTTTAGTCGTAACTACTAAGTTAATTGTCTTATTATTTGAAATATTTTGAAATAATATAATAATTGATTTGCTTGAGGAAGTATGGAAGAAAAAGAAGTTATTCTTGTGTTAATGGTAATATATAAATATGAAAGTCCTGAATGATCGGAATATGTTGAAATTTTATTTGTAGGTTGTGAAAATTGATTGAGTTGATGAATTGATATTAAAAATATAAAAAAAACTCTACCAAAATTTTAATAATTTTTTTTAAAAAAATTCATGTAATTTAAATGATAATAGTATATATTCTTGTGAACATGATAAAATAAAAATAAATCAATTAATTCGTAGATGTCGTCAATTTATAAATAAATCATTTTTTGAAAAAGTGAAACCAACAAAAAAGAGTTGTCTTATGTTCAGGAAACTTGCTTATACCATGATGCCTTTTCTTCTTGAATTGGAAGGCCCAAAGGGCTAACTCGCTCTCATTCATTCATTCATTTTTTAATATTTTAGGATTGTAGCAAGCAATCCGCGCTTGATTTTAGGATAAAATAAAATACAAAACTAATTACTACTAATATTACGTAGAGAATTCAATATAATAATTATTAAGTTGCTCCATTTCTTATGTTAATTCAAATCAAAAGTAAACATAAAATGAAAAGATGTAATTATGTGATGGCTGTGTTGGCGGAAAAAAAAAAGTATACATAGAACAACGTGCAACTTCCATTGTATACGGTTAACATTTTACTAAATTCTCATTTCAACATATTACTCCTAGTTGTTTGGTCAATTATTTTACTTTTATGATTAGAAATTTGATAAAAGTTTAACTTTTTTTTTATTCAAGTAATTAAACACATATAATTAATATTTTGAATTAATATCCAGTTATCAGTTGTTAAACATACTCATTGACCCTTAAGAGATTTCTTTAATTTTATCTTCTCATCTACATGAATTTTCAAACAATCTCCAAATCATTAAATGAGAAGGAACATCAAATCGAGGTTGCATTACCAGAAAAAAATGATTTAAATCCATGGTTTCTTCAAAGTCAAAAAAGCGTCAAGTATAATAATTTTTCTCAAAGCTTTTATACACTCATTATAATTATAACCTATCACCTTAATAGTCATCAAATTTTCCTCTCCCTTGTCATCCATCTTTATTTTAGGCTTAGGTTCTAAAACCAAAGTTTTTTTTCCTTCCATTTAATCACAAGTTTTTTTTTTTTTTTGCATACACCTAGATGACTCCACATGTTACTTGTCTTATTAAGTATAATACTAATAATCAATTAACATAAGTCTAATAATGAAATAAACTCCTAAATAATGTCTAATGGGCCAGAACAAACTTAAATTAAAAATAATTAGTAAATATTAAATAAATAAATTAGGATAATAAAAACAAATTCATCATGCTAAAATTCCTCCATGTAGCCCGAATATCTAATTTTTGCACATTGTTGGCAAAGTTTCAGTCATGACTTCAAACACGTCGTTCTCTCTCGTCTGGATGAATTACTGGGCCTCACATATATGGTTGGAAAGCTTGGGATGTCTAGTTTTCATCCCAACTTGAATCGTAAGACAATTCCACTTGTATCTCTAGATATGTCCCAAATAGTACACAAAGGTCTAGTTTGACATATTTGACAAGATTTGTCTAGTAAATTTGACCCTTTGAAATAATATGTTCCCGAACTCCATTGGAACTTAAAATTTACAAAATATAGTTCCATGATAAAATATCAACTAGTTTTGATGTACAATTTGAGAGATATGCCTGGTCTCGCAATACTAGTCAGCATACATTTTAAGGTCGAATTTGAACCTGACTTGGTTCGTATCATCCTCCCCTTCTTTAAAAAGATTCAACCTTGAATCTATATCATGGAAAATATATTCTAATGTCAAAAAATTAGTAGCAAACAAAAGATTATCATCATCATTAAAACTAAGAAGAGCCTTGTTAGCTAAGAAGGCCCCCATGATATACAAACTCTCCTTTTCAACCATCTTCTTTTTCTTCAATTTTAGTTGCTGAATATATTTGCTTAGGTGTCAAAGATACAAGAGTTATAGGTCTTCTATTTATCTCAAAGGAATACATATTTGTCACTTCATCATGTATAACTCTTCTATCATACTACCATGGTCAACCACGTAACAAGTGACTAGCTTGTATTAATACAACATCACATAACACCTCATCATAATATTTACCAATGAAAAAAACAACCAAAACCTACTTATTCACTTTCACTTCACCACCATCATTCAACATCTGTAATTTATAAGGCATGAGATGTTTGGTAGTGTATAAGTTCAACTTTCTCACCAATTCAATACTAGCTATATTAATGCAACTACCACCATCTATAATTAAGCTGCATACCTTATTATGAACATGACATCTTATATGAAATATGTTCTCCCTCTGACCTTCCGAATCATTCACCTTGACATGCATATTCAGTGTTCTCCTTACCACAAGTGCCTCTCCCTCAACCGAATACTCAACACAAACATCATCCTCTAATGATAAGATCTTCTTCTTTTAATCCTCCCCATCAGTCTCAACCTTATTATTAGCTTTCATAACCATGATCTTTTGTTTGGAAATTGTGAAACAACATAACCAAAACCCGGACAACAAAAACATTTAATGTCACAGTTATGAGAAATAGGGGTAACATTGTTACCTTTAACAGCGACCAAGGTGTTGTTCTTCTCTCTAAAGTATTTGGTCTTGCCTTCCTCATTATGATGTTCATACGAACCCAGTTAGGTTCGAATTTAGCTTTAAAATGTCTTCTGACTATTTTTATGAGATGAGACATATATCTCAAACCGTAGATTGGAACGAGCTGAAATCTTACAGGAAGATACTAGACATATGGAACTATATTTTGGTAAATTTTCAGATCAAATGGAGTTCGGGAACATATTATTTAAAAGGGTCAAAGTTACTAGACAAATCTTGTCAAATTTATCATACTAGACGTTTTTATACTGTTTGTGACATATTTGGAGTTACATGTGGAATATTGTTACGATTCAATTTAGGCTGGAAATGACGTGTTTGAAGTCAGGACTGAAAATTTGCCAAGAATATGCGAAAATTAGATATTCGGGCTACTTGGATGAATTTTAGTATAAAGACTTTTTTTATTATTTTATTTATTTTTGAATAATTATTTTTAATTTGGGTTTGTTTTGGCCTATTATACATTGTTTAAGAGTTTATTTCATTATTGAACTTATATTAGTTGATTACTAGTTTAGGCCCATTAGTTTGCAACCCAAAAGGATTCCATTAGGGTTAGTTAGAGGAGACTATATTATATTTTTTTCGCTGCAAATTTCAACAGCATGTTGGAGAATAAACATGAGTTTTTCTTTTGTTTGTTTGTGGAAAAAAAACTTTTTTTGCAGGGACAAAGATCGTACACTAACTTATTGAAGATTAACTGGCTTTGTGATGTCATTCACATACTTAGGATTCTTAGATACAAGGATATCTTTAGGTCCAAGTCTTTTTCCAATACCTTTGGTTCATAGGTATATGGTTACCTCTGGATCAAGGTTCTATCAAACCTGATTTTTAGTTTTCTGGGTTGCTTTCTACTTCGTTGAGGTTCATATCATATGTGATGGATCACCCCTAGTGTTAACCTTCCAATTAGGTTTCTAAGGTTTTGAAGGGCTTAATAATCGGCTTTGCTAATTGGTACCCTTTCGTTTAAGTTGTTTCTCCACTTTTATGACTATATGCACCATCTCTTCCAACTCTATATAATGATGTAATTCCTCAATATGAGTTATATCATGATTAAGGCTATTCATAAATCTAGCCATAGTAGCCTCCTTATCCTCCTCAATATTAGCTCGAATCATAGTAAGTTCCATCTTGTTGAAGTACTCATCAACACTCTTTGTACCTGGACTTAAACTCTGCAACCTTTGATATAATTCTCTATAATAGTGGCTAGGTACAAATCTCCTTCTCATAAGGGATTTCATCTTATCCCAAGTATTAACTTGCCTCTTATAATTCCTCCTACGGTTTGTCACTAACTAATCCCACCACACAATGACATAGTTAGTAAAACCAATCAAAGCTAGCTTGATTTTCTTGGGCTTTAGGTAATTGTGACACTTAAAAATCCTCTCCACATTCTTTTCTTATTCTAAATAAACTTTTGAATCATTCTTCCCTTAAAAAGTTGATATTTTCAACTTAATTATATCCAAATCTCCACCCAACTCAGTATTATAGTTTTGGTACCTATAATTACCCATCTGGATAGAATTATCACCATATCGTTCCCTTACAAACTGACAATTCTGCTGCTATCCAAAATGTTCCTAATGCCCCACAGACACATCTTTAAAATCAACACCACTCATGTCTATATTATCAGCCACAAACTTATCCATATTAGTGTTAACTCGCCTAATAACCCTCATAACATTAAATTCTCATTGCAAAAGCCTAATTTAAACCCTACCATGATCATTAAAATATTACCTCTCTAACCTGTCCAACCTATCTCCAAATTTATTGGCCATCTGATCCATTTGCTTATTCATAATGCATAACTGAGTTACAATTTCATTGTCTTCTCTCTATGGTGCCATGTTGCTTGCTTTTGACATCTTTAAATCTAAAAATTTGCTAGTTGATGAGAAATATATATTTCTCACTAAGTCCCTGACGTGTTTACACTCCTCTCGTGTTTCACTCAAATATATTCACTACGTCTTTTCCCTCTTGTCTCACCTTTTTTTAACTCTTGCGAAAATTAAATTAAAACCAAATATAACAACCTGAGCCACTTATCCAAATATGTTTATATGACTCAATAAGCAAAAAAGATAAGAAAACAAGCAAAAATGAAACTACAATTACAATATCGTGAGTAACAAGCGAATTTGTACAAAAATAGAAGTTTTTGAAGATGTGAAAGAAAAATAGATGCAAAGGTTATATATAAAAATTAAATGACACCTAAATATATCAATGATAATGTTATTATACTATTACAATTGAAAAATAACAGCAGCAAAACAAGTTTGAATTACTAACGTGAATTGGACCTGTTACAATAAGTTCCAATCCCAAATTTAGTTCCTATAAAAAACAAACTCCAAATGACATCAATGTTATATGGGGTGAGATTATAATCTTAACCAGTATATTAAATGTGAGAATTTTATGAATTTTATTTGACCTAAAATTCCATTTTGATATGAATCTGACCTATTACAACAAGTTTTAATCTCAACCTTGGTTACTATAGAAAACAATCTTCAAATAAGCTCAAATTTTGTATGGAGTGCGATTAGGACTTGTAGAACCAATATAAAAAACTCTTGTTTATGTATTTGTGGTAGATTCAACAAAAGTGACTTTTGGGCGTTCTTTTCTTCTTCTGTTTTTGACTTTTTATGCTATTGATATATTATGAGATATCAACAAACTAAAATAACATCTATTTTTAAAGGAATCCTAGACACAAACTACTAAGCTCTAGACACAAAATAATTAAAAACTAAATCAAAGACAACTAAAGCTAAGGAAGTCAAAACTAATAAGAAGAAAATAAAGGATATAACCTGGTTTTTTTAGCCTATCTCTGATACCAACTCATATAGATCTTTTAATCATATGGTCAAGCAACCCTCAATAAAGTAGATAACAACCTTGAAAGCTAAAAATCAAGTTTGATAAAACTTTGAACTAGAGATAACCCTGTACCTAGGAACCAAAGGTATTGAAAAAAAGACTTGGACCCAAAGATAACTTTGTATCTAAGAACCCTAAGTATGTGAATGATGCCACGAAGTCAATTAATCTTCGATAAGTTAGTGTAAAATCTATCCTTGTAAAGAAAGGTTGTTTTGCCCAAAATAAACAAAAGGAAAACTCACATTTATTCTCCAACATGCTGTTGAAATTTGCAGCTAAAAAAATATAATATAGTCTCATCTAACTAACCCTAATGGATCCTTTTTGGGTTACAAGCTAATGAGCCTAAACTATTAATCAACACTTGTAAGTCCAATAATAAAATAAACCCCTAAACAATGTGTAATAGGCTAGAACAAACCCAAATTAAAACTAATTATTTAAATTAATTATTTAAATAAATAAAATAGGATAATAAAAAATAAAGTCTTCATGCTAAAATTCCTCCATGTAGTCTGAATCTTTAATTTTTGCATACTCTTGACATATTTTCAGTCCTGACTTCAAACACGTCGTTCTTTTTTGTTAGGATGAATTACTAGGCCTACCATATATGTTTGAAATTCTTGAGATGTTTAATTTCCAAAAAAACTTGAATCATAAAAAGATTACACTTGTAACTCTAGATATATCCTAAATAGTACACAAAGGTCTAATTTGATATATTTGACAAGATTTTTCTAGTAACTTTAACACTCTTAAATAACATGTTCCCGAACTCCATTTGATCTAAACATTTACCAAAATATATTTCCATGTGTCTAGTATCTTCCTGTAAAATTTAAGATTGTTTTGATGAACGGTTTGAGAGATATGCTCGATCTTACAAAACTAGTTATCATAAATTTTAAGCCAAATTTGAACCTAACGTGGTTTGTATCATTACTAGTCCTATTAAATAAAATATGACAAGTATAGTCATTCCAACAATACATACATACAACCTTAGTAGCTTTAAGATCATCTCAAGGTTTTTAAAGTGATCTCAAATTTAGGATGTTTTTCCTTTATTAGATCTAGAAGGAGAATGATTGTTACATTCAATATTACTATTTGTACTAGAGGAAGTATCTTAAACAAGAAAAGGATTGAGTTCCAAACTAGAAGTATTTGATTTCTTTGGCGTAAGATCTTCCTGGGTATCCAAACGAAATTTAAAAAAAAAAAACAATATGAATCAACTAATAATTAACAATATGTATTAAATATTAATAGTAGGTTACATGCTAAAAAATATAAAAAATTACAAGCACAAAATGAATCTAACATTAATAAGAGATAAACCTTCATTCTTGACGAAACCCATCATATAATTTATATCAACAATTGTTTTTTATTTCTGGATTGTTTTCAAGGACACACTATATGAATGAATTGAAACAAATGGTAAATTAAGGTTTCGATTTCGTGTATGTAATTTCTGCATAAGAACTTAATTGTTTATGGGTAGTCAAACATAACAAAGAGTGAGAGGAAAAGAAAAGAAACCATCAAATCAGCTAATGAAAAGAATAGAGTCAAGTTCCATTTTTAAAAGCTAAATGCAAATTCCAAAAAGCTTTATGAGAAGATGAACCAAAAACTAATATAATCCAACAAATTATTTATCATTTTCTATTTGGAATCAACTTGATAAAAATATCATCTTATAAAAAACTCATAAAATTTCACTTTCACATAATTCACACAGCAGGAAAAAAAGATGAAATGCAATAATACTTGTTTCAAAATTAAAATCAACCAATCTTGAACTATTATTGAACACAAAACAGACAAAAATTAACAGAATAACAACAAATAATGGCAGTACTTCCTTCAACCTCTTGCAAATCCAAGGTAAGAAAAAGAAATTAACCTCCTGTAAATTACTACTTAACTAGTTAGTCTAATAACTAGTAACTCTCAATGCCATCACTATTTAATTACCAAATCAATCAAAACACCGTATTAGAGATAACAACATTTTAAAGAAAACCCATATAGAAAAATTTTAAAAAGATAAAGGGTGTCCAAATTAAGTATTAGAAGTAAGCTTGAAAATGTAAAAAGTGTAAGGCTATGGAAGCAGCATCGAACCTTTCCTGGTTTCCTTGCCTTCCAGCAACCTCTACGATGTCTTGTTCGTACAACCTATCAAAATGCTTCACCTATAAAAAAAAATCAAATCATTAAAAAAACAATAAAATTATAAGAATAACAATAATGGAATTATATCATTTTAATCAAAGATTATCCAAACAAGTTTACAATAGTACAATTCTTCTCAAACTCAGCCCTTGATTTTCTACATTCAGTTGGATATTGAAGCCTTATAGACTTGATTTTTCTAGGTTTCTTGCCTGATTCAAAACTCCAAAAAGATTTAAGGTTAAGTTAGTTATAAATCATAAGAGAACAAAAAAGAATGAGGGAGAGAGGATAAGGGACTGGAACACATATCAAAAGGAAAAAATGATTTAAGGTTTGGTTATGTTTCTTTTTATACCTATTTATTTTCTTAGATGATTCAAATACAATTAAACTAGTCTAATTTGGTCTGGTTCAATTGGTTTCAGCCTTATGATAGTTTGTATTTCTCCATCTTTGTTCATATAATTGTACAATAGTTTTTCTATTGTTCATATTTGATTATATCTATATTCGCTATTCTCTCTCCCTTTGTCATCAACTAAAAAAAATAAGAGACATAATATAAAAAACAAAGAAAATGAATGTGAAATTATTATATAATATCCAAAAGTTCTAATATTCATTACAGATTTAAAAGAAAAAAATACAAAAAACATTAAAAATATGAAAATCAAATATATAGCTAGTGCAAGATCTAAAGTGATAGATAACGAGAGAGTAGATTAGCTATCTATCCTTTATGTTCCTTTGTGTGTCATGAGAGACATAATATAAAAAATAAAGAAAATGAATGTGAAAATATTATATAATATTAAAAATTTCTAATATTCATTACACATTTAAAAGAAAAAAATACAAAAAACATTAAAAATATGAAAAATCAAATATATAGCTAGTACAAGATCTAAAGTAATGTATAACGAGAGAGTAGATTAGTCATCATATCCTTTATGTTTGTTTGTGTGTCGTGTATATAACACACATCCTTTCCTATATGATGCACCTTAGTTTCAATATTTTATAGTCGTTCTTTTACCCTAGACTTCCAAGTACTCGTACCAACCTTTTTAAAAGAGGAAATCGTTGGTGGTGTCTTAAACATTATTTCAAACTCATCATCACTACCACCACGTTGTTGTTCTTCCTCAACATGAACCCCAATTTGGTCTCTAGAAACCCATACACCATAATCATTCAACAAAAATTTCAAAATTGAACCCAACTCAAAACTTAAAATCTTAAAAAATTGATAGTAGCTATCCTCTATTTTTCTGGCTTAATCGGTTGGCTGATTAAACTAACTATAATGATCTGGTCGATCAATTTGTCTCGGACCTCTATAGATACTAGGAATTCTGCGGCTGATAAATTTTTCATATAATTCATGCATAAATGATATACATAACATCATTTAAATTCATCAAACTTATTTTCTTTGATGTATACACATAAAAAGACACCCCATACATCTATTACATGAATAAAGCTTAAATGCTTTTTTTTGCAAAAGTGATCCTTACTTAAAGACTTTGTGAGAATATGAGCTAATTGGTGTTTCGTGCTTACAAACTCAAGTACAATATCACCTTTCATAATATGATCCTTTAGGAAGTCACATCTCACTTCTATATGTTTTATACGAGAGTGCTGAATTGGATTCTTAGATGGATTTATTGCACTATCACACTTAATAGGTATATATGATCAAAATTAAGTTCAAAGTCTTTTAAAGTTTGTCTATCGGCTGCTATATATTATGTTTTAGTTGTAAATAGAGCTACTGAGTTTGACTTCTTACTAGCCTAAGATATTAGAGAGAATCCTAAAAAATAACATGTTCCACTAGTATTTTTTTTTATCAACATCCAATAAGATCAACATCTAAATAGCTAATTAAACTCAACTCATTTTTTTTTGGATATCACAACTCTAAATCAAATATATCATGCAAATATCAAAAGATTAGTTTTACATTATTAACATGGAATTCTTTAGGGTATGCTTGAAAGTATACATACAGAAAAACATAAAATAAAATATGGGGT
>Ga0307509_10012000_pt1 | contig 10406 bp, 11 predicted proteins | sample 10_EM_MG_FD_202245 | JGI IMG/M metagenome (GOLD analysis project Ga0307509, IMG submission 202245) | Populus trichocarpa ectomycorrhiza microbial communities from riparian zone in the Pacific Northwest, United States - 10_EM | ecosystem: Host-associated > Plants > Roots > Unclassified | place...
TGCGCCCATAAGGTCGTGGGCCATCCCTGCTTTATCCTTGACTTGTTCGTGCAAACTTGTGGCTTCTTTGAATATGGCCAAGGCCTCCTCCGAGGTCGAGGTCTCCCGACTAAGGAGCAGCCCGATATTCAGCAAATCGTATGCGTGTCCCAAAAAGTCTCCGATTTGGACGTGTATATCTTTCGCCAATTCAAACTTTTCTTTCGCAAGCTCGAACTTACGTTGACGGCTGAGAACCTGGCCTAGACACCCTAAGCAATTGGCTCGAAGCTTGAGTGTAGGATCCACTTTCAGAGCTGAGTCTTTGACGTCCGGTACTGCTTTTAGGGTTTTGGCTTTCACAAAAACAGATCCCTTCTTCCAAAAAGATTTACTTTTAGCGGCAGGTGGAGGTTGGGAAGCAGGGGAAGGGGGAATCGCTGTTGAAATTTTCACAGAATTTAATTTCTCGAGCGAAAGTTCGATGGCTTGTTGAGACCCTGCTCCAGAAATATAAATATAATGGCAAAAGCTGATCGACGCTTGCACGAGGTCTTGTAGGTTTTTGTGGGTTGAAGAGCCGAGGGCGTCGAGCAAGATAGCGTTAATGTTTCCTACTTCCCTATTCAGTCTCGCACGAATGGATCCATCGTTATAGCAAGCTCCCTGTGATGCGAGGTCGATAAAATGGCCATAAATGAATGTTCGAGATGGCGAAGGTGGCGGATGGTGCGCATTCATGAATAGTCGAATGGGACTTAGCAGGCGAAGATCTTTATTTCCGTCTTCGTATAAGAGGGCATTCTGGCGAAGTGTTGATAGTGACTTTTTGACAGAAGCCATTCCCGGAAGGCCTTTCTCACAAACACGAATTGTGTCAAGAGATATTCCATCCGGAAGCAATGAAAAGGCACTTAGTAATGAAAGGGCGCTGGGGTCTCGTTGCATTCGAGGGCTAGAGAGAGAGAGTTGAATGGATGTCTCTAGGCTGGTTAATCTGTCTTGGCCACTTTCGACCATGGCGGTGCTCTCTTCTTGCCACCGCAGCCATAGGGCTTCGGTGGTTTCTCCATCGACTGCCGCAAGGTTGGCAATAAGAGTTACTGCGAGCGGCACGCAATCGACGGCTCGAATAAGATCGATGGCATGTTCGTCCGTCTTATTGACGATCGCTTGGAAGATAGCAACGGCCGAGTCCAGGTCGACTGGTTTTAAGGGTGGGAGGATATCTGACCACCTCGTTCCAGCGGGTTTCTGAGCCCCCCGCATCGTTATGATCAACGTCACAGTTTGAAGGGCAGTAACCTGCGTCAATAACATTTCGATCTCCGAGCGAGTGTGAGGCGGGTCCCAAGGTGTCTCGAGGTTGTCTAGAACAAGGAGACATGGACCCTCCTTCAGGCGCCGGATGATAGCCTTGAAAAGGTCGTCGGTGATATCTGATGTGGCAATACTAAGGGCGCCAGCGATCTCTCCTAGAAGTAGTTCGAAGGAGGTAGCGGCTTCACACGACACGAAAAATCTTTCTGTGCCAAATTTCTCGATGACTAAATCATGGTGCAAAACCGAAAGCGATAGGGTGGTTTTTCCAATTCCACCGGTGCCCAGGATACAAATACGGGGTGGGAGATTCTGTTGGTTATTGTGTACCTTTCCAAATTCGCTAATGTCTTCCCCACCAACCAAAGCATTGATGATGATATTGATTTCATTGTTGCGGCCAAACATCATTTGTGGCTTCGCTCGCAAACCAGTAAACTGACGAGTAATTTTCGGTGCCACGGCCTCGTGGATGGAGGATCGCTGAGGATTCAATTTCAAAGTTAGAGAGAGGAGTGGAGTCAACATCTGTTGAACCCACTTTGCTTTTTGAGTCCTCTGATTTCTCGGACCCGGTTCGGAGGACAATGGAGGACTTGAGCTTTATAAAAAAATAATTAGGGCACTACAACTTGAACAAATCGTAAATCCTGCGTACCTGGAAAGCTGTGATGGTGGTGTCTAGCCTTCGATCTTGCTCAGCTATCTTTTGTGCTACGTCACCCCGATAAATTAAGCGATTTAGCCGTGAGTGAGCCCTCGACGTTGTTAAAAACTGCATGATTTCGTAAATCGATTGTAAAACACTGATCAGGAGCTCGAAATGACGCTTGCAGAAGGTGAACGATGAACAAACCTTGCAATTTGCGACAGATCTTCCTTCACTCCGGAAAAGTCATTTGTGTGCTGGCGTCGAAAGGCTAACAACGATTCGAAGATCACTCGAGCGTATATTGCCACTTTCTGGACAAGCTCGTCACTTCTTTCTTTGTTGGCTCGAATTTCCTATTTCCAACCTGGATATTAAAACATGAAATATCTTGTGATGAAGGAGCATCTTACATTGGAAATAGTGACAATTTGTTGGACAAGGCCCGCAACAATTTTCACGTATGGTACCTCTTGGAAAGTCTGTAAGACATCCTTGACTAGTCCAAGGATTAATGAATTTTTTCCTTTATCCAACAGATGATCAGGATTGGATGGTTGAATGATTTGGGAAGAAAAAACGTCGATGCCACTGTGGGAATCCGTCTGTTGGGCTTCGATGATCTCGTCACTGGTTATCTCCTTCTCATCAACAAGAGTACTCGAAGTGGTGTTTGAATCGATAGACAAAGGAGATCGAACACCGTCTGGGGTAAGGGATATCTCCAAATCTGAATGTGCTGATGGATGCCTTTTTGTTTTTGAAATCAGTGTTAGATTTGAGGTTGCGGTCGGTCGACCGTAGAATATGATCGTTCCGCTCGCTGGAGGCCTTCTTGGAGTCGCCAACCTGCCCATGGCGTTTTGATGGAGTCTGATTCACAGATAAAAATAGTTAAAGTGTGCCAGTCCCTTACATCAATCAATCTCAGTGAATTGCTGTGACAGCTAACTCGGCGCTGCCAGTGGCAGGTGTCGTCCAGATTTGCAGGGGATTTGGGCAATGCCCAATGTCTGCATGGCTAAACTACCCCGAGTTGACACAGTTCAATTCCACGGTATGTTTCCTTCTAGAGATTTATCTCGCCCTCTACGACTCTTATTTATAAGTAACCCGCCAAACCTTCTCCTCATACGCCACCGGTCCCATAATGCATAAGTCCCCAGACACACGGAATAATCTTTCTGATTTTTTAGGCGCCCAATTTCCCTCTTATAAATGGTATGCTTGATTTTTGCTTGATTTCAGGAAGAAGAAGTATTAATCTTCTAAGAAGGACCAATAGCTTTGCATTGCCTTGGGCAGCAGGGCAACACGAGGTGCACATGCTTTCTCCCAGTACAACGTTGCATGCTTTATCCGCAAATCTCCAGGAAAATCAAGAACACAATAGGTAATATATTTTCTCTACTGCTTAAATTAATGATTAGACCTGAGCATTCTAAGAAGGTTCCTTCTTGGACCCCGGACTGACTAATCATCGCCTCGTTCCTTCATGTATTACCTGTTTCATTCCAGCATGAAAGCGGGCCGTATCAAGAAGATTCGACCGATCTGACTCCAGTGGGCGTCAAGGATTGCACCAGAAAGCTATCAACGGTCCCTCATCCCCCTTTCCCTGCCTCTCATTGCCTCACAACGATGTCCCCCGGGATCGAAGTTACGTCGGATGTCAATTATCCCGCGACAGACTTAATTCCAGTTCTCCTTCGACACATCGGTGCTACCACAAATACGTTCGGCCGTGATGTGCACACGGCGGGTCAGGTGTTCCATCGAGCGCTGACCGTCTACAATGGCATCCGCGCGCTTATGGCGCAGGTTGATCAATCGTCTGAGACTACACCAGATTGGACAAGCTTTGATACCTATACATCGGCAATCCCAAAATTAGAGAAGTGAGTCCTACCGAACGTTTCTCGCCACAATTCATCTAATATATGGCTTTACCCTAGACTTCTTCTCGAATTTTATGCTGCCTACCCTGATGACACCACCCGAGACCTCCTTCCACCATCGGATGACGTTCAGAACGCGATCAGCTTTATTGTCAGATGGAAAAATGACCGCTCTATGCTCAACAAAGCCCTGGAAGACCTGGCGCAAGATACCTTTCAGGTATGTCTCGAGACTGCCGTGTCAGTACATGATGATAACTGTCCGGCACAGAGCCTTAGCAGCGATGTTAAGGCGAAAGTTCTGGAGAGTTGCCAGGATTCACGCACGAAGGACGACCGTACCACTCTTCAGGCCCTTGACACCTTCTTCCAGAGGAATCGACTTGTTGATAGGCACATTTTTCAGTAAGATCTCGTTCAATGCGCCAACCACTCTGTTTCAATCCTTCTACTCAGGATTACGGGACAGACTCTTGTCACCGATATAAAGGCGTTAATCACTACTTTGGGGAGTGCAGTCCTCAAGCTTCCAAGTGACGATGCATCAGAGGAGAGTACCCTTTCTTGTGAAGCCTTTGTCTTGCCTTCTTATGCTTTTTCAACAATTTTTAGAATGCGAAGGGGCTGACAACCAGAGTGATGTTACTCGTGTACATCCCATTTTCCTTGCTCAGTTCACCAATGAATGCGCGGAAGGTTAAAGATCACCTGAGGAGAGCAGAAATTTGGAAAGCGATGAAAAAGTGAGATTTGCAGCTAAATCATTGCAGCTGATGGCTGACAAGCCTCCCGGTAAGCTTATTGGAACATATGACCGCGCACGTTCGTGGGCAGTCTGGAAAGACAATCGCTGAGCTCGAGAGTCTGATAACCGAGCTTGAAGCTCTCCTGCTTGGTCTCAGTCAGGTTGTTATCCCTCTTGCGGAAGAATCCTTCAACTCATCAAGCTTGCAGCCCTCATCCGCCGACCCTTCCATGGACGGTCGGCTGCACTGATTTCTGTCCAATGTCAGCACCTTCCGTGCTGAACTGAGAGGGTACGTCGACTGCTCTTTGAAGAAATACTTCTTCGGACTCATTATCCATTCCGATCAGGGTGATGCAGGACTTGACCACGGCCCTCCAGGCCGCGAAGGCGGCTGTCGCAGATGTCAAGACCTTTACATTGGAATCCCCTGCATACACTACGGAGAAGGCTAAGTTGGACGAACTTTACTCCACCAAAATCAGAAAATGTTTCACTGACTTCGAGGTCAGCTTTCCCTCGTTGTCCATTCATATCATTTCGCTTACTTATGTTTGCAGATCGTGGATCAATTCGACATATGGAATGAAAAGTTCGCCTCAGGTGCAATCATCGATGAGGAGCATCTCAAGGGCATGAGGGCCAGATTGCGTATCTGACGCTTGCGCAACATTTTATAGCATTCCGCTAGTGTCTATCTTTTCTGATCTAGGTTTTTCTCTACTCCATAACTTTCATTTTTCTTTCCATCTTCCTTCGATACCAAATGATATTTTACAGGCCAATTTATTGCATTCCTATCAACTCGTTTGTCCGAAAATCATTTTAGAAAACAGCTTTGTGAACACTGTAGGTTGAGCAAGCGTACAGAAGGTTGTAGGATGGGCGGCGATGGTCACCCTCTCGCCCTCGGCCTGCTTAGTGATTATGAACAGGGCTCTTGATGCCGAGTCTCCACGAAAATTTAAACTTCGTTTGCATAGTGATGTGGTCTTGCCACGATAAGTAGTTCCTTCTGGTACTGCAAACGGTGGACCTAATATGGAGGCATTCAACAACAGGGCTAAGATCGAATAAGTTAGCAGAAGATAAACCTCGAGCTCATCAAATGTGAGCGACATTTCTGCATCTGCAGCATATGGTAGTTCTGTGGGAATGGTAAGGTGAAGATATGGGTTGGGACAGTGTGGCCTCTGTATCACATTTGGTATATCCTCCTGCTGAATGTCCCACACTGGTAAAATACATAGAATTTCAAGACAATTGTGTATATTTACATTGCTATGATACACTTGACTGCTCCAAAAATTAAAACCTGTTGGTGGAAAAAAGGTGATGCTGGACAACGTGGAAAAGATATTGAATATGTACACTGGCAGGGCAAAAGATAGGGAAGAAAGAGAAGTTAAGCACGTTTGACTAGCTTAAACCGTTCATAAAAATTGGTTGTAACCACCTTGTAAGGGCCAAGAGCCGATGCCTTGATCAAGCAGAGCTCGCGAAATGCCACGTTCCAAGGAAATCGACTCCATTTGCCAAAAGACATTTCCGCATCGTACTTATAGGCATAAGATGCGCGATAGCGAGCGAGCATTGCAGCATCAGGAATAGTCTCAAGGTCCTCAATTTGTGGACCAGAAACGAATGCCTTGGAAACTGAACGAAGCTTGTCCTGTCGAGCTTCAATGGGCAGATCTGTAAAATTTACGCCAGTATCGAGGTTATTGTGATTCTTTAGGTGTTTTTTGTGCTGCCGGTACATCTCGTGAACGTGTTTTGCGATCCGTGAGAGGTCTAATTTCTTCTTTTTAACAAAGGTGGGTTCACCGCGCTCTGCCCAGGCCTCGGCATCAGCCCAAGGGCGGATGAGATCGGCGTCAGGTTCATTTTCCAAAGGTTTGAATATTGTATCCACCTCCGTTAACTGATGCTCCTTCTCCTTAATTGCTGCATTCCGAAGGTCGTCCATAATGAATTTGCCCTGAACCCATTGAGAGGAATATTTCCGTTTAAGGTAGGGAATATTCGACATGTTACCCTTGGACTTGCTCGATTTCTTCTTATCCTTCTCCATTGCTTTCCATTGAGGGCCGGGGCCATGGGAATATTTTTCGGAGTCGGCTTCAAGAGTTTCCGGCCTTATCCTCCAGCCTGTTTTTGGAGCATCCAGGACTCTGCAAAATCTTTTTGAAGGTCAATAAACCAGCCTTCCAGAAGGGTGGTCAAAGAAACATACTTGTATGCAAGTTTTACTGTTCGAGGGTGATTATAACCAACCTGATACATTGTGTTGATGTGCATGGACGAATACCTTCCGACCAGGGAGGTATCACGGAGCGCACCAAGGAGGTATACTTGCATTGCCTGGGCCCTTTTGCTTGATTCCCATCCCCCAGTACGTTCTAAGAAGGCCCTTCCTTTTTCTTGATCCCGTGTAAATCCACGATCCAATCCAGGAGGTTCAGAACCAAGTTTGGGATCAGCGTTTTTGAAGGGCAACACCAACGTAGGAGCCCACATAGCCAAAACCTTATCTCCATCATAATCACCTATAAACCAAGCTTTGGATAGATATTTTTGCAAACAAATTAGAAAAATGATATACCTCCAGCAAGCCAGTCAATTAAGCGACGCAGTCCTTGAACCGAAAAGACGATGACGTCCACGTAATTTCTCAATAGAGGGTGGTCAACCGCTTTTACCTCGAAAAAGGAAATTGTCAGGGAAAAAAAATACAAATCAAGGACATGGGATTTGACTATACCTTTCGAACATCGCTTCCCACTTTACAAGGATTTCTTGTAACCTAAAGTGCAACTCAGAACAGTCAAGGGTTATTTAGACAAGGAATACATACGAGAACATCACCCAATATAATATCAGTGAGCAAACCGTCATCAGTTCTTAAATTTCGCTTGGAACTTTTGATTTGGATTTCTTCAGGGCCAAGGACGCCAAAAGGATCTAAAATCCGATATCCCTTACTCAGTTCAAAGAAATAGGATAATAAAGGCGGTATGTTTACCTGGTACCGCGAAAGCAACGCAGCTTTGTTCGAGATCGAGACGGATATTCGCAGTCCTGTTCTCGATTTTCTTGGTAACCACATGCCTGAGTTTTTCTCGCAGAATTGGACAGGATTTTACATGAAATCCTGAATCAAGCAGCGCCATCACTGTTTCTTCCAGAGTTGAAGGACACCCAGAGATTTGGTCAGGCCACCATGGAATAGAACGAGGGAGAGCACCCGCTTCCAATCCGTCTTCCTCGGCGTCATCTTCCTCAAGCTCGGCCTCCTCAGGCGAGCGATTACTGAATCCACGAACCCGAGCTTCGCCCACTGCTTCTCGAGCTCTGCGCGCCATAAGCACACCACCAGCCCGCTCTACATTCATCCAGAGGTTGAACATCGCATCATGACCATCCCAGGTTGTTAGACCTTTTACCATTTCCCGAATACTAGTCCTTAAGAGTTCCTCAAACACTTCGTGCTTCACACCATTCTCTGCGAGGTTGATGATGACTTCTGAAGAAATTCTAGACGGGCTCGACATGTGAGATGTTCGCAAGATGTCAAATGTTAGCATCGCAGGGTCAAGCGGTAGCCCTTCAGGGTATTGGATTTTTGTCTGCGAGGGTCGAACCCAAGCTCGCATTTCTTTATCACAGAATGATATATCGTCTCGCAACAGGAGCATGCCCTAAATTGGTCCCTCTGAAAGGAATTTAGCGGGATACAGAATTTCACATACCTTGTTTCCAGCTAAACGGAATTGAAAGGCTGTTGGCAGAGATTCAAGGGATAGCTGGTAGAGCAGAGAGCGATGAATGCTAATACTGCCGAGTCCACAGCCATCAGACATATCCGAACCCTTTTCGCTCACTAATAGACAGAGATATGAAAATTCGAACGCGAATACTTCAAGGAAACATACCAATGTCGGGTTCTTGAAGTAAATCTTTTTGCAATAAAAGCGGGCCTGGAATAGAATTTGAGAATCCCAACTGTATTCGAGAAGCCCATTTCGTCATGTGCTTGATGAGTATGTCAGTCTACTTGTTCCAGGGATCAGTGGAAGAGGGGCATACCTGACTCGCATTCGCTTCTTCCTTCAGTGGATTGTGCCACATAATAAAATCTTCAAATGATAATCGTCCAGGTGTCAGTGAAGTCGGGGGATATTGTTCATTTGTCCAATAGAAGAAGACGTTATCATCCTTCGCATAGCAAGCCCGAAAAACGTTTCCCCAAAGGACGAATCGCTTCTGAAAGAACAGAGGCAAATTATTTTTGGAATCATGAACAATGCCCAGTGGGATCTTGATGCGGAGGAACGACCATGACCCAAACCTCCTCATAAATCGACAGGAACTTCCAAGCGTACAATTGTCCAGTGTAATTTTGAATGATTTGGTGATCCCATTAGTCTGGGGCTGCAAGCGGCCACGGAATTCCGCTTTGCCTCCGTACCAGCCCGGGATAGCTAGATTATTGCCTATTCCTCCATAAGGATCTTCAGACAACGCTTTCTCCTCTCGATCGAGTTCCTCCCATGGTGACTATAAAATATGTAAGAAGGGATAAATTTTAAGAAATCAAACAGAACCAACATGTGCAGCAAGTTCTTGTGAAAATGCCGAGTCGGTAGAGAGGCCGCCTGTGTCGTCCAACCTTGTAAAGAGCGAGCCTATTTTTCTGGCAGCTTCTTGATTTGAGCCTCGAAGCGCCTCAATCTTTTCTTCAGTAAGATCGCGATAGGTGATTTTACCAATCGAGATCAAACGAGCAAGTTCATAGCGAATGCCTTGGGATATTTGCTTGCTTTCCAAGAGCTGTTGTACCCGTGGGCAATGTGCCTTGAAATTCCAAAAACAAATCAAAAAAAGGTAGGGTTTTCGCCTTATGTCTTACAATTATATACGGTGCTCCAGGATCCTGAGGAAGCTCGGTTCGCGTGGTGTGCTCGTCCGCCGAAATATTTGCACGTTTTAGTGGACGTTCGACGACAGAGTCCGATGGCGGTGATGTAGGTGCGGCCTTCCGTTTTCCTAGAGAAGATGTACTTGGATCTGAGAGCGTTCCTCCAGAACGCGTGGAGTCTGAAGGTGTGGACTCTAGAAAGGGTGCAGCTATTAAGCTCGGGGTACATTGTGCGAGGGAGAGAAAAAAAATATTACGAGGTACATCATATCGAGGAACATCGAATACACTTTCGTCTTCAGCAAAAAAGTCTTCTCCTACCAGTACAGGTTCTTCATAGTCTTGGATTAACTCGGAAATATCTCCTGCGTAATATTCCGAGTCCGGCTGTATGAATATATGGTCAGTAGACGTCGTTGGGTGCAAGATGTCGTTCACAACTGACCTCGGAGATATATCCCAAATCAGGATTTTTAGAAGTGGACATGATCCGTGATTCCTGCAATCCTTGGACCCGCATAGATATCCCACGTCAGCTGTGAGAGAAAAAAAAAACGCGTAAAGAGAACAGAGGCAAGCCAGGAGAGAGAGAAAGCGATTGAACGTCAACAGAAGGGGAATATAAACCCTGAGAAGCTTATTTATGTAAAAGTTACATAGTACAATTCTTTAGAAGAGTCTCAGTTTCTAAAACTTGTGTTGATTGGCATCACGTGCGGTCGCGTCGCGTCCTTTTCCAATGCCCTCGATTATCGATAGGATAATTATTAATAGTCGCAGCCTCGGAAATCAAGATCGATCTAACCCCTCAGATACGTAGTAATGTTTTGATTATTTTTTCTGGGAGCTCTAATTGCATTTGCATTGAAATGTGAATGAATGTACTCTTAACAA
>Ga0307509_10012001_pt1 | contig 10404 bp, 9 predicted proteins | sample 10_EM_MG_FD_202245 | JGI IMG/M metagenome (GOLD analysis project Ga0307509, IMG submission 202245) | Populus trichocarpa ectomycorrhiza microbial communities from riparian zone in the Pacific Northwest, United States - 10_EM | ecosystem: Host-associated > Plants > Roots > Unclassified | place...
ATATCTTCCCCCAATCCTTTTCGTAATGTCTCTTTTAGGGTTTCTTGTAGTGGACTCCCTCTGTTTTCTTGTAATGTCTCCCGCCTTGTGCACATGCACTAGGATTTGTATTTATAGTGCAAAAGTTTTATTGCATATGAGAAACAAAGTTCCAATCAAACTCATTCTCTCTTTTTAAAATTTGAATTTGATAAAGAATCAAATTTAAAAACGGATAAGTATCATTATCTTAATGATAAGGAGAGAATGATAAAAGCACATTGTAGTCCATAGTTTCCCCATAAATTGATTCTTATCTCTGCTTATATGAGTGAATTTTATTTCTTTGAATTTGCCAGCTAATTTCAAGAGATAATTCCGATATGGCTTCAACTTTTCATACTTGGTTTGCCACTCCCCTTCTACTTGGCAGATGATTAGTAGGAATCCCCATAGACCTCAAGCTTTCCAACTCTAAGTTCTAAAGAAACTTTCAGACTGATAATGCAGCCTTCATACTCGATCGTGTTATTAGTGCATCTAAATTGCAACCTTACTGAAATAAGGTATTGCTTCTTTTCTAAGAAAATTACAACTACTTCAGCCCTATTTCCTGATACATTCAATGCCCTATCAAAGTACTAGGTCCACCAGTCATTCATCTCATTATTATCTTCAACTATTAGAACATCCTCATCAAGAAGGTCAAAACTCAATGGCTCATAATCTTTCACAGCATGACCTGCAAGATGATTAGCAGTCGCACTCTCTTTTACAACCTTCCCTATTATAAAAAAAATATATCATATTATGTCAACAACACTTGCCACCTTGTTATTATACTCGACAAGTAAAGCTTTTCACAAATATACTTGAGAGGATCCAATTTTAAGATCAATCAGGTTGTGTAGTATAACATATACTACCTAAGCCTTTTTATCCTCCACACCAAGGCACAACATAACCTTTCGATTGTTGTATATCAGGGTTCACGGTCATTGAACTTTTTATTTAAGTAATAGATAGCTTGTTCTTTCTTCCTTGACTCATCATGCAAACCACACACATCCCATAGCTATTTTTGTCACTATCAAATATAGGATAAAAGGTCTTCCTAATATAGGAGGCGCTATCAATGGTAGATTTTGTAAATACATTTTTATCATGTCGAAGGCTTCTTGGCAATCATTGTTTCATACCCCATGATTTTTCTTTCTAAGCAAAACGAAAATTAGCTCGCACATTATTATTAGCTGAGATATGAACCGAGCTATATAGTTCAAATGTCTAAGGAAACTTCTTACTTCTTTCTCTATTTTAGGCATCGATATAACCTAGATAACCTTTGCTTTATCCAGATCAACTTTTATTCCTTGACTATTTACTACAAAACCCAATAGTCCAACTCTTACCCTGAACGAGCATTTTACAGGATTCAATCTTAATTGGTATTTTTGCAGCCTCTCAAATAATTTTCTCAATACTTGCACATGATCTTCTTCTTTATTTGATTTGATAAGTATATCATCTACGTAGACTTCCACTTCTCGATGCATCATATCATGGAAGAAAGTGACTATTGCTATTTGATACGTGGCACCGATAATCTTTAATCCGAATGGCATCACTTTATAACAAAAGGTTCCCCATGGCGTGACAAAAGTGGTTTTCTCTTTGTCTTCTTCTGCGTAGAGGAAAGTCATTCTTCGAGCTTGCTTTGTTCAAGTCTCTATAATCCACACACACCCGGATCTTGCCATCCTTTTTGGGAACTACAACCACATTAGCTACACATTGAGGGTAGTGGACCACATCCAAAAATCTTGCATCCCATTGTTTTTGTATCTCTATCTTTACTTTAAATAGCATAACTGAGTGCATTCATCTGGTCTTCTGTTTATCTAGCTTACTACCTTCTACTAAAAGAATCCTATATTCCACTATGTTAGTGTCTAAACCAGGCATATCCATATAAGTCCAAGCAAAAACATATGCATACTAATGTAGCAGAGAGATTATCATATCTCTTTCCTCAGCTGTAATAAGAATGTCAATCTTCAATTCTTTCTTTTCTTGCTCAGTTCCCAAATTTATAATTTATAGCTCTTCACTAGAGAGTTTTCAGATTTTTTCAGACTTTTCCACCAACCTAGTAAACTCTTTCATATCTCTTCTTCCCAATCTTCATCATCTATTGCAATAATATTATCAAAGTTTGGCTAATTATTCTTAGTGCAATGGGTTTGTGAATTGATGGAACTTTCAGGATTTCTAAACGTGTAAAGTATTCTCATATAAGCATGTTATTTGCAAAGAAAATGAAAACTCATCATGAAAACAAGGAAATGCATGATCTCATTAAAAAAAAAGCCTCATTTAATAGAGAAGGTCTTGTGGCATTATGAGCCAAATTACCATCAAGACTAAAACATGTCAAAATAACATAGTAAGTAAAAACACTTCTTATAGACATGATCATCCATCTTCCTCAGGATTTTTTGTCTTTTATTTCAACCTTCACCTCTCCAATTTGTTTCTTATCTTGACACACCAAAGTACTGATATGAACATCTGTCATGCCGAATCCAATCACCTCTATAGACCTTAGAAAGATCATTCGGAGTGGTGGGAAAACGAGTTCCTCCTCTTCTAGTTCTCGTCCTTTAATCTTTGTCATTCTTGCTTTCCTTTTGATTTTGGCGGCCCACTTGTAGTCATCTTTCTTGGGCTTATATCCAAGATCAAATCTCTAGTCTGCACATTTCAATTTCATCATATTGATCAGTTTTGGATTCCTAGTTTTTGGGTTATATTATATAGGAATCTCATTCTTTAAAAAGCAATTAGCAACTATTCTTGGAGCTTCTAAAATTTCCAGCCTTCTGAACACCGTACCTTTAGGAACTCATTCAGCATTCATGATTTTAAAAGCGTGAATGTTCCCATCTTTAAAATCTTCCACCTTGATAAACGGTACAACCATATTTTTTTATCATAGAAACTGTCTTTTTAGCCTTGACAGTTATCAGCATTCCATTTATAATACATTTCAAGCATTGGTGTAGTGAGGAAGTTACTGCTCCAGCCGCATGGATTCATGGTCTTCCCAACAATATGTTGTAAAATGGATGAATGTCCATCACCTACAATGTAACCATGAACATTTATGATCCCACGTACAATTCCACTTTCAAGGTCCCATTTATTTTCCTCGGCGAGCATCATATGCTCTTGCCATCATAATATTGGGTTTCATGTGCGACTCATCGACATGCATTTCTTTCAACATGTATCTTGGTAGCATATTTAGTATAGTATTGTTGTCAACCATTACGTTTCCAATCAGGACGTCTTTACATTATATTGTAATGTACAGTGGCTTGTTATGCCTAGTACCATCAAGACCTGATTCATCTTTGGTGAAGTACAAATAATTTGAGGCTTGGATTTTCTCACTAGATACTTCATGGTTTCTTGGTTAATATCTTGAGTCATGTAAACCTCATTTAACACCTTTTGCGGGGCCTTTCTTAGTGGCGTAGAGCTTAAAATCAATGACAATAATGATATTTCTGGCAGGAGTTTTCTTAAGTTGCTCAATAACACTATATTCATTATGTTTTATCAGCTTTAAAAACTCATTGGTCTCTTCTCGATAACGGGTTTATTCATTTCCTTAGTCAGGTCGACCACTTATTTTCCCTTAACCTCTCTTTGTTTCTCAAGTTCTTCTAAGATGAAGCATCTTCCACTACAAGTTAAGCCTTCGATTTTCTCTTGAAAGATAGGTGTTGGTTGCGTGCTCTAGAAGGAGTACCCGTAGTTATGAGATAAGGCACTGTAGTTCCCTTTATGTGCCACTATAGGTTTGGACAAGACCAATTTGGGCAACCCGCCTATAGTAAATTACGTTCGGCACACTTTTTTTATTTTTGTTAGATTCATCTACCATGGACACCTCTTTATTCATTCATTTTTCATTTCAAAGAATTCCTTGAATCATCATTTGCATCACTTTATTGTGGAAGCCTTTGCATTGGTTGATCATGTGGTTTTTTTTACCATGATACTTATAAAAATTCATGCTTGTTAGTTTTTTATAATCACCTTCTTTATACCCAGCTTTTACCATCATCTCATAAACTTTATCCATCGATACTTTTAAACACATTGGGTATTCCACTTCTAGTGCGTTTACCGACCCACTATCTGAGGCATGATTGGGTAAGGGTTTGTACTCATGTTTGGAGCTTCTTCAAATGATATTCACCTAGTTTTAATTAATTGCATGTGCTTTTTTTTGAAGACATTGCAAGTATGAATCTTATGTCCTGCAACGCCAACATGGTACTCATAAGTGAGGTATGGCTTGTCTCAGCTGGGGTAAAGTGGCTGCAGAGGCGCGAGTGATACTGGAGCTACATGTCCAATACTTAGTAGCTTTGGTACATCTCGTTTAAAGGTTATGGTAACAGGGGTAGCTGTTTTTGGACTCTTTGGTAATTTTTCTTTGGCAAATTTTTATCTTAGCTTTTTACTTGGTTATTTTAAGGCTTAGATTTTCTAGCAGAAAATGGAGAGTTAAAGTTGATGTTGACAATTTAGGATGAAGGGGATGGGGTGTTGTAGTTTAGGAATTGATTTTTCTTGCTTCTGTAGCCACCTTCTTCTTCCTTCTGAAGCCTTTTTTCTCAATAGGTGCGAAGATTCTGCCGCTTCTTTTTCTCTATATGCTCGGTGATTGCTACAGTGTTAGTGAATTATTATGTCGAACTACCCATCACGTACTTGTAGTACAACGTCTTGAACGTATTTGCAAATAAGGTAACCATTTTTTATTTATCTAAAAGCGAATGATGTACTTGTGCAGTTAGATCTCTCTATTTTTTAGCATACTCTTTTATATTTTCTTTATCCCCTTTTCTAGATGGGACACGCTGGTTCTATTAAGAGAAATATTCATGTTGAACTTATATTGTTTAATGAGAGCGTCCATCAGATCTTTCCATCTTTGAATCTTTGTGTTGTCTAGTCTCATATACCAGCTCAGCGCTACCCCACTCAAATTATCCTGAAAGAAATGTATTAGTAGTTTTTCATCGTGTACTACTTCTGTTATTTAGTTATAATAGGATTTGAGACGGGTAATAAAGCATTGTGTTCTAGTGTATTTGATGAACTCAGGAATGTGAAACTTCTTAGTACAACCGTGTTTAAGACTAGACACATTTATGTGGCTTATACTAGATCATACAAATCTCCTCCCTCAATAACCCTTATTTTGGCTTCTAATGCTACCATCTTATCCTGATCAATATCTTCAGATGATTTTGTCTTGTGAGATTCATTGACAAATACATCTACAACTGCAGAGGCTGGTGCCGATACTGTCAACTGCATAAATATTGCTTTATATTAGGGGTCCTGACCATGTTCGCTCATTCTTTTTTTGGGCTGAGTTGTTGCTTAAGTTTGAACAAAAATGACGAACTAATTGGAAAGGCCTTCACCAGAGGCATTTCTAAGCTCTTACTCGAGTAAGCTAGCGATGTGAGCCATACTAACCTTCAGACCAATTCTTCTTGGAAATGAGTATCACCGTAAGTGCACTCTTCATCTTTCAAATTTCTTTGTTGGGGTGGTGTGTTATAAATTTTATGGATTAGAGCTCGTTGGGGACCTATATTTCAACCTGGAATGTATTCATGTCATTTAAAAATGAATGTATGAGTGCTTATGAATGCAAATGTATATTGAACAAAGTATTATCTTGAAGTATGTACTATTGTTTGTGGCTAATGATTCGTTATTCCTATCTAACATCTGAATTGTCTTCTCTAACTATTAGATCTAGTTTCTAGCCTTTTGAAGTTATTTCATCTCTATATCGAGCTCAACTATCTTTGTATTTAGTTGTGCATTGAAATTGCCGACATGGTTCTACCACTCCTTAAATTGCTCTTTCATTCTCTCTACCTCTTCTTCCCAGAACTCCAACTCATACTAGATTATAGAGACCCGGTCTCTCAAGGGATTTGCTATATTCTGGTATTCCCTCATATCTAACTCAGTTGTCTTTTACGCTTCTCTCTCATCATCAACTCGAGCCTTGTATTGAGCTTTTAAGAAATAATTTGGAGATGGAGCAAATGAAGAACATTTAATAAGCTTTCAAAGTTGGAAGTTTAATGTATGCTTAAGTTTGTATAAGACCTGACATTGCATATGCAATTGATATGTTAGACAAATATTAAAGTAACCCAAGTTTAGACCATTAAAGGGCTACATAAAAAGTCATGTGATACATTCAAGAGAACAAAGACTGCAAGTTTAAGATCATCTGTAAGCGATTGGATATTCAAATTCTGACTTCACTGGCTTCTTTGACTTGAGAAAATAGACATCGGGATATGTCTTTTTATTAGCTGGAGAGTCTATTTCTTAGAGAAGTGAAAACCAATCTTTGGTTGTTACTTGTACCACCAAAGTAGAGTTTGTATTATATTTTGAAGTGACATCATAAGCTATATGATTGATTTTTATTTTGTTGACATAATTTCCAAGCCACTGAGGATTTATTGCGATAATTTGCAATGTTTTTGGCCAAAGCGGAAGTCGCAGTAAACACATCGACATTAAGTATCTAGCTATTCAAGAACATGTGAAAGAAAAAAAATGGTTGTTGAACACATCATCATAGATTGATGTTTACTTATCCATTGATAGAATGTTTACCACCTATTTTTTATAAGGAACATGTTGAGCATATGAGACTCAATTCTATTATGTAGTTTTATTTGATTAAGATATTATTTATGTTTGTAGCATATTTTGTCAATTTGAAAGACTCCATTAATTTCATATTTGTTTTTTCTTGTTTAGTTGTATTTATAAAGTTTAGAGAATGACAATATCTATTTGGATTTTATTTGTGACCATGAATGAACATTTGGATGTTCATCCATAAAGATATGGACAACATATGATTTTCACTCAAAAAAAAAAAATTGTATTGTAATACTCCAGCTTTAAAGATTGTATGTTTTGGATATGTTAATTGCCCATTAGTTTTATATATATATATATATTCATGGAAAAGAAGAATTAAGAAGAAAAAAATATTTTCATAGAAAAAATAAAATAAGTCTGTAGTCTACCACTCAAAACATGTGAATTTTGAGAAAGACAAGGGATCCTATTGACAGATAGAGCCTGTCTGCTTTCTTGCTGCACCAAAAAGCTTCAAAAGGACAAGAAAAAGGTGGGGGGAAAATGGCCGTCAAGCAGAAAGCTGCCTAAAAGGTCCAAGAAGTCGTAAGCTTCCCTGTCAATGTTATCATCATTGTCCCACATGAATAATATGAGCTCGACGAGGACATATATCTAATCCTCTTCCCTGTAGGTAGATAATGAGGTCTAGCCAGTAACTAAATTAACCTCAGCACAAACATCATCTTTAATTAAACTAATAAAGATGGAGGATTAATTAAGTGATTATTCATGATTGATGGCCATAGGTGACCATGTATACTCAGCTGTAATCACAGCCGTGGGAAGACTGCGCGCACAGCGATTCCATTTGATTCATCAAATCAAGAGGGTCAATCCATGCTTATCCATGCATGAAAGTGAATGATAAAAGAGACATGTAATTTAAAGAGAGGCAACTTGCTGGATAGGCGGCCGGCCTGGCTTTTGCTTTTCTAAACATGATAAGCAAGCTTTACAGAAGATATTTACTTGTGCTTATTCATGGATATATGTCTGTGTATGTATTGACCATTTTTTAATGTTCATGGTACGTAGGTTGTGTGACTTTTAGTGATAAGCAATTATGGATATAGCAGCCGTGCATGACTTGAATTCGAGCTGCTTTTCAATTCCATTGATGTCTCTTTCCGGCAGGAAAAAAGGGTGGTGGAAAGGGAAAGGGAAGGAGGATTCAAAGCCTGGCCTACCACTTTGCAGCTCTTCTGGGCTCCAAAGTAGACTCCATTAATGTCATATTCCACGTCTTCTCTAAGCAATGACATAATTGACAGTTTTGTTTTCTTTGCATCGATCCTCGCAGTTTCTTTAAAATGACATGTTCTAGCTATTTAGTAAATAAATAAATAGTCGGTTTCTTTCAAGCTGCATAAATGGTGGGTGGTCTGTGTCTAGAGATAGCTAGCTGGAATCTTTTGGGTTCATTTGGCTGCAAGTGCGTCTTAATTTTGGAGCCGGGGAAAATGCATCACACTATATATTGTTATATATAAGATATTGATTAATTAATTAGCTTGTAACTTATCATTTCTGAAATATTATATTATATATTCTGAGAAGTGGGGTTGATGATTAAAATACATATTTGGGATGATGGTTATGGTTGTTTTTTAAAGTTTTTTTTATCGAAATATATTAAAATTATTTTTTATTATTTTTTAAAAATTATTTTTAATATCAGCATATTAAAATGATCTAAAAACACCAAAAAATTATTAATTTAAAGCAAATAAAAAAATTTCAATTTTTTTCAAAAACACTTTTAAAACACAAAAACAAACATGGTTTCATAAAAGCGACCACGCATCTTTTAACTTTCTAAATTTTAAAACTAATATTCTTTAAAAACATTAAATTACTTTCAATATATACTATACTTGATGTCGTTGAAAAACTATACTATATTTCTTGTATGTCCCTTCAACAATTGGATTAAAGGAACATATAATAGCGGTCGTGATAATCTCAAACGGCTGAGAAAATGGAGAAAGAAGAGCTTTTTCTTTCATTTTTTGAACAGAAAGTGATGGTTATCATTTCTCACACGAATGCCGTCCTCTGTTTCAAGAAAAAACAGGCGGTGTTAACGTGGCGGCAGCCAGTGGTGGTTAGGTTATGGACCAGACAGACCTGTTTGAATTAATTCGTAAATCCTTGACATTTCCGGGATGTCATGCTCGCTAAATTGTCAAGGTACTGCCTTACTCTTTACGCTTGTATGGATGGATTCCATAGCAAGAAAATATGAATTTGCACGTCAATTCAATACTAAGGTTTTTTTTTTTTTCACATAGATTTGGAAGATACATCTTCTATATTCCGTATTAAATTTAATGCATAAGAATTAATAAATAAATAAATAAATAAATAATGATGTTTTTCTTCGTACGTGGTGGTTCCTTGTGTTTGCAGGGAAACAAAACAGACTTTCAGTTCCATTTTTCCTAGATCCAGGGGTGCATGCGTGTCGGGCACCGGATCGAGGTTTCTTGCATGCTAATAACTACAGCGGAGGCATACATATCTGTGCTTAGCGTGCAAATCTTAAGTAACGTACAAAATTGAGAAAAAATTGTTAGTTTAATATTAGTAGGTAATTCGTTCGTTAGATATAGTATTATTATATTATATTATATTATTATAAATATATATTTAGAGAAAAAATTGTTAGTTTAATATTAGTAGGTAATTGGTTTGTTAGATATGGTATTATTATATTCATGTAAATATATTTTTATTATTAATAAAAATTTAATTTATTTTTAATATGTATATAATATTAGATTAATAAATTTAAAGTAAAGATAAAATCCATGTAAAAAAAATATTTTGCAAAAAAAATTATAAAGTTGTTATAATTATGGGATTTCTATTACATCAAAATATTGTTTCTTAAATGTACCTGGTCGATGCTCTCTTAAAAACTGGATATTTATTAGAGTTGTAGAGACTGATACATATTATGTTCTTTCTTTCATGAAAGAAAGCAGTTGCTCTTATAAGCTGATGTATAAAGGATACCTGGAACTAATATGTAGGTGTTTCTCATAAAACATGTACAATGAACTGACTCGTATGAGAATTTCATATAAAGAGATCGTCTATATTTATGGAAAGGCTCATGTGATGGCTGTATAAGTGATCCTTAAACTTGAGATCACTAAGTCATTTTATATAGAGAATATTATGTTTTGATCATATTACATGTTATCTTAATCGAGGTAACGAAGGGGCAGACATTAGGTGTAGCATGAACTACATGAAGATACTTAAATGATCAAGATGATTCATCACCCTAAGTGAATTAGAAAAAATATTTCATCTATTCTCAAATAGTATTGACTGATAAATCATTGGGCAATGTGGAATGAGATTTGAAAAGAGTTTCAAATCTTATTCATATGTTTGATGACTATTATATGAGAACAAACATAATTTAACATGGCAAACATACTTCATGCTTTAATATTAAATCAGAACATTATTGATAAAAGAATATTAATTACATTAAGAAACCAGTCACTAAAAGATTAAGTCAAACCACTAATGAATTTTCTAATATTTTGGGGATCATGACATGTTGCTTGACGATGATCTTCAAATATAAATTAATCAATTGTTGAGTTGATAATAAATTAAATTATTTAATTTATTTAT
>Ga0307509_10012002_pt1 | contig 10403 bp, 7 predicted proteins | sample 10_EM_MG_FD_202245 | JGI IMG/M metagenome (GOLD analysis project Ga0307509, IMG submission 202245) | Populus trichocarpa ectomycorrhiza microbial communities from riparian zone in the Pacific Northwest, United States - 10_EM | ecosystem: Host-associated > Plants > Roots > Unclassified | place...
CTGAGGTACTTTTTAGGAGGGCGTGATGGTGGCATGGTGGGTTATGGCTGTGGATGTCGTTGCGACCGTGGTCAATTTCATGACAATTTTGCCGGGGGTGCCAAGACCTTCCACCCGCTAGTTGTACCGGTATGATAGAGGACCCCACGTGAGATTGACTAAACCGAATCAAGTGAACTGGTGTGGTTTGTGCCGCATGGGTAAGAAATTCCGATGACATTTGTGAGAGGGGATGAATGGATGAAAGGTAGAGGGTATTGTATGGTACCACCGGTACCGTGCATACTGTGATCAGGATGGAGTGCTTTTGAGGAACCGATATTCTCCCCTTGAGGCTTGCCCTACTATGCTCGCGCTGTACTTCTGCTAGAATCCGATGGTTTGCTATTAGTGGGAAGGAAGGAAGGAAGGAGGGAAGGAAGGAAGCTATCAAGAAAGGAAGATAGGGACAGCCAACCATCTCTACTATACATTTGTCGCTCTAAATGCCGTGCTGGAACTGCACTGCACCTAGAGCTTCCCAATGTACACAGTCCAATATACCACCACATATAGTGCTGAGTATGCTAGAACGATAGGGCAGGATAGCACTCTCCGTCGATTGGGTCACCATCCCGATAACGAAAGCTGATATAGGGCCCAAGGTCCTGTGCGGTGCAATGTTATATTTGATTGAAAGGACCACAGCACTTACAAGTTATGGCTCGCGTGCTCTTTTCGCAAGAGTATGCTGATACCGACAATTCCTGCACATGCTACCGGCAGCTACAAGTACAGTAGTTTCCCGATGAGCGAGTTAGCTGAAAGGCCAGCCATATTGAGCCACCGCCAACTATAGCAACCGCACTTTCTATAATTCCTCCCCCTAAATTGCACTTTCTGTACAGGATTGTGCGGTACGGCACGAACCTCTCTCCCTATTTCCTTTCCCCTGCCCTCAAGTAAGTTCGGCAGGTGGATGAATTTCGCTCGGGAAAAAGGCTTGGAAGGTCTTCCGAATTCGCCACGTAAAGCCTGGCTGCGGTATAATAGCAAATTTTCTTTTACTTATGATGTCGAGTGTAACAGCCGTTACCGTGCGGATAAATTATTGTTGGGGTTATTATGATTATCATCCTGCCTGCACTGCTGCTTGCCCCCTCATGTGCGGCTGGGGGTTAAGGATAGGATTATCCTTCATCAGACAGTCGGATACGGCAGGATCCCGACTTCCGCGCCCCCTCTCCCTTTCCCTCTCTGAATGCCCTCCTTGGTTTTTTTCTAACCGGAACAAGTCCGTGTGCTTTAGGGGGTACGGCACGGAACCGCCGGCGCTCCCTTCTCACTTAGTTGCTGTCCGGAAGCAAATGGCCGAGTCAATGGGTGGTGGGTCGAGCCGGTTCGGTTTGCATGTCCGTTGAATAGATGCTCGATAGGAGAGGGGAGAGCGGAGCCGAAAGGAACCAATGGAGGAACTAAAGAAAAAGCAAAGAAAGGGAGAGAAAGCAGAAAATTCAGCACCCCGCCGGTAGATTCCACGTTCGTCACTCCCAAGAGTTCATGCTTCGCGCTCGCTTGAACAGGGAGGGGAGGTCAATTCTCCGTGTGGATGGTGGGTGGGCGCGATAGTGGGCGTCATGTATTATGTCTCGGTTAGTCAATTGTTACAGTATTGGAGATGAAAAAAAAATCAATCTGTCTCATCCCTCTTTGGTATCATACCGTACATCTGAACTCTTTAGCGAAGCAAAGCACAGTGCTTGTACAACTGGGCCCGTAGGCTGATGAACAAGGCAAGTGAAAGAAAAAAAGAAAAACAAAAGAAATGACACTGATATCCCTTTCTTGAGAATCCCATGCTAATATTTTCTTCCACAGTATCGTAACTTGCGCTTTTTCTCACATCATACGGTCCAGTATTGGCGGTACCGTACCATCACAACCCACCGGACTCACCGTTTTGACTCGTCAAAGTGACCTCCCAAGTAATAATCTGACGCTTTACATTTCTCGTGACAACGTAAGGCAAAAAAAAGAAAGGGGACTAGTCCGAATCTGTTGAAACGTTCAGGATATTGAATCTTGGGAACAGCTTGTCATCGGCTACGGACATCTTGAGGGGGGGGGGAGAAGGGGAAAAGAAGAAATCGTTAGAAAAAACAAAAAACGACCGAGGGTGAGACGGCTTGAACCCATCGCAAGGGTCCACTTCGAGCCATCGACTGTCTCGCGCAGCCGGTTCTATGGATTGGGGTTGGTACGGTGTGGTACCAGTGTCTAGAGGAAGTCCCTCGTGGAGCCTCAGATGTGAAGTGGGAGAAGGGGGTATTTACTCGAGTACGGGAGGGATAAAAGTACCGTCCGGTAACTACAATGGATGAGCCTGAATGGGAAAAGCTTGGCGGATCCCAGCTGTTGGATCCCTTCCCAAGTCATCGTCCCGGCGATGAGAACCCCACAGTGAGGAAAAGAAAAGAAAGAAAAAAAGAAGGAAGAGCCACATCGTGAACAACCACTTCCTTGGAGATATCGTATTGTAACTGGACCCGTGCTTCATGCGTGAACGGACGGGATCGTGACACGATGAACTCATCATATACCAGTTGAAGATATGATCGTACTGATATCTCTTTCTCGCTTTCTTTTTCGTTTTTCTTTCAACCTTTCTTCAGCCTTTTTTGTTCGCTCCCGTGCTGACTGCAGCCTTCGCGTTCTTTGTAAGCAGTCAAACACCGAGGTTCGTGGATGAGGAGTAAGGCACTGTGCCGTACTGGAGAAACATTTTCCATTTCAGATTACTATACCGGCGATGGTCAAAGGAAAGGGAAAGGTTAAAAAGTGAACGCCAAACCAGGACACGGTAACGGCAGTGGTGATTTTTTTTATTAGTCGACTCGTACTATTTACTATTACCTAGAGACCCTCCAACCAAAGCAATTTAGCTAGCACATCCCCGAGAAAGAAGAAGGGAGAGAAAAAATCTCTAGGATTCTCTGTATTTCTTTTCTTCGCTGGTGACGAATTATATTGGTTGGTACTGTTGACTTTTCTTTCCATCCATGGACAACAACTCCAACCGATTGGATCCACTCCCACTTTCCACCGCAAAGGGCTCGTTACAGCCCATGTCCTCCACTAGAAAAAGTAAAATGGTAGGCAGCTGGAGTGCTTGTACTGCACGGTACGTACTCGAGTAGTGAGCACTGCACAGTACGAGCTGTACTGTACCCCACAAAATCTTGTGTTTCTTTCCTTTTTCTAACCGTTTTCCTTTTTCACACCACCACCACCACCCCTCCTTCTCCACCACTGCCATTTCCTGCTCACCGTTTCCTTCTCCTCTCCATCACTCACTACGCTTCCAAACCCGGACCCCCTCCCTAGTCCATTAACTGAATGGGGGAGCCGATGAGAGCACCATCTTGGGGGATTTTTGGGAAGGGCCGTTAATGGGGGGACGGTTCCCATGGTTACTGTTTTTCGGGGTCTAGGTATGGCACAAGTAGAGCTGTAGTTCAGTTGACGAAAAGAAGGATGCGCACAGGGATGTTCGATGTCGCAAGCCAACGAGAGAATAGATGGGTGATTAGGGACATGAAGAGGGGGGTAGCGGTAGCGAGCTAGCGGTCTGAACCAAGCACCGAGGAGATCTATTCAAACTAAGGTAGAGTACGAAAATCTAGACCATGTTGGCAGCTGCAACACATCCCTAATCGGGGATGGGTTGCGCATGGCCTGTGGCCGGAATCTGGGAAATGCTCATCACAGAGATCAACTTGGCAACGATGCGGAAATCTTATTTGTAAAGTACAGTCAAGTACAGTCAAGTACAGTCAAGTACTATAGTGAACGGCTCTCAGTGGGAGCATGATTTGTAGTACTACTTCACAGGAAGAGCGGGAGGAAAAGGCAAGGTGCGGGGGGAGGGAGGGGAGGGGAAAAGTTCAGTTCGTTGCGCAGGAAGTAGGCAGGAAGCAGGCACTACAAGCGTTCCCGAGACTTGGGGAGGTGGATGGGGATGGATGGAAGTAGGAGGGAAGGGGAGGTGAGTGATAGGATGGAGGGGAAGGGAAGAGGGAAACGGTAGAGGAGGGGTAGAATAAACTAGGCAGTATGGGGGGGGAGAGAAAAGTGGTGGTGGTTTATTATGATAGATAGTCGGCTGGCACAATTTTCACCTCAACTCAGTGTGATGCGTGAGGGGGTGTGTCTCCTTGTGCGCGCGTGTGTGTGGGCGCACCACTGCTAACTCTCACCATTCGTACGGTACGGTATTGCGTCCACTCACTGACATCTCTGATTGCTAGGTGAAAGGCAATGGGAGGTACAAGTACGGCATGGGAATAGGCGTGAGACATAGCTGTGATAAATTGGGCGTGACGCCGCTGCTCTGCTTTGCTAGGCTAGCATTGTGAAGCGTGGCATAAGGTAGCGGCAGGAGACTGGTAGCGAAAAAAAAGGGTCAGAGAGATATAGTCAAGCCGCTTGTTTGGAGGAAGGCCAGGAGACCCAGCAGCGTTCAGAGAGGGAATAAGCGTAGAGTATAGCTATTTGCTCATGGTTGTTCGTTCGTTCCAATAGCCCTAGAGCTGTCTGTCTGTCTGGCTCGTTCCAGTCTTGGGTGCATCTTCTTGCTGCTGGTTGCTGCTCCAAACTCCCGCAAGCAGGAAGGCAGAGCATAGGACAGCAGCACCGGCAGCAGCAGCAAATGTCTTCAAATTCTCCAGATGATGGGCGAGTAGACTAACTGAATGGCAGACTAGGTCAGGCATACTGCACAATAATAGACGAAACTGTCTTGAATCAATGAATCGGTCAGTCGGTTAATCAATCTCTCTCTCTATCGATCTGTTTCCTTCCTCCCGCTTCTGCTCCTGTTCCTCGCTCACTCACTCATTCAGTTACTACCCCCCAACCTTTTCCTTCTCGTCTTTATCCCCACAACCCATCAATCCATCACCCACCCATCAGACAATCATTTCTCCTCAATTCACCGTTTTTTTCCCATCAGACGAAACTACTCATCCATCTCGCTCATCCACTATCACTATCACTCGCTACCCGCGAAATTACCATCGCTGCTGCTGGACCAAACACGGATAGCAAACTTCTATCGCAGCTACGGCCACTAGTCTTCGTCCCGTTACCCCCGGAGTCAATCATTAACTGAATTGGCTTCGAGAAATAGACGAAACGAAACACCGATCCGAAGTTGGTAGGTCTGGGTGTCTGGGGGTCTGTCTGGTTGTAGTGGTTGCCTCTCTGGAACAGCGGTGGTGGAGGAAAGGACAGGGTCTTCTGCGTACTCGAGTATTTATTCCACTTAAGTTATATAATTCACCACACCCCCCTTTGCCAGGGAATCCGATACCTTTTCCACCGGACCCGCTTTGCTAGATATCAGGGACTCCCTATCCCTCCAACAAAGCCTCTCAATCAACCCTCTCGATCCATTCATCCCACTTTCACTTTTACCGTTCCTCTCGGGCTTCTTCGTGGCCTACGGAAGGGTCATTAAGGGCTGTCCATTGCGACGTCGCCGAGGGCACACCACCGAGTTGACTTTTACCCATTCATCCATCCATTCACCGCTAGCAGTCCCCAACCAGCCACTCGTTCCTCGCCTCACCCTTTTCTTTTCCCTTTCCCTCCCCACCTCGGTTGACTTGGTCGCTGCTCACCCCTCTGTGGACCTGCTTCCCTAGTCCCTTCAAACCTCCAACGCTCATCTGACCTTTGGGTGGTGACGATACCAGCTTCGCTATATTTCGTCTTGATTTTTTTCTTTTTCTTTTTCTCTTCTTTTTCTTTTTCCCCTCTCGCTTCCACTTCTGTTTCTTTTCTCGTTTGTAGTGTTTGGCGTTGGTCTTGCGAGATTTTTTCCCTTTCTGAACTCGTCAACCTTAGTTCACCGGTGGGTTTTTCCTGGTCGTCCTTATCGATTCGGCTACGCCTAAGATTGCCGAAGGAGCTCACCAGCCCCAAGTTCTCAGAGCTAAGCAGCGGACCCTCCTAATCTCGTCTCCAACCTCCTGTCCCACCTTTCCACCCTTCGTCGAACCAACACCGCACAAAATACCACCTTTCCGCACTAGCCTCACCAATCCCTTGCAGCTCGCGACTCGGCCCTTACGGAGACAGGTGGACGGGTCTGACAGGGTGAAGGCAAATAAATCATAGTTCTGTGTGGTTATTGAAGCCCTCGTTAAAAGGATTCGTTGAGTTGTTTGGGAGGCATTCCTGTTGGTTGGTTCGACGTCGGACCAAGTGGAAACCCCAGAACCAAAAAAAAAAAAAACGCGCCCGCCATATCTCCTCCAGTAATACCAGCCCCGGAGGAGGTGCAGGAAGGCTGGCTACCACAGTTACCTGTGTTTCTCCAAACTTTAGACGACACCAAGTTCGGGCCTCAGCTTATGGCGGCAACTGCTCTTAGTTACCCTCTTTCTTGCCGAGACCTAGCACGGCTTTCCATAAGCTCTACTTCAACCATGTCTTCGGGGATCTCTATGATTAGTGGAACGAATTACAGCTCCTCGTCAGCCTCATCGTCCACTTCGTCTCCGCCACAAATCTCTATTTCGCCAGCTGAGGATCAAATGTCCGATAATGGGGTTGCTACCAAGATCGAAGCCTTGGATGACGAAGATATGTTGAAGAATGCCCCACCCCTCCTCTCGCCTACTGAAGCTGGAGAGCCATCCAAGCGAGGTAGAGGCCGGCCACGGAAGCATCCTCTCCCACCATTTGGAGCTGTGCAGAAGGTTACCAAGGGCAGATCAAAGACGGGCTGCATCACTTGTAGAAGGAGGAAGAAGAAATGTGACGAGACGAAGCCCGAATGTCCGTTATTTACTCTATTGGCCCAGCCCCTCGAACCCTTTCCACTTCCAAAGCTCCACGTTTGAGATCATTCTCGCTGATTTGTTTGTGTAGGTAATAATTGTATCAAGAATGCGGTTGTATGTGAAGGATATCCGGAGAAGACCTATTGGCAAAGTGGCCGTCAGAGAGCGGAGGGTGAATGCCGATCGACCTTGCAACTTTGGTGCCAAAAAAACCTACTAACTTCGCCCACAGCAAGGAACTCTGTCCCGGCTGCCGTTTCTAGGTTTTCCGAACTACCCTGCTTGATCGATGGAATTGAGACACTAATGGATCGCCAACTTCTCGACCACTTTGTACGAAACGTCAGTCGTATCCTGACTTTGTTCAATGATAACACCAATCCATTTCAGGAGATGCTTCTCCCACTGGCGCTTCAGAATCGTGGCCTGATGCATTCCCTGCTTTGCCTGTCAGGATCTCACTTGTCCAACACAGATCCAACTTACAGCATGGCTCAGCATCATCACTTTGGAATGGCCATGCAATTCCTTCGCAATGACCCAGTGTTGACAGGGCAGATTTCCATTGCCGGCGACCCAACCATCGCCACGACACTGATTCTCTGTCTGAATTCCATATGTAAGGGGGATACCGAGGGTGAATATAGACCGCACCTGGACGCTGCAAGACACATGCTATCTTCGGCTAGTTCTGCTGAAGGCCGCAGTAACACCTTCAGCAATTTCCTTTACGAGTTTTTTATGTACCACGACGTGATCAATTCCGTCACTACATTAGACAGACGACCCATCTTACTGATGGAAAACTACACCCTTCCAGCCTTTATTATCCAGCCCGAGGCTGGCGCTTTGCTGGGCGTTCTTGACGGGTTATTTGGATATCTATCCAAGATCACGCTTCTGCGAGATCAGATTAGGACAAGGAAGGCAAATGGAGAGCATCCGAGTGTGGACTACGAGGTTCTATCACAGGCGGTTGCGATTGACTCTGAGATTCGTGAATGGGTGCCCGCTCAGGTACCGGAGTCACACCGCTACATTGCCGCGCAACTCTATCGGCAATCGACTTGGGTTTACCTTTACCGAACTATCATGCCCTCCACGGCAAACCCCAAGATTCAACTCGCCGTCGAGGAAGGGCTCCAGTATCTCCGCCATCTTCCCGAGAACTCGGGTACTCAGAGCATACTTCTAATGCCACTGTTTATCCTGGGATGCGCTGCATTTGATCCGAGTCAACGACCCGAGATATCGAGACGCTTTCAAGGTCTGCACGAATACTCTGGGCTTGGGAATATCGTCACTGCGCACGAGGTTGTTAAGAAGGTTTGGGAATTAATCGACCAAAAGGATGAGGAAAAAAGCTGGGATTGGGAGAAGATAATCGGGGAGATGGGATACGATTTTCTGGTTACCTGATTGGGATGTTTTGTTTTCAGAGGGCATTTTGGAGCTGGGGGGTTCATTTCGTTTATGAAGGGTGCAAAATTTCCATTATTTTTCTTTTTGGGCATCGGTTTTCTTATACTTCTTGGCTTTTGAAAAATTTCCACACGGTCCCCCTGATTTTCAACTCTCCTAAGCGTCAACATACTGATGGCCAGTCTTTTATTGCTTGTTCCTAATACCTGTACATGCTGGCATTTTTCGGTTTTTGATTTTTTTCTTCCCTCTTTCCTTTTGGCCCTGGGGAGTTTGTGTTATGTGCCGGAGTTTGCAGAAGAAAAGAAAATGTAAAGGAGGTTGATATGTTTATTGGGCTGAGGTCAGGTCAGCCTGAGCCCCGCAAGGTTCACTGTTCGCTGCTACGGTTTGGACTTGCTATCGTGTCTAAACTTCTCAGATGCCCCGTTTCATACCATCCCTGTCGCCACCCGACGGTCTTACGGGCACAGAAGTGGACTTGAAGGTTAGTGGTAGACATTGCTAATTTATTTTACAAAATTGAGAATGCTTACGTCTTGATTTAGTATCATTATACAACTTGCCGGCGCTTTTTTTCTTTCTTCCCTCCTTCGGCCCATCTCCCACTCGGTCGGTCTCTCTTGCGGCTTGTTCATGTATCCAAACAGCGGCAACAAAAGTAACTATTGTTTTTTCTTTTCTATTTTATTTTTCTTTTACGTGAATTTTTTCAGGGGCGAGGAAGGAGCACTAATGTTTTGATATCTGCTTTGCCTGAAGGCACAGTTATGCTGTGCTTGTATGCCGGGGCGTTTTGAAGGAGTGGGTATATTTTATATTTTTATATTTTTCTCATTTCTTTTGATTTTTTCTCTCAACCTTGTATTTAAATGCACCATACCCATTCTACCTTTATTTTTCATTTTTTCACTTTTCCATGGCGTACTATGGGGTGGCTCTTATCTTATTTCAACGATCTTCATTTTATACATTAGGCCGACCAGTAACCAGTAAGGTTTCCCATAAATACTCGTATATTCTGGGGACGTATAAGATCATTGGCCCACCCTGTGACTACCATGCTCTGCCCGGGGTTAAGTGACAATCGAATTTGGTGCAATTACGGGGAGAGCAGGAAAGGGAGGTAGTGTAGGAAAGTGGGATGAAAGGAGGAGAGAACACGGCCGGCGGCAACGACCCAGCGCAACGGTAAAAAAGAATTTATAATCCTCCCAGCTGCCACGGGACAGAGGAAGCGGAGAGAGACTAACTTAAGAAAGGGAGAGGGCTTTTATTTGCTTTTCTAAAATCGCCAACTCGACTGGTCACTGCCGTTGCATCAGCTTGGGTATAATACATACATGCGTACAGTATACCGCGAATTACTTACTTGATACGTACTGTGCATGTTCCATTTTTTATTTTTTTATTTGCTCAGAAAGCGGGGCCGGGGTTAATGCGGTGGTGGGGTTCTTCCTGGCCAAGCGGAAGGGGATGCAAAGGCCGGCCTTCCCGGGGGGAAATCGGATTTAAAGGGAGGTCAACTTAGTATCATGCCGTAAGGTTTGTCGTGGGCTAGGTTAGGTTAGGTTAGGTTAGGCTCGGGCTTTGAAGTGGACAGAGGGTACTAGACGTGCTATACGGTACTACTGATCCGAGCTGTCGATTGCTAGGGGCGGAGGTAGGGGTTGGTGTCCGGTGCTTGTGCGGCGGGGGGGTTATGATGGCGGTTCCCTGCTGGTTGGTTGGGTTGCAGTCGGCGGAGAGGGCTATAGGGTTTGACCCAAATTGCTCCTGTGGGTTTTCTGTGGGTTGGGGGCGGGATTGTGCTCTACTCTGACAGTTAATTTTGGGTGACTAGGTCTAGTGCTATTGGCTAGGGTATGGTATTTTACCCCGGCGGTGGTGTGCAGTACAGCACTTTACCCGGGCACTACTATCATAGCAGAATACGGAAAAGCACTGTATGGTGTAGGGCCGGCAGTGCTCGCGAGCTAGGATGAGATCCAGCCCGCCGTGTGCACTGCGGCATAGCAGAGAATCGTGTCTGCTCGTGAGGGCGAAGCATTTTTAGGGACCGCTATTGTATACCGCTACAGCTTGGCTTGGATCTGGGTGGCATGAAATAGCAGTTCTTTTTAACAATAACCGCGCCCGGCCCGGCCGGGGGGC
>Ga0307509_10012003_pt1 | contig 10403 bp, 9 predicted proteins | sample 10_EM_MG_FD_202245 | JGI IMG/M metagenome (GOLD analysis project Ga0307509, IMG submission 202245) | Populus trichocarpa ectomycorrhiza microbial communities from riparian zone in the Pacific Northwest, United States - 10_EM | ecosystem: Host-associated > Plants > Roots > Unclassified | place...
GCCCCGTGTTCTCGCGCAGTGCGAGGTCGATCATGGCGGTTACCGCGAAACGGCCCTTGGTGGTCAGACGCATTGAATTCTCCTTAGCCTGTGTCGGCGGTTGGGCTGTGAAAGTGCAGCTGCGACCAACCGACGCGCCCCGGGATGGCGGGTTAACCCTGCTGATCCCGAGTAGTTTCGTCAAGTATAGCCGAAGCCGACAAATTCGGTCGAGATTGGCCCAGGAAGTTCCCTTCACGAAGGAGGGAATCAGCCGAGGCCACGCTCTGCCGACAGCGGCACGATGTTGTCCGTCCCCGGTGCGCCGAAGGCTTGCTCCCGCAGATGGGCGAGTTGGTCGCGCACGCGGGCCGCTTTCTCGAACTCGAGGTTGCGGGCGTGGTCGAGCATCTGCTTTTCGAGCAGCTTGATGCGCTTACCCAGGTCTTTCTCGCTCAGCGCTTCGATTGCCACCGCCTCATTGACGGTCTTCAGGTCGTCTTTCGCGCCCTTCTCGCTGTAAACACCATCGATCAGGTCGCGAACCTTCTTGACGACGCTGCGCGGCGTGATGCCCTCCGCGAGGTTGTGAGCGATCTGCTTGGTACGCCGGCGTTCGGTCTCGTCGATCGCCTTCCTCATCGAATCGGTGATCTTGTCGGCGTAAAGGATCGCACGCCCGTTCAGATTGCGCGCGGCCCGGCCGATGGTCTGGATCAGGCTGCGCTCCGAGCGCAGAAAGCCCTCCTTGTCGGCGTCCAGGATCGCCACCAGCGACACCTCCGGAATATCCAACCCTTCACGCAGCAAATTGATGCCGACCAGCACATCGAAACTGCCCAGCCGCAGGTCGCGCAGGATCTCGACACGCTCGACGGTGTCGACGTCACTGTGCAGGTAGCGCACCTTCACGCCGTTATCGCTCAGGTAGTCGGTGAGCTGCTCCGCCATCCGCTTGGTCAGCGTCGTGATCAGCACGCGTTCATGCTTCTCGACCCGGTCGCGAATTTCCTGCAGCACGTCGTCGACCTGGCTCGTTGCCGGCCGGACCTCGACGCTCGGGTCGATCAGGCCGGTCGGCCGGACCAACTGCTCGACGACCTGGCCGGACGTCCTCTGCTCGTACGCCGCCGGCGTGGCCGACACGTACATCACCTGGCGCATCTTCCTCTCGAACTCCTCGAACTTCAGCGGCCGGTTGTCGAGCGCGCTCGGCAGACGGAATCCGTATTCGACCAGCGTCGTCTTGCGCGCCCGGTCGCCGTTGTACATGCCGCCGAACTGGCCAATCAGCACGTGTGATTCGTCGAGAAACATGAGCGCGTCGGCCGGCAGGTAGTCGACCAGCGTCGGCGGCGGGTCGCCCGGCATCGCGCCCGACAGATGGCGCGTGTAGTTCTCGATCCCCTTGCAGTGGCCGACCTCCTGCAGCATTTCCAGGTCGAAGCGTGTGCGCTGCTCGAGCCGCTGCGCCTCGACCAGCTTGCCCATGCCAACGAGCTCGGCGAGTCGCTCGCGCAACTCGTTCTTGATCGTCTCGATCGCGACCACGACGCGCTCGCGCGGCGTCACATAGTGGCTGCTCGGGTAGACCGTGAAGCGCGGGATCTTCTGGCGGATGCGCCCCGTCAGCGGATCGAACAGCTGCAGCGACTCGACCTCGTCGTCGAACAACTCGATGCGGATCGCCAGCTCCGAATGCTCGGCCGGGAACACGTCGATGGTGTCGCCGCGCACTCGGAACGAGCCACGCGAAAAGTCGACCTCGTTGCGCGTGTACTGCATGCGGATCAGCTGCGCGATCACGTCGCGCTGGCCCATCTTGTCCTTCACGCGCAGCGTCATCACCATCTTGTGATAGTCGCTCGGGTTGCCGATGCCGTAGATCGCCGAAACGCTCGCGACGATGATCACGTCGCGCCGTTCCAGCAGGCTCTTCGTCGCGGACAGGCGCATCTGCTCGATGTGCTCGTTGATCGCGCTGTCTTTCTCGATGAAGAGGTCGCGCTGCGGTACGTACGCTTCGGGCTGGTAGTAGTCGTAGTAACTGACGAAGTACTCGACGGCGTTGCGCGGAAAGAACTCGCGAAACTCGCTGTAGAGCTGGGCCGCGAGCGTCTTGTTCGGCGCAAACACGATCGCCGGGCGTCCCATCTGCGCAATCACGTTGGCCATCGTGAAGGTCTTGCCCGACCCCGTCACGCCGAGCAGCGTCTGGAAGCTCAACCCGTCGTTCAGGCCCTCGACGAGCTGCGAGATCGCCTCCGGCTGGTCGCCGGCCGGCGGATACGGCTGGAACAGCTGGAACGGCGAATCGGGATACGTGACGAACTCGCCCGCCGGCTCCGCCGGGGTGTCGACCACAACAACTTCAGACGCTTCGGCCATGACAGATAAAATCTCCGGGTTTTCCAGTGCTTCGGTTGTGCAAGGCAACCGCGGACCTTAGCGGAAAACGCCCCACTTCTCTACTGACAAGGATTGACGATGTCTTCGCCCAAGGCCTCTCTGTTTGCCGCCGTCGAAATGGCTCCCCGCGACCCGATCCTGGGCCTGAACGAGCAGTTCAACGCCGATCCGAACCCGGCCAAGGTCAATCTGGGCGTCGGCGTCTACTTCGACGACAACGGCAAGCTGCCGCTGCTGGAATGCGTACAGCAGGCCGAGAAGATGATGATGGAAGCGCCGAAGGCAAGAGGCTACCTGCCGATCGACGGCATCGCCGCCTATGACAAGGCCGTGCAGGGCCTGGTGTTCGGGGCCGACAGCGCGGCCGTCAAGGCCGGCCGGATCGCGACGGTGCAGGCGCTCGGCGGCACCGGCGGCCTGAAGGTCGGCGCCGACTTGCTCAAGCGCATGACGCCGAACGCCCAGGTCCTGATCAGCGACCCGAGCTGGGAGAATCACCGCGCCCTGTTCGAAGGCGCCGGCTTCGCCGTTGCGCAATACCCCTACTACGACGCCGCGAAGCGCGACACCGAAGGCGGGATCGACTTCGCCGGCATGCTGGCCGCGCTGGAGAAGGCCGCACCGGGCTCGATCGTGGTGCTGCATGCGTGCTGCCACAACCCGACGGGCTACGACATCACTGCCGCGCAATGGGCGCAGGTCGTCGCGACGGTCAAGGCGCGCAACCTCGTGCCGTTTCTCGACATGGCCTATCAGGGCTTCGGCGAGGGCATCAAGGAAGACGGCGCGGTCGTGGACATGTTCATGGACGCGGGTCTGGACTTCTTCGTCGCGACCAGTTTCTCGAAGAGTTTCTCGCTCTATGGCGAGCGCGTCGGCGCGCTCAGCGTCGTCTGCGCCTCGAAGGAAGAGGCCGACCGTGTGCTGAGCCAGCTCAAGCGCGTGATCCGCACCAACTACTCGAATCCGCCCACGCACGGTGCACAGGTCGTCGCGCTCGTGCTGACCACGCCGGCGCTGCGCGCGCTGTGGGAGCAGGAACTCGCCGCAATGCGCGTGCGCATCAAGGAGATGCGAGTCGCCCTGCAGGCGAAGCTGAGCGCGGCCGGGCTCAAGCAGGACATGAGCTTCATCACGCGTCAGAAGGGGATGTTCAGCTATTCGGGCCTGAACAAGGACCAGATGCAACGCCTGCGCAGCGAGTTCGGCATCTACGGCGTCGACTCCGGGCGCATCTGCGTTGCGGCGCTGAACAGCAAGAACATCGATGCGACGGTGGCCGCGATCGTGGCAGTTTCGCGCTGAGCTGCGGGGTGCAGACGGCCATTTAGAAGGCCCCGCCGTTCGTACTCTTTGTTAATCATCCCCGAAATGGGGCACTGATTCGGGTTTCACCCCGGCTGGCGACGCTGCAAGATCGTGCATGCGAGCCTAGAATGCTGCATTGCACAAATATCTTGCCGCGTCGCCGCATGGCGCGCGCCGATCCATCCACCAGGTCCTGTGATGCTGTATCAACTCTATGAAACCCAACGTGCGCTGCTCAGCCCGTTCGCCGAGTTCGCCAGCGCCACCTCCAAGCTCTACAACCATCCGCTGTCTCCCTTCGCGCACACGCCGGGCGCGCAACGCGTCTCGGCCGGCCTGGACCTGATGCACCGGCTCTCGAAGGAATACGAGAAACCCGAGTTCGGCATCACCTCGGTCAAGGTCGACAAGGTCGACGTCGCCGTGCAGGAACAAGTCGCGATCGCGAAGCCCTTCTGCCGCCTGCTGCGCTTCAAGCGCTTCACCGACAACGTCGCGGTGCTGACGCGACTGAAGGATCAGCCCACCGTGCTGGTGGTCGCACCGCTCTCCGGGCACCACTCGACGCTCTTGCGCGAAACCGTGCGCGAGCTGCTGAAGGACCACAAGGTCTTCATCACCGACTGGACCGACGCGCGCATGGTGCCGCTCGACGCGGGTCCGTTCCATCTGGACGACTACGTCGCCTACGTGCAGGAGTTCATCCGGCACATCGGCCCCGACGTGAACGTGATCTCGGTGTGCCAGCCGACCGTGCCGGTCCTGGCAGCGATCTCGCTGATGGCCAGCAACGGCGAGAAGACGCCGCGCACGATGACGATGATGGGCGGCCCGATCGACGCCCGCAAGAGCCCGACGGCGGTCAACAACCTGGCCACCAACAAGCCGTTCGAATGGTTCGAGAACAACGTCATCTACCGCGTGCCGACGAACTTCCCCGGCGCCGGACGCGCGGTCTATCCGGGCTTCCTGCAGCACACCGGCTTCGTCGCGATGAATCCGGACCGGCATCTGACCTCGCACTACGACTACTTCCTCGACCTCGTGCGGGGTGACGACGACAGCGCCGAGTTCCACCGCGGCTTCTACGACGAATACAACGCCGTGCTCGACATGCCGGCCGAGTACTACCTCGACACGATCCGCACCGTGTTCCAGGACTTCGCGCTGGTGAACGGCACCTGGAAGGTCGGCGACGACGCGGTGCGCCCGCAGGACATCAAGACGACCGCGCTGCTGACGATCGAAGGGGAGCTCGACGACATCTCGGGGGCCGGCCAGACGCGTGCCGCACACGACCTGTGCGCGGGGATCCCGAGGAGCCGACAGTTCCACTACGACGCCGTCGGAGCCGGTCACTACGGCATCTTCTCTGGGCGCCGCTGGCGCGAGAAGGTCTACCCGACGGTGCGCGACTTCATCGCGACGCACCAGGGCCCCGCCAAAGCACCAGCGAAGGATGTGCGCAAGGCGCCCGCCAAGAAGGCCGCCCGCGCGCGTCGCTGAGTTCGCTGCGGTGAGTTCGAGTCGCGCGCTGGCGCAGGCGCTGAACGACGCCTTGCCGCAGACCCAGTGCACGCGCTGCGGCTACCCGGATTGCCGCGCCTACGCCGAGGCGATTGCGGCCGGCGAGACCGAGATCAACCAATGCCCGCCCGGCGGTGCCGAGGGCATCGCACGGCTGGCCGCCCTCACCGGCCGGCCGGCACTGCCGCTCAATCCGGCCAACGGGACGGAAGCGCCGCGCCAACTGGCCGTGATCGACGAGGCCTGGTGCATCGGCTGCACGCTGTGCCTCAAGGCTTGCCCGGTCGACTGCATCGTCGGCGGGCCGAAGGCCATGCACACGGTCATCGACGAGCTGTGCACCGGCTGCGAGCTCTGCATCCCGGCGTGCCCGGTGGACTGCATTTCTCTGCACCCGGTGACCGGCGCCCGGACCGGCTGGCAGGCTTGGAGCGAGCCCCAGGCCGCGCAGGCCTCGGCGCGCTACGCTTGGCACCGCGCGCGCGAACAGCGCGATGACGCCGAGCGCAGCGAACGCCTCGCCGCATTGAGCACAATGCGGCGATGAAGGCACAAGACATCGCACCGTTCTTCGCGACGCTGAAGGCGGCCAACCCGCAACCCGAGACCGAACTCGAGTACACCAACACCTTCGAGCTGCTCGCCGCGGTGCTGCTCTCGGCCCAAGCCACCGACGTGGGCGTGAACAAGGCGACGCGGCGCCTGTTCGCGATCGCGAACACGCCGCAGAAGGTGCTGGCGCTCGGGCTGCCGGCATTGACCGAACACATCCGCACCATCGGCCTGTATCGCACGAAGGCGAAGAACCTGATGGAGACCTGCCGGTTGCTGGTCGAGCGGCACGGCGGCGTGGTGCCGCGCAGCCGCGAGGCGCTCGAGGCGCTGCCGGGAGTCGGTCGCAAGACCGCCAACGTCGTTCTCAACGTCGCCTTCGGCGAACCGACGATGGCGGTCGACACGCACATCTTCCGCGTCGCCAACCGCACCGGCCTGGCGCCCGGCAAGACACCGCTCGCCGTCGAGATCGGCCTGCTCCGACGAGTGCCCGCGGAGTACCGCGTCGACGCCCATCATTGGTTGATCCTGCACGGCCGCTACGTGTGCCAGGCGCGGCGCCCGCTTTGCGCGCAATGCGCGGTGTCGCGCTGGTGCGATTCGCGCCCCCGCGAGCTGCCCGCGCGCCCATAATCGGGGCATGGCAGAGCAACCCGATCTGCAAGTGATCTCGGGCCGGCTGGAGCGCGGCGAGATCGACAGCGCGCAATACCTGGACCAGCTGATGCGCCATGTGGCGCTCCAGATCGGCTGTTCGCGTGCCGGCCTGCGCCTGTTCATCGACACCGACGAGGGCCGCACGCTGCGCTGCGTGGCGATGTTCGATGCGACACTGAATCGCATCGTCAGCGCACCCGACATCCGTCACGCCGCGGACAGCCACTACCTCGAGCAGCTGCAGCGGGATGGCAACGTCACGGTCACGCGGGCGGCGACCGACCCGGCGAACAGCGGTGCGCTCGGCGAATACCTCGCCGCGACACAGGTGGCCGCATTGATGGACATGAGCTTCTCGGTCAACGGTGCGCTGTTCGGCACATTCAGCTGCGAACAGCTCGGAACCCCGGTCGACTGGACGCAGCGTCAGCTCCAGGCCCTGCGCAAGATCGCGTCGCGTGCCAGCCTGACGCTGATGCATGTGTTGTCGACTTCGGTCGATACCGCGCCGGGCGCGCTCTGGGAGACGAGTACGCCTAATCGCCTCGCGACGATGCCGATGCCGCTGGATCCGACCAAGACCTGAGTTCGCCGTAGGCCACCGCGGCCGGCCACTGCGCGGCGCTCGGCTCGCCAACCCTGTGGTCGTGCAACCAGCACGCCGCGCTGATCCAGCCCGCATGGGTGACGACGCAGCACGGCGTCTCGGCGAGCACCGCGGCGCAGCGACCCAGCAGCGCCGCCACCGTTTCGCCGCCGCCCGGCGCATGGTGCGAAAAGTCGGCGCACCAGGCATCGATCGCAGGTGCGCCGATGTCGTGCCACGGGTGCCCGTCCCAGCGCCCGAAGTCGAGCTCGCTCAAGCGCGGGTCGATGCGGTGCTCCCAACCCCAGCGTGCGAGCCAGCGGCCGACGTCGGCGGCGCGGCGCAATGGCGACGTGCAGACGACGCGCGGCGCGCGGTGACGCCGAGCCCATTGCCGCACGCGATGCGCGAGCCGCTTCGCCTTGCGTCGGTCGACCGCGACATCGGTGTGGCCGATGCAGCGCCCCGCGACGTCGCGCGGCAGCGGATGACGCCAGACGGCCCAGCTCATGCCAGGCGCGTGGCACCGAGCCAGCCGAGCAGCAGCAGCAACTCCGTGATCTGCTGCGTCGCGCCGAGCGCGTCGCCGGTATAGCCGCCCAGGCGCCGGCGCAGCCATCGCGCGCAGCCGATCGTGCCCGCGAGCGCCAGCAGCAGTCCCGCGCCCGCGGCGCCGGCCTGATCCGGCAAGCGCCAGACGAGCGCTGCAGCGACAACCGCGACCCAGGCCAGCGCGATGATCACACCGCCGGTCTCGATGCGCTGCGCCATCGGCTTGGCCTTGGCGTGCTCCACATCGCCGGCGTATGGCAGCACGCGGATCAGTGCGACGGCGGCCGCGCGGCTGGCCGTGTGCGCGAGCAGCAGCGCCGGCACGGCGGCGAACAGAGGCATCGTCGCGAGGACAGCGGCCTTCGACCCCAGCACCAGCACCAGGCCGACAGCGCCGTAGGCACCGATGCGCGAGTCCTTCATGATTTCGAGCGCGCGTTCGCGGCCGACAGCGCCTCCGAGCGCATCGCAGGTGTCTGCGAAACCATCCTCATGGAACGCACCCGTGACGAGCACACTCGCAACCATCGACAGCCCTACCGCCACCGGGGCGCCGAACGCGGCGTGCCCGAGCGCCAGCACCAGCGCCGACACGGCGCCGACGAACAAGCCGACGGCCGGGAAGTGGCGCGCACTCTGGTTCAGCCACGCCGGCTCGTAGCCCACCCAGGCCGGCGCGGGCACGCGCGTCAGGAACTGCAGTGCGACGAAGAACAGGCGCAGCTCGTGGATCACGCGTCCGCCCGATCGGAAACCGCAGCCTCCTCGAAGCTCGCCATCTGCTCCAGCAGGCGCACCGCGCTGTCGATAAGCGGCCACGCCAGCGCGCCGCCCGAGCCCTCGCCGAGCCGCAGGCCAAGATCGAGCAGAGGCGTCGCGTTCAGCCTCGACAGCATCAGCGCGTGTCCGGCTTCGTCCGAGCGGTGCGCGAACACGCAGTAGTCGAGCACGGCCGGCGTCAAGCGCGCCGCGAGCAGGATCGACGCACCGCTGATGAACCCGTCGACGACGACGAGCCGGCGTTCGCTTGCGGCCTGCAGCGCGGCGCCGGCCATCATCGCGATCTCGAAACCGCCGAACGCCGCGAGCGCGTCGAGCGGCTGCGTGGCCGACGCGTGCCGCGCGAGCACCTCACGCAGCACAGCGAGCTTGCGGGCCAGGCCGGCGTCGTCGAGGCCGGTGCCGCGTCCGACGCATGCCGCGATGTCGCAATCCCCGAGACGCGCGAGCAGCAGCGCCGCGCTCGAGGTGTTGCCGATGCCCATCTCGCCGAGCAGCAGCACGTTGCCCGGCAGCGCGCTCGCGACCTCACGGCCCGCCGTGATCGCACGCGCACATTGCGCCGGCGTCATCGCCGGCCCGTGGAGCGCGCTCGCGGTGCCCGCCGCAATCTTGCAATCCAGCAAACCTTCGCGCGGCGCGAACTCGTGCGCGACACCGGCGTCGACGACGCTGAGCGCCAGTCCGTGCTGGCGCGCGAGCACGCTGACCGCGGCGCCGCCGGCAAGGAAGTTCTCGACCATCTGCCACGTCACATCGCTCGGATACGCGGAGACGCCGTGCGCCGCGAGGCCGTGGTCGGCGGCGAATACGACGAGCTGCGGCGCGTGCAGCGCGGGCGTGTCGCTGCGCTGAATCAGGCCGATCTGCAGCGCCAGCGCCTCGAGGCGGCCGAGCGCGCCGCGCGGCTTGGTGAGCTGATCGAGTCGGTGTTGGAGGCGCCGTGCGAGCGCCGCATCGGCGACGGGCGTGATCGTTGGAAGCGAGGACATGGCAGATGAGTTCTCAGGGTTGGATGAGCCGGTCCAGGACACCGGGCTCGAAATGGTTGTCGATGAAATCGGCCAGGCCGTCGAAGACACTCTCGAGGGTGCGCGCCTGCGCGCCAAACAGGGCGCGCAAAACCTCGGGCGACTCGAACAGACCGTGTGCGTACAGCCCCAGCACGGCGCCGCGCTGCCAGCCGATTGCCTCGCCGCACTCGTTGCGCAGCGCGACCTGCACATCGCCGCACGCCTCGGTGCGGCCGTGGCGGATCTCGTAGCCGCTGAACCGCACGCCCGCGAGCGCACGCCACGCGTCGGTCGTGTCGCCGAACGCCGCCCGCGTGTGGCGCAGCAGCTTGTCGCGATCGAACTGCGTGATCAGCGGCAGCAGGCCGAGGCCCTCGGCCGCGCCGTCGACGCCGTGGGGGTCCTGCAGCGCCAGGCCCAGCATCTGCAGACCTCCGCAGACGCCGAGCACGCGCCTGCCAGCGGCGACGTGGCGCACGATGGCGGCGTCCAGCCCCTGGGTGCGCAGCCACGCGAGGTCGCTGCTGGTGTGCTTCGAACCGGGCAGCACGACCCACTCGGCGTCCTCGAGATCGACCGGGTCGCGGGCCCAGCGCAGGCGCACGTTCGAAGCGCCGCGCAGCGTCTGGAACTCGTCGAGGTTGCTGATGTGCGGATAGGCGAGCACGGCGATCACAGGCCCGCTCGCCGCATCGCCTGCCGCTTCGTCGAACACCCCGTCCTCCTCCGGCAACCCGTGCGCGCGCCACATCGGCAGCACCGCCACGGTCGGCACGCCCGTCAGTGCGCGCAGCTCGTCCGGCCCGGGCGCAAGCAGTTGGGCATCGCCGCGAAACCGGTTCAGCACGAAACCGCGGATCAGCGCGCGTTCTGCCGCCGGCAGCAGCTGGTGCGTACCGAACAGGTGGGCGAACGCCCCGCCGCGGTCGATGTCGCTCACGAGCAGGCAGGCGGCACGCGCGTGCAGCGCGCTGCGCATGTTGACGTAGTCGCTCGCGTGCAGGTTGATCTCGGCCGGCGAGCCCGCCCCTTCGAGC
>Ga0307509_10012004_pt1 | contig 10403 bp, 15 predicted proteins | sample 10_EM_MG_FD_202245 | JGI IMG/M metagenome (GOLD analysis project Ga0307509, IMG submission 202245) | Populus trichocarpa ectomycorrhiza microbial communities from riparian zone in the Pacific Northwest, United States - 10_EM | ecosystem: Host-associated > Plants > Roots > Unclassified | place...
CCGCAAACAGGTTTATACAAAGGATGTTGACCCGAAAGTTGTAGCAGAGGCCATCTCCACCACGCTGGTGCAGAGCAGAAAGGTTCACTACTATACTTCCAGAAGTCTTCACATATTCACCTTTACTGATAGCTCCTTCAAGAGTATGGCCTTGACTTCCGATACCTATTGGACAATCTCTTGTCCGAGCACCCGAAGGAACAAGTTAAGGCTGCCACGACCTTCTCCTTCCAGGGCCATCGGCTCTCGAACGCTACTTCGTCGTCATCTGTCACATTAATCAAAGATGAACGTGAATCTAGCCCTCGCTTACAGCCCACACCGCCGATGCCTACTTTATCAGCAGCGCCACCTCCCATCAATCGTCGACGGTCGCCAGCACCAGCAGCCCAGAGCCAGAAATCCGGTAATGCCCTTCCTACACCCATTGACAATGCCGGCTCTTTACACCCTCCTCCATCTGCTGGCCTCAAATCTCCAGGCAGCGTCAGCGGGTATTCGAACACCGGACGTTTTGAGACTGCAAATGGCACCACACCCCTATTTTCCCTTCGTCAGAACACCACAAATTATCCCCTCTCTTCAATAGCCCGAGCGAGGACTCCAGTGTCTGCAGTTCAACAACCAGCGACTACACCTATATCTGCTCCCGTTCCAGCTGTTCCTCTGGCGTCTCCTCTGCCTCGACCGCCTCTGAGTGCAACACCCTACCGCTCCAGAGACCGCGCCGATAGTTTCAGGGATAGAGAAACAGATGGCACTGAAAGTTACCGCGAAAGGCTCCCTCGCTCTGCACGTGCGAGCCCCGTCCCACGAAGCCCTGCACCCCTTCCACCCCGTTCGGCGAACCGACCTGGCAGTGCAATGGGTCAACGGACACCAGTAGCTATTGCTCAGCACGAAGGCATGATCTGACTTTCAGTGATTATTTAGTTTTTATATCTTTGCTACAAATTGTACATTTATTACATTTTAACTTTTGGTATAATATAGATGTCTCAGGCAAAGGGCGTTAACAAATTTCGTCGGATTTGAATTCAACTTGTGACTACGATCGTCACTGACCCTCGTCCAATGTACAGGCCTCATTCCTTTACTTTGATCTTGGCGGCTTATGAATAAGAAAGAAATATTGCCGGATCCAATTTGACATAGATTTCCTTCCCATTTGCATAGAACACGGGCTACCTGGAAATTACCAATAATCTGTGTAACACTCCTGGAAATGGACCCATCTGAAACCACATTAACGTGAGTCAGTACTGAGCATCAAGGACAACATCTGCGTCAAGCATTCAAGGACGACGGCTGTAGGAAGTAATTTGTGGCATACGAGGGGACATCGCAGATGAGACCTTTTAAAACCATAACATAAGTGGTAGAACTTGAAGAGAAATGGTTGATAGATGGTAGCGTACCACGTACTACCCATTAGAGCCATAAATTGTAAAGTCCAAGTTCTGGGCTCTTTAGCAGAAGCTAGAGAAAGAGGGTGATGGGACATCAGGTTGTTTCCTTGACTTGAACCGTTCACCCGCATACCGGATACCAGCAACAATACTTGTGAATATCAATTTGATCAGCGAGGGCACTCCGTGCTCGACGTGCATTCCGCACACACCACTATATCATGCACCAATCATTACGACCTATGATTGGTCGGTTCTCGTCATTTGAGAAAGCCCCAGTTTGAATTTTGGTCGTTGTCCATTCTGATTGTTGGAAGAACGAGGTCCAACGAGTGATAAGGATGCGCGAGAAAACAGCCACGATGCATTGGAAGAGCCCCTTGTCTGGTCTAGCCATCTTCAAGTTGGGAGGACGAACTGATCTCCAGGACTTTGTACTCGATAGCAGTGCGCTTGCTTGGCCGACCCACACACACGGAGATACGGAGATGGTTTACGACCCCGAATTTCACCTGCATGTGGTATGGTACTAGTATCTTTCAGATAGGAGATCGTGGGGGATTTTCTTCGGGCAGTAATAGATAAACGATAGCCTCCAATCTGAGCGAGAAAAGGCGGGAGGAAGATTATGTATACTTGGTAAAAGGCATGAGAAAAGTGCCTTTAGTACATGCCAATATGACTGATGATTATGTAGTAGGGTCTGCAGGTTGAACGAGTGATGTCTGCACACCGGGCTGTCTAAAGGCGGCGTGTCCTTGTGCTTCGTTAGCAGCCTGCGCTATAGATTGAGCAATTTGCAAAGCTCGTTCGACAAGAAAAAAAGAAGGAAGTGTGACTGGGGTTAGCGAATGGAGTTCTGGGGGATTAATTAACTATGTGATCTTTCTGCTTTAAAGGGATGGTGCAGGTACCTTTAAACAAAAGAACATAACGCATGATCCTCTGTGTAGGCTGAATAGCCAGATCCCGGACGGTCGGCCTTGATTTGGTGTTTCTGCGTATCTTATTAGGTTCTGAGATAACAACAGATAGACCGCTTTCTGCGGTTTGGGTGCGCATCCGCGTTGGTCGTGAACGAGGATTCCTCGGCTTTCCATTGGGTGAGGGCCCAACAGCGTCTTCTGAGTCACTCTTGCTTTTCCCGCTTTCTTCAGAGTCGAAAAAGTGGCCAACGACACGACACCAACTCACAAAGGAGTCATTTAAGTTGCCACTCAACGCCAACAGCGCCTCAGATACCCCCTGAACGCTAGGATTTTGTTCCATAAGTCCCAAGAATGCCTCGCTTGCAGTAATCAACCCCGGTAAGTATGGAAGCATTTCGGGTGGAGGAGGACTACTTGTTCCATTTGTTATTAATGTCTTCAGGGATGAAATATAGCGGCGTTCTGTGCGAATTAGTTCTCGGCAAAGAAGTAGGGCTTGACGAGCAGAGGTCCATGATGAATCTAAGGGAGGATTTGAGTCTTGCTGGAGTTCGTCGGGTTGAAGGGGATACTCTGCATATGAATCTAGGAGCTGGGTTTGGTAGAAAGGAGGTGGACATAAACCGAGGGGACGTGGACTGGGAGGGAGGTGTCCACCTGCTTCCTCCTTAATCCTCACGTTCTCCAGGTCATCGACAAATTTTTCGTCGCTAATACCATCATCTGCGATCGCCATTGCGAGTGTCCAAGGCCTCAATGGTTGTTGGACGCTAGCTTCCTTCGCCTTGCGAAGCACGGAGCGCCTTTTGCTAGAACTCGATGTTGACAATTTAGGTCGTAGATGGAGGCGGGGGCTAGCTTCTTGGACCGCGATAACGGATGTGGGCCGAGACTCGATATATGGAGACGATGAAACCCCATGGGCGTCCGAAAAAAATATGTCGGATGACCTGATAGGAGATAGAGCCTCACCAGTCCACGCCAACGATACGAGGGCACCAGTATCAATGCTGCTAGATACCGGTTTGGGTCTCGGGCCCAAGGAAGGCTGAGTTTTTGTCTGTGAAGGGGTTGGTCAATGGAAACCTTCATTCGCGTTGTAAAATGACCCACTTGCAGAAAAGACTTTGACCTAACGACTCGGTCACTGCTGGAATTTGACAGGGAAGTGAATTGTGACGAAGATTCCGATATGGACAAGGATCGCTTCATTTTCTCTCGTTTTTCTAGCCTTTTTGGAGTTCTGCAGTCAGAAGGCAGGGGTGGATAATATTGGTTGGATGGCAAAGCGCGATTCAGGAGAGGAGTTCGGGAATGGGTAGAAAGAACGGAATCCGGTCGGGAAGCCACGACAGCTTCGACATCCAGTGCTTCATATCGTAACTGCTGATAGTGAGGTCGAAATTTACGCAGTTTCCGTTTGCGTTTGCGTGGCGGAGGCGGCTGATTTAGAAAATCGTGGTGAATTGATGTCATAATGGGGCCTTCAAGGTCGAGGGAAGGAGATTCTGGGACAAAAGGTTCGTGCGCTTGACGGGTTTGGTCGTACTCACAATATGGACAGAAGTCCAGTTGCTGATACCCACAAGCGCATAGCCACGAGAGGTCCCGCCCATCTTCTGTGTCTGGCTTGGTTACTGGGATAGCAGGGGCATCAAGTGCAGGAGATTCAGAAGAAACCTCAGGCGGGGAAGAACCACGCAGAAGGTGAGAAGCGTCTGGGGAGAAGATTGCAAGGGCCTTGAATGACCAAAGCATCCGCTTAGCCAACGGGGAATTTGCACAGTAATCGTTGCTCGTTTCGAGATCCTTTATCAGAGAAATATCAACAACTTGGTACAAACTAGCATGTAGGACAGATCAAGATGAGCACTAATGAGCAGCAGCGCGTTCACCTCATGCCTGATCGAACACGTGACGAGTTATCTCGATTCAAAATGCTAGCCATCTCACCTATCGCGGAACCTTTCTCAAGGCGTCTCACCAAATTACCTCCAGAATGTGGGAAAGGACCCTCCAAGACCTCGTTCGAGGTTTACGCGCAAACAAGAAAGATGAAGCCAAGTTCATCGCGAAAGCCGTTGACGAAATCAGGCGTGAAATCAAAACGGATGACATGGAGCTCAAGGCGGGCGCCGTTCTTAAGCTCACATATGTGCGTTGAAATGCATTTCTGATGTGAAAACGTCTCGCCTAATGTATCTATCAGCTCGACATGCTTGGGTATGACATGAGTTGGGCATCATTTCACGTCGTGGAGGTCATGTCTTCTCCCAAAGTACACCTGAAAAGCATAGGATACCTTGCCGCAGCGCAGTCCTTTGAACAGGACACAGACGTCCTTATGCTCACAACCAATCTCCTCAAGAAGGTTGGCCACTTTAGCTCCCATTTATTTACAGACCATACTCATTTCTTAGGACTTGAGTTCAACACCTGCCGACATTACTGTGACGCTAGACGGACTATCCCACATCGTTACCCCAGAACTAGCTCGAGATATTTCACCAGAACTCATCGCCATGCTCAATCACTCTCGACCAAATATCAGAAAACGTGCCATCCTTGCTCTCTACAAAACTCTTGTAAAATATCCTGAAGCTATCAACCAAGCTCGTGTCCGCCTCGAGGAAAAACTTGAAGATCCTGATCCCTGTCAGTCTCCTCTCAATTATCGTGGGAGACATGTTTTAATTGGAGTTTTCAGCTGTGGTTGCGGCGACAGTCAACGTACTTTGTGAGCTTGCTCGACGGACCCCAAAAGATTACCTTTCATTGGCTCCACAACTCTTCCACCTCCTAACTTCTTCAACCAACAACTGGATGCTCATCAAAATTATTAAGCTGGTAAACAAATCGAGTATCCCCCGTCCCTTATCAGCCAGCTGATGTTTTAATGAACAGTTTGGTTCTTTGTCTCCCCACGAACCCCGTTTAGTGAAGAAGTTACAACCCCCTATCACTGAGCTTATTTCGACAACTCCCGCAATTTCTCTACTATACGAATGCGTGCACACTTGTATAATTGGCGGAATGCTGCAAGGTTCTACTGGAGATTCGCTTGCAAAACTTTGCGTATCCAAGTTAGCCACATTTATTCAAGACGCAGATCAAAATCGTGGGCTTAATCATTTTATGTTTCTATTAACCCAACCCAACTGAGTCCACTTTGATTTTATTTTTCCAGTCAAATACATTGCTTTACTCGCCATGGCCAAAATCGTGCCTACCCACCCACATCTTATAACCGAGTACCAAGACACCATCTTCACCAGTATAAACGACCAGGACATTAGCATACGCATGCGTGCTCTGGATTTACTTTCTGCTATGGTAAATTTGATATTCGGGATTCTCTGAAGTGCCACTTATAAAATATCGGATTCTAGACTAATCGTGGAAATTTGCAGTCCATCGTCCAGCAGTTACTTGCACACCTCGTTCGAGACTCTTCGTCATTACCCACGGCTGTACGCTCCCTGGCTCAGAATGCAACACCCTCTGGCATCTCCAGTCCCCTACCCTCACCGAGCCAATCTCCTGCTTATCGCATGACCCTATCCCAGCGGATATTGACCCTATGCTCTCGATCAACTTATGAGAATGTCAACAACTTCGAATGGTACCTCTCAGTTTTGGTTGATTTGGCCCATGTGGCAAATGTTAATATTGGGCCTGAAATCCGAGACCAACTTGTTAACGTGGTTGGAAGAGTACGAGGAATCAGAGGATATGCTGTCAAGCTTATGCACACACTCTTGAGTGATGAAAGTATGATCAGCAATGCCTCCGAGGAGAGTAGTTGTTCTGAGGTCCTGTGGGCTGCCGCGTGGATTTGCGGAGAGTATTGTTTGCAAGTTTATTCTCTTCTCAGGCCGATATTTAATTCATCGCCTCAATGTTTGCAGGGAATTGTCAGAACCTCAGAAACTTCTACACCACCTCCTACGACCGGAGGTGAATAATTTGACACCCGATATTATTTCTGTCTACATCCACTCCGCCACAAAAGCGTTCGGACTGTGGGCATCTGATCTTGCCAAGAAGTGGGACGACGAAGATTTGTCAGAGGTCAAACAGGTCGTTGACCAGATTATCACTCGGATGCGCGAATTCGCGACCAGCGAGCACATCGAAGTGCAAGAACGGGTTTGTCCTCTGGTCTAAGAAATTACGGACTTGAACCTGATCCCTGATACAGGCTGCCAATGTGCTAGAGCTATTTATATTTATTTCGGCTGATATCAACTCGTATCGACCAGGACCGGATATTACCTTGCTAGGACCGACTCCAGGGCCGTCTTCTTTAGCAAGCGAAATGACCCTGTTGGAGGAACCACGATTTCCAAAGAGCCTATACCTCATTCACCCCTTATTCAGCGGGTACGAGCTAAACCCTGTGGGAATAAATGCCCAGGCCAGCGTTGCCGTTCCAGAAGGACTTGATCTAGACTCCTGGATAGTTCCTCCACCTCTCGAAGCGGTGCCGTATAATGTTGACGATGAGAAAGGTGGAAGCGGGAAGAAAGTTAGGAGTAAGAAAGGGAAAGGGAAGGATGCTGTACCCGCAACCACGAACAAGAAAAATAAGGGAAAGGAGAACGGCTACCACACGACGCCTATCCCTGTAGACTCTGAAGAGACCCCTGAAGAGAGAGTTCGGCGTGAAAAGGTGTGGATTTTGTTCTTTATCCACAAGTTATTTAATTTTGTATTTCGACGCAGCGGAAGGCAGAACGGCTGGCCCAGCTTCGTGATGATCCATATTATATTATCGACGATCGGCCGAAAAGGCTCGAAGAAGACGTTGACTCAATTCCCGTGGTGCATTTAGATGATATGCCGCCAATAGCTCCTGGCAAGTAACTTTTCGTTATATCTTGTCATTCAATTGATCAATAAATTCAGGCGTTTCCATTGAGGGGCTGTCCACACTGAGAGCAACATCCCAAACGTTTTCTTCTGAATCATTCGTGCTCGACAAGGGCGGAGAGATGCCAGAGGGTGCTGTCTCACTGCCATCTCAATTAAACTCACAGCATATGTCTCCTCCCGTTAGAATACCATCCCCCGCCCCAGCTAATGTCGTTCGTCTGACCTCATTCCCTGAGTATGAAGTACCAGAAGATTCTTCAGTAGAGCCCATCAAGGTAGTACGACCAAAGAAAAAACCTGGTAAAAAGAAACGGACAATTACGGACAGCACATGATTTAGATCGGTACTGCGTTTCAATCCATTTACATATTTTTTTCGACTAAATAATTGGGTTGATATACAAGAGATACAGAAAGCAAATCAGGTGGGTGTGATAAAGGCAGATGGGGATTAACTGGGTCAAAAGATGCCCAGGGAGGAGCAAGTATTCCGATTAAAAGTCGTGCCAGGAGTGCTGATGACATATGCATGTTCAACAAAGCGAGGATATAGAAATTACATCCACTACCGCTCCTCTTCCACGTGTTCCACAGAATCTACGATTTCGTTGACAAGTTCAAGTGTCACTCCAGGAATAATGCGCTCGGCTTCAGTAAATGCCCTTTGTAGTGCACTTAGTGCTACTCGGGCTTCTTGCGAAGAAACCCTGGGGAATAACTACAGAAGACGTATGAGTACAAGGAAATTAGAATTTGGAATAAAACTTACAGAAGCAATGGCTGGTAAAACAACCGAATCGAGCATAGTTGTATCTGGAAGATCATCCTCCAGCTGGATATCTTGCATCTTCTGGTGCAACATGTTTGTTTTTGCAGATGAGTACGTGTCTACATATTGATCATCGTAATCCTCAAATTCGTCTGGACGCTGCTGCTCCACAACAAGAGGAGGGCTGCATCTAGGCTTATCGGCTCCAGGCATGTGGCGAACAGTGCTTTGTTCAAAGCGTGGCGTGCCGGCGCTTGGGGGTAATGGGGGTAATTCCCCTTTCGTGGTGACGGAGGAATTGTAAGAGGACCCCGATGTCCGTCTAGAGGGTGATATTGGCTGCTCTTCGTAGTGGTTCCCGGACGCGCCGTTGTTCTCCCATGTTAGCGGAGGGCCGGGTGTACGGATAGAGTTCTGAGATCGGCCAATTGTGTTGGGTCGGCCGCCATGGCGAACAGTGCCGAAATCCCAGAGATCCTCTAAATCCCCGTTTTCTTGACTGGTGAGGAAACTAAGAAAAAGTGCAATAAAAATGAATGAAAGTCTTACAGGTCAGTGTCCAAATCATTGTCGTTTTCCTCCTGTCTTGCCCCGTCCTCGGCCTTCCATCTTTCGTGCCTTTCAATTAACTCTGTTAGATAACTTGTCTTTTTGGCCATGCGGACAAATTTATGTTTCAGAAGTTCTCTTGCAGTGGGGCGCTATCGAATGGATTAGCAGAGGTTTCACGGCAATCCCGATGTCCATACTTCTCGTGGGTCACGCTGCAAACAGAAGGAAACGAACTCTCGGAAGGGTTTTGAAAAGTTTCCATCAAGAGTGGGCGGGGGATTTTTTGGAATTAAGAAAAGAACCTGTTGGATCCGTGGTACGTTTAACATCAACGAACAAACAAAATGAACGAACCTTCATTGGATGCAGCTCGGCATATGGTGGTTCTCCCTTCGCCAACTCGATCGCAGTAATACCCAAGCTCCAGATATCAGCTTTGTGATCATAACCACTTTGCTTTATTACTTCTGGCGACATCCAGTAGGGCGTTCCAACGAATGTATTCTTCTTCGCCGAGAGTGTGCCTGATAACTGGCCTGAAACGCCGAAATCTGCCAATTTTACTTCGCCGCCAGCGGAAAGTAGAATATTTGCAGCTGTAAATTGGGTGTGAGCAGCGGGAAAGCCAATGAGGAGGAAGGTTCACCTTTGATGTCCCTGTGCAGCTTCCCTTCCCCGTGCAGATACTCCAGACCGCGAAGAAGTTCTCGAACGATAATCGCGATATACTCTTCTCGGAACACACCTGGTTTCATCTATGCGGCGGTTGTATTTAGTGAATGATTTTCCCTTGTGACTTCAGAATTACCAGATCGGAACATGAACCACCGGAACAGTACCTAGAAACCCTGTAAGGATGGGCAAATTTGGCAGAAGAAGAAAAAGTACTCCATAACAATCCATAGGTTAGAGCCCTTCAGAAAAGATCCATGATATCTTTGGTGGTATTTAGTTCAGTCCGAAAGCATGGCAAGATGAAATAACACACTTGGTGACATGTGAGGAATCCAACTGCGAAAGAATTTGGATTTCCTGCTGTATATCCTCAATCTCATCCTCTGCACTCTCGAGATCGATGATCTTGATTGCTACTGTCTTTTGAGTTCGCTTGTCATAACTGGAAGTACCGTCAATGAGGTTAGGGAACGGTTTCCGGCTTTCACCTCACCCTTTGTACACTTCTCCAAAGGAACCCTTTCCTGCAGGATTATTTCAGGATGCAGTCTAATGAGAATCATGGACCACGAAGAAATACCTATCCTATCCTGTTTGACGTAATACTCCTCTGGATCTTGGTGATGGGATTCCTGGAAAAGGGTAAGATCTTCGTCGATCGCAAGCCGAGAGAAAAGGACAACGGACCATGTGTCGCCTGTTATCTCCAGACGGTCAATTGTGAACTGTGTGAGGTGGTGTCGCGTCGAATGAGGTCGAGCAGATGGAACCAACCCCTTTTTTGGATACGCCGAACAAGAGAGACAAGACAGTACGAAAAGATCGTGGACGAATATCAGCAAGGATATCACAGCGGAAAAGTCGAAAAGGGAGGATTAGGTGAGTAGGACTGAGAAGTGCAGTGCAAGAGCTCGAGTGTATATACAAAGCCACCGTTGGTCCAAAGTGCTCCAGTCTCAACTTCCATATCGGGACAGGGGTCAGTTGTTCAAATACATGCGTGCGAACCAAATCTTGAAAGTTACTCACTTGGTGCCTCCATTACCTGGCCTCCCCACGGATGGCAACGCGACCTCAACCATCGACGCTTACTCACGGAGAGGCGAGGCTCAACAAATATGATATAGAAGGCGCTCGTCATCGTCCAGTATCGTGAAATTGTATTCGTTCACGATGAATCAAAACATTATTACA
>Ga0307509_10012005_pt1 | contig 10401 bp, 8 predicted proteins | sample 10_EM_MG_FD_202245 | JGI IMG/M metagenome (GOLD analysis project Ga0307509, IMG submission 202245) | Populus trichocarpa ectomycorrhiza microbial communities from riparian zone in the Pacific Northwest, United States - 10_EM | ecosystem: Host-associated > Plants > Roots > Unclassified | place...
TTATAATTAGTTATTAAAAATATTAGAATTTATGATAATTTAAGGGTTTTGATATGAATATATTCAAAATAAATATTTGAATCTGCTAATTTAATCAATTAAATGTTTTTTTTCTTATTATAAAGGAATAAATTAATATTCATGCAAAAGTACTATTCTTGGTATCTTTTGTGTTGGTAGAGTAGTTTATTGCATAGTTTTGAAACCCAACCCGGTGGTCAACCCGGTCTAATGATCGGGTCACGGGTCAGATGGGTTGACCCGGGTCAACCCGGGTCAACCCAAAAAAAACAAATCAAACATGCAAAGTATTTTGATATAAACACTAACATATAACAATAGAATCTGTAGCTGAAAAAACTTAAGGAAATGATATAAAAATAGATGATGCAACATAAGAAAAGATCCCCACTTGTTGATTTATTTTCATACCGACTGCCAAAGAAAAAAACTTGAAGATAAAATACAAATTACGATCATTATGGAGTCCAATATCTAGAAACCATTTATAGAGTGAAGTTTCAAATAGCAGAACAAGTTTGGAAAGAACACTCACTGCATCCCATCTAAATAGGTCCTTGTAGTCCCATTGAATGCTCCAGAGAGGGATGTGATGCTTAATACCCATTTATCAGAAGTGTTCTCGTACCCATTAAATGCCTACAAAATCATCACGAACAAGCATACAATCAAAACATGAAATTTTAAGAGATTATTTGCTGACTGTTCAAACAATAAACTAGACTAACCTTATCAGCAAGCATTTGCTGCAACACCCGAACAATCTGCGCTCCAGCAGAATGCCCAACAAAGTGAATAGAGTGATCCTCATCCCATTCAGGATAATGCCCTACATTCCAATCACAACAAACAAAGACATTTCAAACTTAAAAACAGATAATAACCAAATAAAAAAAACAAAAACAGAGATATGGCTCAAAAATCCAAACTTTAAAAATAAAAACAAAAAGGAAGATCTTCTGACCTTGTTCATAAGTCCGTCCAAATTGTGAGTGTCCATAAGCTTTGCTGTGATCTTCTCCATAATCAACTTGCCCAACTTTCAAATAATAAAATAACTCGCGTGCCCTGAAACCCATAATAAAATAGCTAGCTCTTTCAATGCTGATCTATGATAAAAGCGAGCAGCTAACTCTGTATATATGGGATAGGGTGGCAATACTGATCGGCGGTGTTGAAGGTGATAAGATGAGGAATGTTGCAACGCTGGATTGGTTAGCTCATATTTTCCTATATATCAAAAACTACATCACAAGAGATCCCTTTAATGCTCGAATGAATTGAGTGGATCAACAGCACTATACAATTAATTTCTCTTGACTAAACGAAAGGCACTGTACTGTGTTCTAATGTCGGTGGCCGACAAAATTTGACAGAGGGTACTGGTTCTTTACCGTGTTCTAGATCAGCTATTGTGAAATGCTATGGTATTAGAACTTATGCATTTACATGTAATTATTATGAAAAAAATTATGCATGTCAGGCACAAATAATACATGAGCCATTTGAAAGTATGTAAAAAAATTTCTATTGATACGAAGCAAAATGCTATGGTATTAGAATTTAGTGTAGGTTTGCTCCTGCTTTTATTTTTAGTGGTGCTTTTAGTGATGAGAGGTCCACTACTAAAAGTAAAAAACATATAAGCAAAAGTATAAATTTGTTGTTTTTGCTCGTGTTTTTTTTTTTGTCGAGGGTTGTACTCCATAGCAAACGCGAAAGCAGAAGTAAAAATAAACACGTCTTTTTAAAAAGAGAAGAGTGAATCGAGAGATCAAAATACAAAAATTCTTAAAGCAATTGGTTATAATTATGATAAATGTAGACAAATACTAGAAAAAATTGTTATAATTGATGAGTTGTCTTGTTATTTTATGGAAGGTCAGAGATTTAGATTATTTTCTAGAATAAGATAACCTAGATTTGACATTCCTTCTTGTTTTACTATTATGAGAGATTATTTGAAAGTTTATGTTGAAGAGAAGGAAAGATCAAGGACAACTCTTAGGGGTCAATGATTGTGCTTAACAACTGATTTATGAACATCTCAAAACATTAATTATATTTTCCTAACAGCTCATTGGATTGATAATAAATGTAATTTGCATAAAAAGATTCTCAATTTTTATCAAGTTTCTAATCATATAGATGAGATAATTGGTAAAGTTATTTATAATTGTTTGTTAGAGTGAGAGATTGATAAAGTTTTGACTCTTACAGAAATCAATGCAAGCTCTAATAATATGACTATTTCATATTTGAAGAATGTGATGAAAGATTGGTCAATTAATGTATTATCAAATGAGCATTTGCATGTTAGATATTGTACACACATTTTAAATGAGTCTATCTTGGTTTATGCATTTAGGTTCACTAAACAATGCTCTCAATTAAGACTTTAGTGCCACTGATTAATATTAGACCTATTGACTTGGGCAACTTATTTTTTATTTTTAAAAGCCAAGATAAGAGGTGTTACTCTTTATTAGTGTTCAAGACAATGACTCATATTGAGTCTATTCCACCCAAAACACTACGAATAAATAACTAAATATATTTAATATTCAGATACAGTTTAAAAATAAATGAGAGTTTATTGTTTTGATATGAAATGTCATCTCAATAAGCCTTTTTGAAGTGGATTGTGACCAATTGGAATTTGCAAACTAGTTCTAAAGCCTAAAAATATATATACTGGTCTTGATTATTTTTATTGAAAAAATGAATGAGACAATACGTAGATTCATAAGCAAGAATGAAATATAGGAGGAAATAAGATGTTGTCAAGCTAAAACAACACTAGTAATTATTAAAAACACATCAAAATACAAGATGAAAACTATTCTATAGGTATTGACTATATGCAATTTTGAAAATAAAAGAAAACATAAATATCAGTTTTCCTTGTTTTTTTAAAAAAAAAACACTATCGTTGTCTAACCATTCATTTTTTGTTTGTAAAAACAAATTAAATTGATCCACAGCATAGTGTAGATTCCCGATATGAGAGTGATCTAAGCATCCACATGTCAACAGCCATCCAAGTATAGTGCTGTTGATCCACGCTAGCACGAAATTGATCTCTTGTGATGTCCTTTTTATATATAGGAAAATATGAGCTAACCAGTCAATCATTGCCACATTCCTCATCTTTCGTAGCTGCTTGCTTTTATATTTGATTAGATATACAGAATTAAAAAGAGCTAGCTAAAAGTAACAGAGATACCATGAAGAGTCTTTCCTTGTCAGCTCTGACATTGTCGTCGTCGTTGTTGACGATGATGCTGCTCAACACAAAATGTTGCGGTGCCAGTATTTCACTGCTGGAAATGGACGGTGACGTCCCCTTGTACTCCATAGCTGATTCCAACATAGATTTGGAGTTCATGATGGATTCTGAAATCAACAGGATTCTTGGCTCTCGCCATGGCGGAGGTGGTGCTCTCATTCCTCATAAACCAGTGTTTGGTTTATTCCATGCCCATGATATGTACCTATTTTTAGGGAGCTTGTTAATTCCCTTTTCTACTACTGTCATTATTATCTATTGGAATCGAGTGGGTGTCGAATTGAATCAAATAATACTCATGGTAGATTATATTTTGCGTTGAACTTCAAATTACGTTACTTGTGGTTGAGAATTCAATATATATATATATATAAAGAAAAGTATTGTCATAGAGAAGAGAGAATCACACACAAACCCTTGCAGAGGCTAGGGAGACAGATGGGGGCCATGGCCACCCCTGAAGCTTAAAAAATATGTTATACCCAAGGTTTCTCTCATTTAAAACAATTTTCATTGCTCGATCGCTAATACCAACTTACTGTAAGTTTCTCTACAATGGGTAATATTTATATTTTATTCCCCTTTAATATTCTTTTTTATTTAATATAATTAATTGTTAATAAATGTTTATATGGAGGGAGCTTCATTCAAGTTAGTATTAACATGATATATCATGTTAGTTTAATTTTAGCCCTTCAACTTAAATCGAGGGCTAGGATTTTAACAGACAATGTTCTCCTGCTTAACTAAATTTATTTCCTTTTATGTTTCAATTAAATAAAATATATATATATTTAATGCATAATTAATTTGTAAAGATAAAAACCTTCTCCCATCTCATGCGTTTAAAAAAAAAAAAAACTCTTCTTTAACCATTCAAATTAGTGACGGAAACCTCTTCTTCTGCCTGTGAAAAACCCAAATCCAATATATATATAGTTTTTTATATTTTGTCCTGTATATTCCCGAATAATTTATCTTTTGAGGTACGTAAATTTGTTATTAGGTTGATATTTCGATTATTTTATATTTGATTATATATTAGAGTGATAATAAAATTCAATATTTATAACAACAACAATAATGCAAGGTAAATGAGCTTCTTGAATAAAAGTCATGGACCATTCTTTGGTGAACTTGAGAAATTCCCTTAGGATGGTTTTATTTGTTGCTTGAAAATCCAATGGCCTTGATGCCTTTTAGTAAGTCAGTCATTTTTTCTATAAAAAGAGGGAAAAAGGAATTGGATAATATTACTACCACTAGAGACTGATTGTGATATTGAGAAAAAGAAGAAAAATTACGGTTTGTGCGTCTATTTTCTCTATATCTTGGATAAGAGAAAGACAACGAGGGTATACAACCATTAGGAATCCATTGATTCAAAGCTACTTCAACTATATTTTGCTCTCCAATCTAGGTATAATCTTTATCACTGCCTTTTACTTCAAGTGTCATTTTGAGTGATGATGTTGTCCATTGTTGTGTATAAACCTATGACATTAATCTGGCATTACCATATGTAAGATTGTTTAAAGTTGTCATTTTTAGTTATCACGAGTCTGATGTTGCGTGGAGCTTTAAGCTTGAATTAAATGATATTGGAAGGATTTGCATAAAATTAAAGTCCAAGAACACAATTAAATTTTAAATAGGCCAATTTGATTTAATTATGGATCAAATTGAAGTTTAATTATGTTAAAGAATTAATTTGGGTCCAACTGAAGGATTTAATTAAGTGCAAGGACTTAATTATACTCTAAATGGGTCAAATTAATTTTATTATGAGCTTAATTAATTAAAAATTAAGTTTGGAAGCCCAATTTGGGCTTAATTGAGAATATTGAAATTTAAAAGACCAAATTTAATTTTTACCAAGTTAATTGATTGAAATCAAGAGCAAAATTGCAAGAAAATTAAAATTTTATGGTCAATTAGGGGTCAAATTGAAAAATTTTGCAAAAAACGTTGAACTATAGGAGCTTAATTGACAAAAACCGAGGGTGAAATTGAAGAAAATTGAAAGTTTCAGGTCAATTGAGGGTCAAATTTTATAAATCCAAGACCAAGGACCAAAGTGCAAAAGCCGCTGAAATTTGGGGTTCAAATTGAAGTTCAGCAGGAACTAAATTGTACTAAATTAAAAATTTAGGGTCAATTGGGGGTGCAATTAAACTAAATTAAAAGATGGAGGACTACATTGAACTTTGGCAAAAAAGGAATCAAACAACGTGTCATCTGATACACTATTCATTATCTTCTTCTTCTTACACATAAAAGTTGCTTAGGTTACCTCATTTGCATGTGCATTTAATGCCTCTAACATTGACCAAATTTGACAAAACATGCATGCAAATAATCACCTGACATTTCTCTTTAACCTGGAATGGTTCGTTCAAGCTAATTGACACCACAACGGTTGTGGCATCGGCTTAAAGTGTCCAACCCAACTAGCCATTTTCCTGCAGATTTGACAGCTCACAATGCATACTTTGAACCAACAGTTGAGATCCTTTCCAGCAGAACCAAAGGCCACGATTTGGCACTATTAAATACAAAATATCCATCTTCCACCCCTTATAAATAAGGATGGATTTCCATGGCCTGAAAAAGAAGAAAATTGGGTATAAAGTTGGTCAAAAATCAGCCCCTTCCTCGGTTTCTGCACATTTTTTCTCTCCCTCTCTCTTTGTTGTTCTAGTCGCCAACCAACGCCACCATAAGCTTGTACGTCACAATCTCCACCATAAGCCGCTAGCCCAACCACTTGCCGCCCACCAGGAGACATCGCCGCTCGCTTCCTCTCTTTCTCTCCTGCAGAGTTGTTTCTTCTTTTTTCTCCCTCTACCTCCAACCACCAACTCCTCTATCAATGCCGCCACCAACCTCACGTCTGCCCCTCCCCGTCAAGACCAGCTAGACCTCCAACTAGGCACTCCGATGCTATGTAGCGCAGCCCATCAATTGCTGCAACTGGGTTGCTGCATACAGAATGAGAATTCGTTATGCATGGAGCATAATTAATTAGCACAGTTGTTAGGTCGGGCGAGCAACCATGTGGGCCTGGGCCATAATTGTTTTGGTTCGGCCCGACCTAAAAAGGAGAAAAAAAAGATCTGTTAGGCCGAGATCAGCCCAACCCAACCTTTTTTAGGTTGAGTCCGGCCCAGTTATCTAGATCGGCCCAACCCATGTATTTTATAATAATAAAAAAATCCAAAAACAAAATCCTTTCAAAAAAATTGTGATTTTCTCACATGTTTTTCTACCAATTTTAGATTATATTGGGCTGTATATTTACATTGTAAGATATAAATCTAGTATTGAAATACCTGGTTTTCTTCGAAATATTTCTAAAACAAAATTCAAAACTTTTAAATTAATTTCTCTTTTTAGAAAACAAAAATAGAAAAAAAAAATGTTTTGTTTTCATGCATACGACCAAATCCTAAAATGTTTTCCATGCATATTTTCATTAAAAAAATTTGTTTTTTTCTCATGTTTTAAAATGTAAATTGGATATTATAACAAGTTTATGATTATCCATTAAGATTTGGCCAACATGTCAAAAACTCTTTACCAATCATTTTTTTTAGGGATTTTGATATAAACTTGGAAGTATAAAACTACACAGTAGAGTACACTCTCAAGTACTAAAGATATAAGGTGTAAAATAAATACGATTCTAAAATTTTAAATTTTAGAATGGTTAGGATTTAACCTAATAAGATAGAGGCTCTCACAGAGAAAGATCTAACTTGAACCTTAGACAAGAGCAATGCATAGAAACTTACCTATAAAAATAATCAAACAACAATGTAGTTTATCTTAGGTATAGTACACTAACGGTGATGTGTAACCATAATACTAGATGGCGACACCTGAACATGAACCTTAATCATAATTTTATTATTAAACCCAAAACATTTTCCTTACCAACAACACGCACCTCCTTAGGAGGCATAATAAACCTCATCGTTGCCTCCATCATCACGTTGCACCCACGACAAGCAGCAAGGAAAGGACTTAAAATGTTTTTGGCTCTAATATTCTAATACTAATGTTTGATGACCCTACGTGTATGATATAGTTCTTGCTTTGTGTAGGTTGCTGGTGTGGAGACTAAATTACACATTTTTAGTATCTTATGCTCATAGTGATAGGGTTTGGAAGCCATAACTGGATCTTATAGTTGTTGTTTGTTTCATTTAATTGTGTTAATGTGTTTGTACTGCATTGGTATGGTTTAGTTTGTTTTCTTCAAGTCATCCCTAAGACCAACTAAAGCAGGTCTTCTAAAAGACCTATCTTTCACCAAGTCCTGTATTTTCCAAATTGTTTTCTTTTATTTTCAAAATTGCATTTGGTCAATACCTATAGAATAGTTTCCATCTTGTATTTTGATGTGTTTTTAATAATTACTAGTGTTGCTTTAGCTTGACAATATCTTATTTCCTCCTATATTTCATTCTTACTTATGAATCTACCAAGACATGAGTATTGTCTCATTCATTTTTTCAATAAAAATAATCAAGACCAGCATACATACATTTTTAGGCTTTGGAACTAGTTTGCAAATTCCAATTGGTCTCCCTCCACTTCAAAAAGGCTTATTGAGATGACATTCCATATCAAAACAACAAACTCTCATTTATTTTTAAACTGTGTCTGAAAATCAAATGTATTTAGTTATTTATTCATAGTGTTTTGGGTGGAATAGATTTAATGAGTCATTGTCTTGAACACTAATAGAGAGTAACACCTCTTGTCTTGGCTTTAAAAAATAAGAAATAAGTTACCCAAGTTAATTGGTCTAATATTCATCAGTGACACTCAAGTGTTAATTGGGAGCATTGTTTAGTGAACCTAAATGCATAAACCAAGATAGACTCATTTACAATGTGTGCATAACATCTAACATGCAAATGCTCATTTGATAATACATTAATTGACCAATTTTTCATCACATTCTTCAAATATAAAATAGTTACATTATTAGAGCTTGCATTGTTTACTATAAGAGTTAAAACTTTATCAATCTCCCACTCTAACAAACAATTATCAATAATTTTACCAATTGTCTCATCTATATGATTAGAAAGTTGACAAAAATTGAGAATCTTTTATGCAAATTGCATTTATTATCAATTCAATGAGCTGTTAAGCAAATATAATTAATGTTTTGGATTGATGTTCATATATCAGTTGTTAAGCACAATCATTGACCCCTAAGAGTTGTCCTTAATCTTTCTTTCTATTCAACATAAACTTTCAAATAATCTCTTGTTATCGTGAAACAAGAAGCAACATCAAATTTAGGTTGCCTTGTTCTAGAAAATAATCTAAATCCCTTACCCTCCATAAAATAAAAAAACAACTTTTAAATTATAACTATTTTTTCTAGTATTTATTTATATTCATCATAATTATAACCTATTGCTTTAAGAATTTTAACATCTTGATCTCCCTATTCACTCTTCTCTTACCCTATGTCAAATTTTGTCGGCCACCGATATTAGAACACAGTACAGTGCCTTTCGTTTTGTCAAGAGAAATTAATTGTAGAGTGCTGTTGGTCCACTCAATTCATTCGAGCATGAAAGGGATCTCCTGTGATGTCATTTTTGATATATGAGCTAACCAATCCAGCGTTGCCACATTCCTCATCTTATCACCTTCAACACCGCCGATCACTGCCACCCTATCCCATATATACGGAGTTAGCTGCTCGCTTTTATCATAGATTAGCATTGAAAGAGCTAGCGAAACATAAGAGGGATACTATGAAGAGTCTTTCCTTGTCTTCTCTAACATTGTCGTTGTTGCTGATGATGATGCTGCTCAACACAAAGAGTTGCGGTGCTAGTATTTTATTGCCGGAAATGGACGGTGACGTCCCCTTGTACTCCATAGCTGATTCCAACTTGGATTTGGAGTTCATGGTGGATTCTGAAATTAACAGGATTCTGACTGGCGCGCGCGTCGGCACAACCGGAGGTACTCAAAATCCTTATGCAGCATTGTATGGTTGCGGCCGAGGCAAACGATATTGCGTTCCTAAGGGTCGTTTTTGTTGCTACCCAATTTTTAACCCATGTTTTGATAAATTTTCAGAAAAATCTAAAAATAACAAAAAACATTGAAAATCCAAAAAAAAATACGTTTTTAATACATTTGGATCGTTTTTAGCATTTTTAGCATCGTCTCAAAAGAATTTAAATTTTCAAAGACATTTGGAACGCATTCAACTTTTAAAATCATTGATTTTCTTCTTTGAGTCGATGTTGATATTGCTCGTTTTCAAAAAAATACAAAAAAATAAGAAAAATCAAAATTTACAAAAAGAAAAAAGTTGAGGGATCAATTTTGAGACCCAAGCAATATTTTGCCTATAAATAGTAGCCTTCAACACACAAAAAAGGAGGGGGAATTTTGATATTTGAGGAGAGATACAACACAAAAACAAAACCCTAAATCTATCTCTTCTCCAAGCCGCCTTCTGGCCAGCCCCCCACCCCCCTTTGGCTGTTTATCTTCTCCTCACAGCTCCTTCCCCTTCGGCCGCTCACCCTCCTTCCCCACAAACCAGAAACCAGCCGCTCAAGCCTCCTCTCCCCTCGGCCAAGACTTTCCTACCATTTCCACCGACCAGCCACCCATCTCCCCTCAGCCAAAAAAAAAAAAAAAAGTAGCCGTGCCCCCCTTTTTCTTCTCATCTTCAACCTTCAGCCGTGCCTCCATCTTCACAGCTTTCCCCTCTCTTTGAAATCAAACCACAACAGCCATGAACCAGCTCCCCATCACTCTCTTCATCTGACCCGGATCCACCCAGACGCCGTCCCTCACCTGTCTCAGCCGACCCATCGGCCTCCTTCAACCAGCAGCGAGCCCCAACCGCCGCTGCTACCACCAGGAGAGGAGACCATCCTTTTCTCCGCCTCAACACTGCCAGCAACCTCTCCCGTCTCCACCGCAGCTCCAGCAGCAAAGACAACTGAAGCCGACGATCAGACCAGCAGATTTCTTCTCCATCTCCGCCGGCCAGACCCGACAAAAGCCTAGCAGCCGGCGGCCCTCTTGGTCATACAGCC
>Ga0307509_10012006_pt1 | contig 10400 bp, 7 predicted proteins | sample 10_EM_MG_FD_202245 | JGI IMG/M metagenome (GOLD analysis project Ga0307509, IMG submission 202245) | Populus trichocarpa ectomycorrhiza microbial communities from riparian zone in the Pacific Northwest, United States - 10_EM | ecosystem: Host-associated > Plants > Roots > Unclassified | place...
CTCGCGCTACCTAAACCTCTATGACTCATAGTGAGTCATAGCGCAAAATCCCTCAATGACTCATACGAGTCATCACCCAACATTCCGTTAACCAATCAAAACTCATAAACCAAGTCATGTGCTCAAATGAGTCACACGCGCGAAACTCATGACTCATAGTGTGAGTCATGTGCGAAAGTCATTACATGATATGACGTCACAATCGTGAGTCATGAAACCATCAACCAATCATAACATAACAATGACTCGCAAGGGCATAGTCATGTGAGAACTATGCGTCAAGTAACATCATAGTGTGAAATCCAACATACCTTATGACTCATAAGTATGAGTCATGTGAAATCTGCCTTGCTTAGTCACGATTTGTTACAGTAACACCCTTTGGACTGAAGTGAATGATGTGGAGTCCCCGGTCATAGGTTTCATACCTCCTGCTTTCGAGAAGGCAGCCCTTCTGTTAGAAGGGAAGCGGAGGCTATCGTGTAGTGGGGGGCTAGGGGGGAAAAGGGCCATGGCAATGTTGTTGTCTGGGAGTGTAGTGGCCTATCTAATCGTGGCCATGTCCCTGATTTGTTCCAGGTATAGGTCCATAGGCATTAGAAACGCCTCCGCGAACAGCACAATCGTGTTGGTCGAATAGAAACAGTTCGTGATCCATCTCTGTACTCGGTTCATGAACGTCTTCATTTTATTGCACATTGTGATACTGGGTTTGAGGAATTTGGGTCCATAGAAAAGGGTGGGAACCATGATTCCCTTGGCCATCCTACCTGCACTGTAAGATGTAAGTCTTCCGCCTAGTGAGGAGAGTCGTTTTATCCTTTCGAAGGGAGCTTGTGCCAGGGGGAGTCTCTTCACAAAGTGTATCCATGTGGTGTGATTTGGTTCGAAATGAAATCCAAGCCATTTTACTGCTTTTGGGGCCGGTTCAACGCATTGTTGGTCGATAACGATAGGGTGCTTGCAACTCTCTGCTCGCTCATTAGGTGTCCTCCAATGCATCAGGTCTGTTTTGTATGTAGAAAGGCTTAGTCCTATTGCTGAAGCCGCTGCATTGATTCTGCTGTATGCTTCTTCCACTAGTTGGGTGTTCATTTTCCATGAGGGTGAACTGACCGTAATCTGGATATCATCAACATATGAAATAATAAGTTCCCTAGTTGGGTCCGAGCACGAGTGAAGGGGCTCAATGTAGATTATGAATAGGATTGGGGAGAGTAGAGAGCCCTGAGGGATTCTGGTGTTGATGCCTTTCATGTTCCTCGGTGTACCTGGGAAGATGATTGGGTATTGTCTGTATGATATAAAATTTGAGATCCATCTAGTCATGTATTCAGGGGTGTCCTTCGATCGAGGTCTTCGAAGTAACGTGCCGTAGTCAACATTATCGAATTCCCTTTTAATGTCCAGAAACATAGTGCTGGCCTTGAGGCCTGCCGCTTGTGCTTCTTGGACCCCGTGTTTGAGGGAAGTTCCGCCGTCAAAGGTAGGTCTTTGCAGGAGGCTGCCGGTTTGTCTTATCGAATAAAGTCCACTCGCCTTAGCAAATCGGATGAGGTGTTGGTTAATTATGAGTTCAGCTATTTTCGAAAATGTTTGCATTAATGCAATAACTCTATAGCTCGTGCAGGCATTGTAGTTCCCTTTCGATGGTTCAGAGACGAGTATTCCTAGCGAGTCCTTGACTGATGGTGGGTATATGGATCATCTAAGCATGTGATTGATAAGAGCAGGTATAATGTGATGGTTCATACTATGTATCCCTTTCCATAGGCCATATGGTACTTGGTCTAGTCCTGGCGCAGATGTGTCCCTGAATTTCTGAAGAGCTTGCGCCACTTCCGAAGCGTCAACTGTTTTGTTTTCTTCCAACTTGATATACCTTGGTGGTTTCATGTAGACCAGGTTCAGATTTTGTGGGAAGAAGTGTGGCATTATTGCAAGGTTTAGGGAAGCTGCGTTCGGGTAGTTGCTACCACCAGGTACAGTTGATCCTAATCTTTTCTTTGTAAATTGATGTGCTGTCCACGCGTCGTTCTTCTTCGCGTTTTCTAAGAAGGTTCTCCAGTGTGTTGCCTTGGCCTTTTTGACCTCGTTCTGGTATTTCCTCTTAGCTTGTCTTGCATTATCCAGTTCTCTGGGGTCTTCCTTGGTCTTCCTAGTTGTGACCATGAAATCCTTCCTGAGTTGTGTAAGTTTGGGTATTCACCACGACTTGGACCATTTGCATGGCCTCTTGATCAGTATGTGCTTCTTGATAGGATGTATCAAAAGGGGGAGGTTGTGCTTGAAGTCTTGATTGTAGTCTCTGAGTCCTCTTCCTTAGTCCACTTAAATGATGTGTTATTTCTGCCTTCACTCTCATTGTCTATTAGCAGTTTGAACTCATCTTCGATTATTGCGTTGGCTTCGCCTCCTGTCTTTCAGGTAATTCAGTTTCAGTCAGGGGAAGGTCTCGTTACGGTAAAGGTTGTCGAAGAGATCGTAGTAATAATAGCGCGGTGATCAGAACTGGTGTGTGGGATATTAGTTCTTCATGTTTTGATGAATTCAGCTAACGGGTTATTGGCTAACGTGTAGGCGATAACTCACGGCTTGTATTGTGGTTATCCGGTGTTCTTGTGTATATACCGGGTTCATTGAGTATTGCATATCCAGGAAGTCTGGCTACACGGAAGTAGGGTTCCCCTTTCCTCCTTTCCCTGCTTGACATTTCTCGTTCTGGATGTGTGTACATCGCGTGGACATTTAGGTCGCCAATGATGAGCGATGGGTTTGCATTGTCTTTAAACAGGTTTGCAGGTGACACTGTATTGTTGCCATCCACCCGTCTGTTGTAAGTGTTAATTAAGAAAAATGTTTCATATCCCGGCTATCACCTTGCTCCCATCATTCCTTGACATCAATAAATGAAGAACATCAGCAACAGGAGACACACAGAAATAATTAAAACAATCAGTAAGAAAACAATTAACATAGATAGCCACTTGTTTCTTCTGACCAATAATATTAGATGAAAAATATTGATAACCTGGTGCCCTAAGCAGGTCACCCTGAAATAACAGGGGATCTTGTAAACAAACAAAAGAAAGATTCCTATTCATAATGAGTGAAAATAAAGTTAAAAACACCAAATTGCTTCCCCGGCAATTATGTTGTAATATTGACAAATTTTGTAAGGAGAGTTGTCGGTTGGATCGTTAGATTCGTTCAGCATTATTTCGTGGGATCCATGGCCTTGGAAGTTCGGAAAGGTCTCCTTCGGTTATAATGAGCTTTAGCATCGGCCTTTGCCTTAATTTTGGTTGTGCATTCAGCAGCATATGCTGGGTGGTTCCTGCCACAAGCTATATACTTGGATGGGGTAACAGGGCAACAGTTAGCGACGATCTTTTGGTCCTCCTTTTTGAAGAACATTGGTGAGGTTCATTTGTACTCCTTGAGACTGTGTTCACTAGCAGAGATAGGACAAGTATGTTTTGATGCTTTGCATCCCGCTTCAGGGTGCCAGTATAAGGAGCATTGCTGGCAGTCTTTCGTAGAATCGGAGGACCACATGACCTCTGAGAATTTATGTCTTCCATGTACTAGCACAGAGGGTGTTATTTTTTCGACATCATCTGTGGGTAGTGATATGACAACTGATATGTAACGTTTGATTTGTCTGATCTTAGGGGCATTTTGGAGGAACCTGGCAGAGGTGATGTTGACTTGTTGGCACATGAAGAGTGATTCTATTATGACCGTGTAGAGGGAGTGTTCCTCATTCGATATTCCTTCTAGTGAGATCCTATAGATAACAACCTGTGTGTCAGTGGGTGCTCGTTTGAATTCCTTGTAGTCCCTGGCTGCTTCCGGTAGGGTTGCTGAAAGGGCTGTTGTCATCGGTGCAAGGTAGATCATGTATTTGGCTGCTTCAGTGCCAGGGGCAGTGGTCAGAGAAATGGTACCATTGGTGGGGGTTATTTGGATCTGAAGGTTAGTGGGGGCTGAGCATCGACACTTCTGTAGTTGCGTCATAATGGCTATGATGATTTTGGGTTTGAGATTTGAAGCTTCGGGTAATGGTGTTGGGGTTGCCTGAGTGGCGTAGATACGTCTTTTGGCAATTGTGGCATTTTTAGGGAGAGAAACAGTCGCATTTTCTTTGTTGCCTTTGGCTGGTGTTACACTTGTGTCCTCAGGTGCTCTCTGTCATAAATCGTGAATAAGCAAGGCAGATTTCACATGAGTAATACTTATTAGTCATAAGGTATGTTGGATTCCACTCTATGACGTCACTTGACTCATAATTCTCACATGACTGCGCACGGGCAAGTCATCGTTATATTATGATTGGTTGATTGTTTCATGACTCACAATTGTGACGTCATATGATTCAATGACTTTCGCACATGACTCAGATTATGAGTCATGGGTTTCGCACAGGTGACTCATTTGAGCACATGACCTGGTTTATGAGGTTTGATTGCTTAAAAGAAGTTGCACAGTTGACTCATACGAGTCAGCTGATGGATTTCATCCTATGACTCACTATGAGTCATAGTGGTTAGGTTATGCGAGGTGATAAGTCACCAAGGTTAGGGTTGAGGAAAGATGCCTATATAAGGGGCATGGTTCAGACCAAGAGATAGGCCACGCTTCTCGCAAACTCTTTCCCCCCCCCTACATTTCACATACAATGTCAACTCTACCCCGCTTTGCGTCCGGATCAAACCCCTCTCCCACTTCTCCTCAACAGCCAGCCGCCATGGCGAACCCCCATAACCTCCCCCCAGGCAACGCGGCCTTCGGAAGGCTCTCAGCCCTCAACTCCCCTCTCCCGTCGCGTTCAGGAACCCCCTCTACCGATCACCCCATCGAGTTCATGATGAGGCAGCTCGCTCAGGCGAGGAGCGCCCTCCGGCTCAGCAACCAAGACTTCCCGGACCTCAGCCCAGATGCGCAGGCCGGCACCCTCCCAATCGAGTCTATCACGATCGTTCTCCTCTCCCAGCTCGTACAGGGCCTGGTGACCGTCTCACATGAGCTGAGCGGGGTAACCCAGGCTGTCGCAACCATCTCCGAGGAAAACAAGAACCTGAGGGAGGAGCTCCATGACATCTCCTCTCAACTCGCAAACCTCCCCCACACCCAAGAACAACAAACCGCTCCGGGGATCGCCGATCTCCAAGCATCCATACGCGACCTGTCACATCGTGTGTCAGCCCCAACCCCTGCCCCCCTTGCTCAGGCCCCCCCCCCACCAAGAAAACCCCAACCACCCCCAACTGCCGGCCCCCCCCCTTCGAGGAAAGGAAAAGAAAGGGCCCGTGCACCACCCACACCTCCCTCAGCCGCGGCTGACGACCCTAAATACCTCATACCATTCTACGATACGAGGCTTGGCAAGGCGTTCGGGGACCCTGAGAAGTACGCCAAGCTCTATCCCAACTCGTACAAAGCCAGGGAGTTCCGGAAAGGAAGATACGACCTTGACTCCTTCACCCCAGGCCATCTCCACCCTGACGCCCATCCCTCCCCCTCCTACGCGCAAGCTGCCTCCGGCTCAGGCACGGGCGGCAAGGGCAAAAGCAAAGCTGGGAAGCCTCCTTCTCCCCAACTTGTTGCGAGTGGGACGGCCCCTCCTGTTAAAAAGGGGCCTCCCTCCCTCCCAGGTGCCCAACGTCGCTTCTTTGCTCCTCGCCAGTCCCCTTCACCTCACCCGGACGCTCTCACCATTGCCGCCACCTTCCCAGACATCGCCGCCCGCGTCCTCCGCGAATCAAACTGCCTCCTCCCCCTTGGCTTCTCTGCAACCGTCAACCCTCGTGGCTCTGTCTCCCTGACCGTCACCGACAAAGCTACCCCCGCCGCCTCATACGCCCCCTACTTCGACTCCCTCACCAGGGCCCTCAACCAGTCCTTCCCAGTAGGTGAAAACCCCTGGTGCACCCTCGTTCTCGCCCCTACTGCCGTTCAACTAGCAATTCACGGCCTCCCCCTACGTTTCCTCCCTCAAGACGAAGAGGAACTCTTCCCATATATCCGGCAAGCAATCCTCAACGACAAAGCGACCCAGATTCTCTCAGCCATGTACCTTAACCCTAGCAGAGATTCTAGGGAGACCAAGCAGGCCACTTCGGTGGTTATCACCGTCGACCCCCACAACGTTTCGGCCCTCACTGCAGGGGTCGTCATCCTCTCTCAGAAACGCAAGGTGGAACTTGCCTTCTCCTCCTCCAAGTCTGCCCAGTGTAAGAATTGCTGGAGATACGGCCACGCCCATCAACGATGCCCCGCCACCCACCCCACGTGCCCCATTTGTGCGCTTCACCATACTCGCGCGGCTCACAGATGCCAAAATCCAACCTGCCCCAGGAGCGGGAACAATAAGCCAGTCCCATCCTGTTGTCTGACCTCGCCCCCCCATTGCTGTAACTGCGGTGGTGACCACACTGCCACATTCAGGGAGTGTCCGGCTCGACCTCCACCGCCTGTCCCCACCAGAACCAACTCGCCAGCCCCAGTCCCAGCTGGTCAAGACCCAATGGATTTGGCGGTCGATGGCGGTCCGACATCCACTACTCCCCCGTCCAGGGCGCGTCCCCTTGCGGTGGACCTGACCCCCAGGCAGCCTCCACCAGCTGGTCCCTCGCGTCCTGGCACTACTCACGGTTTCGGCGGTCCTCTCCCCCTGGAGGAGCCAAGCCCTTCCCCTGCATCTCGAGAACGTCGGGTGCGTCCCGGTAATGATTAATCGCCCCACGCCTTCTCCCCCGGGACATGGGCAGGCCCCCGCCCCGGCATTTCTTTCCATCATTCAACATAACTGCCTTGGGAGCTGGAATTGTTTTCTTTCTTTGTTTGAGTCGTTCAAGGAAGCGACCACCTACCCCTCAATCGTTCTTTTACAGGATCCACCTGTCAATAAGGCTCACCTTCCTTCCTTTAATGGCTTTAAGTCCTTTTTTCCCCCCGTTAGGAAGCCACGAGTGGCCGCCTACGTTCATATGTCATTTCTTTCCAATTACACCGTGCTTCCCCGGTTTAAGGGAGTGGACGATGTTCTCGCCCTCGACATCTCCGCCGAAGAACCTCTTTTTGGCAGTACCTTCCACTCGTTCAGGGTTATTAATGCTTACTCCACCAACACGGTCGACCACAGAGTCCACTCACTGGCACCAGAAGACCTCTTCCCCGATCTTGGGTTTCCCCTCCCGGTGTTGGGAGACCTCAACATCCACAACCCCCTCTCGGACCCTCTACGGCACTTCTCACAACGGGAGATCTCGTCCTCGACTCCCTATTTTGAGAAAGCGGCCGAAGCCGGTTTCGCCCTCCTCAATCCCCCTGGGGAGTACACAAGATTCCCCCTAGTAGGGAACGCTCGCCCTTCGGTTATAGACCTCGCCTTTGCAAACCCCCCCCTCCTTCCCCTAATTAAGAGCTGGGAAGCCTCCCTCCCCTCAACAGGTTCCGACCACTACCAATAACGATCACCCTAGCCACACCCTCACTGAACCGGAAACCCCCGCGACTGCGTTGGGCAGACACGGACTGGGAAGCCTTGGACCCGATCATCAAGGGCTTCAAGGTCCCAGCCGCACCATTATGCCCCACCCCCCCACAACTGGACGAATGGATGTCAGAATCGCTGAATCGGCTGATCGCTCTCCTCAAGGAGCACACGCCGGTGTCCAGGCCCTCCCACCACTCCAAACCCTGGTGGACCCCCCACCTGACCATCCTCCGTCGTGAATACCACAAGGCAGCAAGAATGGCCAGGGAGCACGACACCCAACACATGCGGGAAGTCGCCGGCACCTCCAAGAGGGGGTACTTTAAGGCGATCAAGGCCGCTAAGAACAAACACTGGTCCTCCTTTCTGTTGACCGCCACCCCCCAGAGCCTTTGGACGGCCAAGAGGTTCGCCTACGGGTGCGCCCAACCACGCTTCCCCTCCCTGCCAGGGGCCGAGACCCCACTACAGATGAACAGAGTCCTCCTGGACCACTTCTTCCCCCCCAAGGAACCCTTCTCCCCGCCACCCAGGCTTAGACCAGACAGGTCGGCACCCCCCCTAGCGACAGACGAGATAGCCGCGGCTCTCTCCAAGTGCTCCCCGACCTCGGCCCCGGGTCCGGACGGGATACCCTACTCTATCTGGAAACAGGTCAACAAAATCAACCCCTCGATCCTCCTCCATGTACTTGCCCCGCTGGTCCTGCTGGGATACCACCCCGCGTCACTGAAAGGCTCAAACGGCGTGGTACTTGACAAGCCAGGAAAGCCCTCCTACGAGTCACCATCATCATTCAGGATAATAGTCATGATCCGCACAATCTCAAAGATCCTCGAGAGAATCATAGCAGCCCGACTACTCGCCGCAGCCCGAATCAGAGGGCTGCTGCACCCCAACCAATGTGGTTCGCTCCCTGGACTTAGCACCTACGACGCGTGCCTTACCCTCACCAACGACATCAGAACCCTGCAGAGGCCCCGCCTTAAAGTCTCCTCCCTGTTCTTGGATATAAAAGCGGGGTTCGACAACGTCGACAACAAAACCTTAGCCCGCATCCTGAGGGAAGGCGGGATACCCCCCTACCTGGTTTCCTGGGTCTCATCCTTTTTAGGTGAGCGAAGCTGCACCCTAGTTTTTCAAGGGGCACCAGGGACCCCAGCCCCTGTAAATGTTGGCGCCCCACAGGGCTCCCCAATCTCCCCGCTTCTCTTCCTTCTCTACGTTGCGCCACTACATTTCGGGATCCCTCGGGGTCTGATGATCTCGTATGTGGACGACTTCGCCCTAACAGTGGCCTCACTCTCCTACCGTGGCAACATCCGCAGACTCCAGGACCTATTCGACAGGGTTGAAAGAAAGGCGGCCCGCTTGGGCGTCTCCTTCTCGGTCGCGAAAACGGAACCGATACAGGGGAGAACCCCCAGCCAAAGGCACTCCCCAAGGTGCACCTCACCCATCCAGATCAAGGGGGAATTGTTTCACCCGGGCAACGCCGTTCGGTGGCTCGGGTATTGGTTCACTCCGGCCCTTGACCCCGCTGCACATTTCTCACGCCGCCTGGCCCTTGCCCAGGGGGCATTCGCACTCATTCGCCGCCTCAGCCCGCCCGGCGCGGGCCTCCCCCCCTACCTATGCCACAGGCTGGCAACATCACTGATCGCCCCCATCCTCCTTTACGGAGCGGAGCTGTTTACACCTAGCGTGGGTACGACAAACCGCCTCGACACATTCTGGCGAAACTTCCAGAGATGGACCACAAACTGCTTCTCGGCTACGCCTACAGGGATACTCTCGGTGGAGTCCTGCCTCCCCCCCGTCTCCCTCCTGATCAGCCACCGACAAAGGCTGGCGGCGCTCAGGGTGGTCTGCTCCCCTCCTAGTGTGAACCCGGCGACGGCCCGACTTCACCCCTCATTTCCTTCGCTCTCGGCGCATCGGGCGCCTGACTCCTCACGGGCCGTCACCAGGGGCCTGTCATCCGTATATCTCCCCCTACATTGGAAATCACCCCGGCCTGTCCCGCCAATAAGGAACCACCTGCCCATTGACGCGGTGGCTCACCGGACGATACCCTTCACCCTCGGGCTGTCCAAGATGCCTATGATCAACTCCCACCTCGTGTACCCCACCCCCATCCTCCCGCCCCAGTCCCTGATGGACAGCACCTATTCCGCCCTGAAGAAAAGGGTAAGAGAGAAACTCGTCGAGGAGTGGGCCTCCCTTTTCCCTACCCCGGGGTACTACCTGCACCCTCCCACGCTACATCCGAGGCCGTTCATGGGCTTGGGAAAGTTCGTTGCCGGGAGAATCCACCAGATGAGAGCCGGGAAAAGCTACCTGGCCGCCCACCCAACCTGGAGGTCCCCCGACGCGGATACCTCCTGCCCCCGCTGTGGCTTGGAACCTGAAACCTTCGAGCACGCTGTCCTATCCTGCCCCTCGAGACAACACAGCAGATCGCGCCTCCTCCACGGCGTCACTGGTGTCGGTCCCGATGCCCCACTCTGGTCATCCCTCCCGCTGCTAAAAAGACTCGCCTCGTTCATTGGCGTCACCTCCACGGGATTTCCCCCCACGATGTTCCCGCCTACCACTCCCCCCTCTTCCCCCTTGTTATCTCTCTCACCCCCCAGGGTGCCCCCCCCGGTTTTTCGTGTTTTTTCGTTGGCTGAGGTATAGGGTCGTTGGGTTTCTTTCCTTTATACTTATGTAGGCTTTCCTTACCAGACGACTGAGTTGGTGGTCGTGCTTTCCTTGTTATATGTGGCCGTTGGCCCGGCGGAGGAGAAACCTGCGCGATAGTGGATATTTACTGGTGCCGTGACTTTCCTTTGTTTATGTTTTTGATTTATAGGTTTTGTTCTCTCCATAGCTAGCGCTGCATGAGGCTTTTTGT
>Ga0307509_10012007_pt1 | contig 10400 bp, 5 predicted proteins | sample 10_EM_MG_FD_202245 | JGI IMG/M metagenome (GOLD analysis project Ga0307509, IMG submission 202245) | Populus trichocarpa ectomycorrhiza microbial communities from riparian zone in the Pacific Northwest, United States - 10_EM | ecosystem: Host-associated > Plants > Roots > Unclassified | place...
TGGCCATTGCCAAAATCCCACAATGTTTTTTGTGGTACAACCGATGAATTATTGACGAAAGATACATTTGCATTCTGACACACAGAATCGGGCGCTGTAATGGAAGTTGTCGGCCCGCCGAGCGCGACAGGCTTGGTGATGGTGCCTGAACAACCGAATTCACTGGTGGCAATAAGGGTCACATTATAGGTACCGGTGGCGGCATAGGTGGTGGTGGGGTTGCTCGCTGTTGAGTTATTGCCATTGCCCAGGTCCCACTGGAAGGTCATATTACCAGGACCGCTGGATTGATTGATAAAATTGATATTATACGGGGCCTGGCAGCTGATTGGTTTACTGTTGTCAAATTCAGCTCTTACACCCGAAACAATGCGTATATAGCGATTGTTTATTATGGTATTCCGGCAGCCTGAACTACTGGTAACTGTTAACGCAACGGCATAAAACCCGGTATTGGTATAGGTATGTGACGGGTTTTTGGCCGTACTGGTGCCGCCATCGCCAAAATCCCACAGCCAGGATACAATGCTGCCAGATGTAGATGTGCTTTGATCAGTAAACTGAATATTGACGGGCACACAGCCCGTAGTAATGTTGGCCGTAAAATTGGCTGAAGGCGAGGGAAAAACAGTTATGTAATTGGTTTTGGTAATGCCGGTGGTGCCATCTGCATTACGTACTACCAACGTTACAGTATATGTTCCGGGCAGGGGATAGTTTACGCTGGGGTTTTGCACATTCGACAGGGTACCATTTCCGAAATCCCAGTTCCAGAATTTGGGGTTGCCGGTAGTTAAGTCTCTAAAACTCACAGTTAATAGTGCGCAACCCGCGGTTTGATTGGCGGTAAATTCGGGGACCATTGTCTGTGCATATCCGTGTAAGGAGAAAAACAATATAAATGGTAAGCAAAACCACGATCTGAAAAGCATTCGCCGGTTTACCCTGGAAAACCGGACCGGCAAGCACATCCGGTTACCACAAGGTGCTAGTACAAATTTACTCAAGTGCAAAACTGTTTTTATGGTTTATAGGCAGTAACGCCCCTTCAGCACAGAATGACCTTATCCCATGCAAACCATGTTCCCGGTAAATTATATTTATACAAGTAAAATATAATTTACCACATGGCTTTACATAGCACATATGTCAGTTCTTAACCAGTTGTTGGGCAATACGTTAATCGTGGGGTATCGGATCGTAGTCTGATGAATTAAATAGGATATTTAGGGTTGAAGCTTGTTCGTTGACAAGTTGCCGGTTAAAAGGAGTGGGGGTGTTTACTTATTAACCCCGACTTGTCGGGGCAAGCCCTGGTTGCGTCAACTTATTTATACGAAAAATATATAAGCCTCGTTGGGATAAAGTTCTTTCCTGATTTATTTTTTACGCAACGTAAGCACATTGGTGCCATCGGCTGTTGCCCTTTCTGCTTTTACAAAATCCCAGTAACTGTCTTTTATCTTCCATAATCCGTTTAATTTTTTAATCGGATCGGTAGCCGTAGGGAAATCCGAGGCAATGGTATAATCAGAAGCGTTCGCCGCCCAGGTACCATTGGTGGTAGCGCTGTTTACGGTACCTGTTACGGTTCCATCTTTATAAAACCTGAAAGAATAGTTCAGAAACTGGCCGGAAATATTGTTACTCCCCTCAATGTACTGTTCTACGATCCACTCCCCATCGGTCATGGCATCCAGTACCATATCCTGGGCTTTTTTTTCAATAGCCTTTTTGCAGGATGTGGAGAGGAGCAGGGTAAAGAACCCTGTCACGATCAGAGGTAGAAGCTTCTTCATAGTACAGACTTTGCCTGGTTATAGATACTAAAATTTGTAAATATCTTTGTATTTTCCAAGTAAATAGTCTGTAAAATATTGAATATTCAGGGTTTCCCCGCATATATCTTTACACAATTCCTCACTCGTAAAACGCCGTCCTTTTTGATGTACTTCATTGCGTAACCATTGCAGCAAAGCAGCTGTATTTCCTTGTTTTATTTGCTCATTTAAATTTGTAATAGACTGATTTGCACAAGCGTAGAACTGAGCGGCATAAAAACTTCCCAAGCTGTAGGTAGGGAAATAACCAAAGCTTCCGTGGCTCCAATGTACATCTTGCAAACAGCCCTGTTTATCGTTGGGTACCTGAACCCCCATCAGGTTCCGGTATTGGTCGTTCCAGTAACCGGGAATGTCTTTTGCGCCCATTGATCCTTCGATCAACAGCTTCTCCAGCTCATACCGGATCTTGATGTGAAAATGATAGGTAAGCTCATCCGCTTCTGTCCTGATCAGCGAAGGTTGTACCTTATTAATGCCTTTGTAGAATTGTTCTACAGAAACCTTACCCAGTTGCTGTGGGAAATATTGCTGCAGCACCGGCAGCCAGCGTTCGCAAAAAGCCCGGCTACGACCTACATGGTTTTCCCAAAGGCGCGATTGTGATTCATGAATGGTATAGGAGGCGGGTTCACCCAGCGGTAAACCATATTCGCTCAGCGGCAATCCCTGTTCATACAAGGCATGGCCCGCTTCATGAATACAGCTCCATACCATATTACTCAGATCATTTTCATCGATGCGCGTAGTAATACGCACATCCTGGCTGTTAAAATTCGTGGTAAAAGGATGTTCTGAAATATCCTGCCTGCCGGCCTCCATATCATATCCCAGCTCCTTTACTACCTGCAAGCCAAACTGCCATTGCTTTTCTTTATCAAAATGCTGCTGCAAAAAGCTGTCATCGGCGAGCGGTTGGGCAGCAATTTTCTGTAAAAGGTCTTTCAGGGGTTGTTGAATGGCCGCAAACACGCCGTCGAGCAGCTGCACCGTTGCGCCTTTGTCATGATCGTCGAGCAACGCATTGTATGGATGCTTTTCATAGCCCAGCATATCGGCTTCCTGCTTTTTTAACGTTATCAGCCGGTCCAGATCATTGGCAAAAACGGAAAAATCATTTGCTTTCCGGGCTTCCATCCAGCTATGAAAGCTTTTGTTCACCGCTTCAGCCAAAGTGCGTACAAAAGAGGAAGTGAATTTTTTTTGTTTGGAATAATCCTGCCAGGTAAGCTCCACATTTCTTTTTTCATCAGGCGACAATGTAGAGCCGGCTAACAATTCCTGTAACTGGCCCCCCAGCTTGTCTTCAGTGAAAAATTGATGCGCTATTTCAGAAAGGGTGGCAATTTGCTGACCACGCACCGGTGCACCCTTCGGCGGAAGATAGGTCTCCTGGTCCCACTGCAGCACTGCGGAGGCATAGCGCAGATCGGCAATCGTTTGCATCGATTTTATATATTCATCATACAGAGATCTGGTAGCCGTATTTGTCATACCGGATGGTTTTTATATTAATTAGAGGGTGCGAAAGTCGGTAAATTATGCCATACCCAAAAACCACGAACAAAGTAACCAAAACTATCTGTATATATAAGTGTGGCACGCTACCGCGAATTGTTTGTAACTACCTCTTTTTCCATGGATTGTGAGGCTTTTTTTTGTAAAGGATATGGCCTTTATTCAAATACATTTAACATTGGTGATAAATCTATTAACACCTGTGAAAAACTGTTTTATCGTTTATTTCGCAGGCGTGCTACTTTCGTACAGGTTCTTACAAAAAATTGTTACGGTGCCGGTTGACGAAATCATACCAAATCAGCCGGCTTAAAAGGGAACCGTGTGAAAATCACGGGCTGACGGGCAACTGTAAGTTGGGTGAATGGAAGTTGAAGGGAGGGGCCATTCACTAGCTGATCCTACAATGACCACTGCTAATGACCGGTGAAAGCCACATGGGCGGGAAGGTGTTCAGCAAATCAACAAGCCAGGAGACCTGCCTGTAACAAAGGATGTTTGGAACTTTCCCGATAAGGTACCGGCAAATGATTGATGCTTCAACTTTTAGCGTGAAGTTATTGGAGTTGCTGTCTGCTGTCGTGCCGCATTTTTAACTTTCTAACCATTAATTCATGCAGGCTGAAAATGAAGTGTTGTTACAGGAAAACAAAGACCGTTTTGTTATTCTTCCAATCAAATATCCACGCATATGGGAAATGTATAAAAAGCATGAGGCCAGTTTCTGGACCGCTGAAGAAATTGATCTGAGTGGTGATCTGAAAGACTGGGCCGCTCTCAATGACGGCGAGCGTCATTTTATTTCACATGTACTGGCATTCTTTGCAGCCAGCGATGGCATCGTAAATGAAAACCTGGCGGTGAACTTTATGAGTGAAGTGCAACTGCCTGAAGCGCGTTGCTTTTATGGTTTTCAGATCATGATGGAGAATATTCACTCTGAAACGTATGCATTGCTGATAGATACCTATGTTAAAGATGTAAATGAAAAAGACCGGCTTTTCCATGCTGTAGATACCGTGCCTGCGGTTAAGAAGAAAGCGGAATGGGCGTTGCGTTGGATTGAACATGGAAGCTTTGCTGAACGCCTGGTAGCCTTTGCTGCGGTAGAGGGTATCTTTTTCAGTGGGAGCTTTTGTTCCATTTTCTGGTTGAAGAAAAGAGGCCTGATGCCGGGACTTACGTTCAGTAATGAATTGATCAGCCGCGACGAAGGATTGCATTGCGAGTTTGCCTGTTTGTTGTACAGCATGCTCAGTAATAAAATGACGCAGGAAGCAGTATATGATATTATCGGCGATGCCGTGCGCATTGAAAAAGAGTTTATCACCGAAGCGCTGCCGGTTGACCTGATCGGGATGAATGCGCGGTTGATGCAGCAGTATATTGAATTTGTTGCCGACAGATGGCTGGATGAACTGGGTTATCCAAAAATGTTCAACGCAACCAATCCGTTCGATTTTATGGAAATGATCTCGCTGCAGGGCAAGACCAACTTCTTTGAAAAGCGGGTGGGCGATTATCGCAAGGCCGGTGTAATGGGCACCAAAGATTCGCAACAGTTTTCGCTGGATGAAGATTTTTAGCAGATCACAAGAGCTCCGTCTGTACGGACAAATTTTAAGATCCCAATATCCGAGATAAGAACTAATATTTGATAGCATTATAAACTCCATTAGCATGAACGTAATTAAAAGGAACGGGAAAAAAGAAACGGTAAAATTTGACAAGATCACAGCACGTGTTCAGAAGCTGTCGTATGGATTGAGCTCGCTGGTTGATGTGATAGAAGTAACGAAAAAAGTAATTGAAGGTATTTTTGAAGGGGTTCCCACTACCGAGCTGGATAACCTGGCTGCAGAAACAGCTGCCTCATTAACTACCAAACACCCTGATTATGCGTTGCTGGCTTCGCGCATTGCGGTAAGCAACCTGCATAAGAATACAGAGAAATCATTTTCGGCCACTATGCGCCGGTTGCATCAATATACCGATACAGCTACCGGCCGCAAAATGCCGTTGCTGGCTGATGATGTCATGGAGATCATAGATGCAAATGCCGAGCTGCTGGATAGCTCGATCATTTATGACCGCGATTTTGGTTTTGATTATTTCGGTTTTAAAACGCTTGAAAAATCATACCTGCTGCGTATCGATGGAAAAGTATCCGAACGTCCACAGCATATGTATATGCGGGTGGCCATTGGTATTCATAAAGAAGATGTGGAGAGCGCCATCAAGACCTACCACCTGATGAGCGAACGCTGGTTTACACATGCTACGCCTACATTGTTCAATGCCGGTACGCCCAAGCCGCAAATGTCATCCTGCTTTTTGCTGACCATGAAAGACGATAGCATTGATGGTATTTACGATACCCTGAAGCAAACGGCGAAGATCTCACAAAGCGCAGGTGGTATCGGTTTATCAATTCATAATGTACGCGCTACCGGTAGTTATATCGGTGGTACCAATGGCACCAGCAATGGTATCATTCCCATGCTGCGCGTATTTAATGATACTGCCCGTTATGTTGACCAGGGCGGCGGCAAACGCAAAGGCGCCTTTGCCATTTATTTAGAACCCTGGCATGCTGATATCGAAGGATTTCTGGACCTGCGTAAAAACCATGGTAAAGAAGAGATGCGCGCAAGAGACCTGTTCTATGCCCTTTGGATCTCTGACCTGTTCATGAAACGGGTTGAAGAAAATGGCGACTGGAGTTTGTTCTGTCCCCATGAAGCGCCTGGTTTAGGCGATACGTTTGGAGATGAGTTTGAAGCGCTGTACCATCGCTATGAGGCAGAAGGCCGTGCACGCAAAGTGATCAAAGCACAGGAATTATGGTTTGCCATCCTGGAAGCACAGATAGAAACCGGTACGCCGTATATGTTATATAAAGATGCGGCCAATCGAAAAAGCAACCAGCAGAACCTGGGTACAATTAAGAGCAGCAACCTGTGTACGGAGATCATGGAGTATACCAGCGCCGATGAAGTTGCTGTATGTAACCTGGCGTCACTGGCATTGCCCCGCTTTGTAAATGAAGGAAAATTTGATTTCAACAAATTATACGAAGTAACCTACCATGTAACGCGCAACCTCAATCGCATAATAGATAATAACTATTATCCGATCGAGGAAGCAAAACGGTCTAATATGCGTCACCGCCCCATCGGGTTGGGAGTGCAAGGTCTGGCCGACGTATTTATTTTATTACGCCTGCCTTTTGAAAGCGAGCTGGCGAAAATGTTGAATAAAAACATCTTCGAGACCATTTATTTTGCGGCTATGACGGCCAGCAAAGACCTGGCGAAAGAACAGGGTGCTTATGAAACCTTTGCGGGTTCACCATTATCAAAAGGACAATTCCAGTTCGATCTGTGGAATGTACAACCATCTAACCGGCACGACTGGGATGCATTGCGGGCCGAAGTGATACAACATGGTGTTCGCAACTCATTGCTGGTTGCGCCCATGCCAACAGCTTCTACTTCGCAGATATTGGGTAACAACGAATGTTTTGAACCATATACATCTAATATATATGTGCGCCGGGTATTAAGCGGAGAGTTTGTCATTGTAAATAAACACCTGCTGAAAGACCTGGTACAACTGGGCCTTTGGAATGAGACCATGAAGAATAAGATCATCACTGCCAACGGATCTATTCAGCAGATCAATGAAATTCCGGCGGAATTAAAAGCGTTGTATAAAACCGTTTGGGAAATAAAACAACGTCACCTGATTGATATGGCGGCTGATCGTGGCGCTTATATCTGTCAGTCGCAATCGCTGAACCTGTTTGTAGATAATCCAACAGTGGCCAAGCTTACTTCTATGCACTTCTATTCATGGAAGCAGGGATTGAAAACGGGTATGTACTATCTGCGTTCACAGGCTGCTTCGCAAGCTGTACAGTTCACTGTTGAAAAGCAAGGCAGCCGTCAGATGGAACCGGTTGTTCCTAAGTCTGCCGAGGCAGTTGACAATGATGGCCTCAATGGCGGCACCTGCAGCATGGAAGATGGTTGCGTTACCTGCAGCTCATAAAATTCACAGCTACACCTACCATAAATTAAACAGGTCTTCCCGATTCATCGGGAGGGCCTGTTCGTTTTAGGGTCCTTGCTTGTTATTCATTATTCTGTATCTTCGCTCCATCAGTTCTTTACTTTATAACTTTGTTTTCAGGTTAATTCCGCTTTTGGCGGGGTTATTAAAAAGGAACCGTGTGCAAATCACGGGCTGTCGCGCAACTGTATGTTGTAGTGAGGAGTAACTTCCTCACAGCGCTGCATAATAAGCCACTGTATCAACCTCAATGGTATGGGAAGGCATGCAGCAAAACAATAAGCCAGGATACTTGCCTGATAATTGAGACGAATGCTTTCGCGGTCTAAAAGCAGCAGTCAGGAACAGTTAACCTCACTTTGCACCTCACATTGTAACTGTTTCTCTCTAACACTTTATCACGAAAGCATACTCATTAAACGTAAAGACATTAATACTTTCATTAATGTTTCACTAAATGTTTTATGCGTATGCTAACACACAATCTTGGGTTCCCCCGTATCGGGGCGCAACGCCAGTTGAAAAAAGCCTGTGAACAATACTGGGCAGGCAACATCAACAGGTCCGAATTATTCTTTGCCGCTAAAAAGATCAGGGAAGAAAACTGGTTATTACAAAAACAAGCCGGTATCGACATGATACCCTGTAACGACTTCAGCTTTTATGACCAGGTGCTTGATATGTCATTGCTGTTGGGCGCTGTACCGAACCGTTATACGCCCGTGGCAACCGATATCAAAGAGAATGCAGAAATAGACCTGTATTTCGCTATGGCCCGGGGTTACCAGCAGCATGGCCTCGATATCACGGCCATGGAAATGACCAAATGGTTCGATACCAACTACCATTATATTGTGCCGGAATTCACCGCTGGTCAGCAATTCCGGATCCTCTCCGATAAGTTATTTCATGAATTCAACGAATGTAAACGCGTAACAGAAACTACACCAAAGCCCGTGCTATTGGGGCCTGTATCTTATTTATTGTTGGGAAAAGAAAAGCAAAGCGATCAGCCGGCAGAAAAACAGTTCGATAAAATAGACCTGTTAAAACAACTATTGCCGGTATATATTTCGGTGCTGAAGAAGTTGGAAGAAGCCGGTGCGGTTTGGGTACAGATCGATGAGCCATTCCTGGTCACCGACCTTACCCAAAAACAGCAGGAGGCATTTCAATATGCGTATAAGGAGATCCGCAAGCAATGTAACCTGAAGGTATTGCTGGCTACTTATTTTGAAGGATTGCAGGAGAATACCAACCTGGCAGTGAATTTGCCGGTGTGCGCCTTGCAAATTGACCTGGTACGTGCCCCGCAACAGCTTGATGAAGTATTAAAAGCAATTCCGTCTAAATTATCCCTGTCGTTAGGCGTAGTGGATGGCCGTAATATCTGGAAGAACAATTACAGCAAGTCGCTCGGTTTAATTGAAAAAGCGATAGCCGCTATTGGTGAAGACCGCGTGATGCTGGCGCCTTCCTGTTCGTTGTTGCATTCCCCGGTTGACCTTGACGGAGAGACGGCTATTGATCCCGAAGTCAAAAACTGGATGGCCTTTGCCAAACAAAAACTGGGTGAGGTAAGCGCCCTGCAACAAATAACAGCAGGTAATAAAGAACTGTTGGCGATCAATACGCAGGCTATTGAAAGCCGTCGTAATTCAACCCGTATTCATAAACAGGTGGTAAAGGAACGAGTAGCTGCTATTAAAGACGCAGATGCAACGCGTAAAAGCGGATTTACCGTTCGTCAGAAAATTCAACAACAGCGGTTTAACCTGCCGTTATTCCCAACAACAACAATCGGTTCTTTCCCACAAACAGATGATATCCGCCAGTTACGGGCCAGATTGAAAAAAGGAGAATTGTCGCAACAACAATACGATGCAGATATTGAAGAAGCAACGATCTCTGCTATCAGGGTGCAGGAGGAGATTGGTTTGGATGTATTGGTGCATGGCGAATTTGAACGCAACGACATGGTGGAGTATTTTGGCGAACAGCTCGATGGGTTTTTATTCACCAAAAATGGCTGGGTACAGAGTTATGGCAGCCGTTGTGTAAAGCCGCCGGTCATTGCAGGCGATGTAAGCAGAACAAGTGATATGACGGTAAAGTGGAGTTGCTTTGCTCAGGCGCAAACCGATAAGTTAATGAAGGGCATGCTCACCGGCCCGGTTACCATTCTGCAATGGTCGTTCGTACGTGATGATCAGCCAAGATGGCAAACCGCTTTTCAGATTGCACTGGCCATTCGGGATGAAGTGGTAGCGCTTGAGAAAGCGGGCATTAAGGTAATACAGATTGATGAACCTGCTATTCGTGAAGGGCTGCCGTTAAGAAAGAAGGATGGTCCGGTTTATCTTGAATGGGCGGTAAAGGCATTTCGTTTATCGGCCAGTGGTGTACAGGACGAAACGCAGATACACACCCATATGTGCTATAGCGAGTTCAATGATATTATGGAGCACATTGCAAAAATGGATGCCGATGTGATCACCATTGAAACCAGCCGTTCGCAAATGGAGTTGCTGGAAGCTTTTGCGAAATTTAAATATCCCAATGAAATAGGCCCCGGTGTATATGATATACACTCGCCACGCGTGCCCACCGTGGAGGAGATGATGTACCTGCTCGAAAAGGCGGCGGCGTTGTTGCCGGTTAAAAATCTCTGGGTAAATCCCGATTGTGGTTTGAAAACCCGTCGCTGGACGGAGACCATTGCTGCATTAAAGAATATGGTGCAGGCTGCGAGCCAGGCGAGAGAGAAAGTTGAACTACCGGCATTAATTTAATATAACAGCTTTCTGTAATTAGGTTTCAGTTAAAAGTTACAGGTTTCAGGTTGCAGGGTAATTTACAAGTATGGCCCTGTAACTTGTATCCTGTAACCTGAAACCAGTTCTTATGAAATCAGGCGTTTGCCGTATTCATCTAACATACATAGCGTTTAACAATGACCATCGAGCA
>Ga0307509_10012008_pt1 | contig 10399 bp, 7 predicted proteins | sample 10_EM_MG_FD_202245 | JGI IMG/M metagenome (GOLD analysis project Ga0307509, IMG submission 202245) | Populus trichocarpa ectomycorrhiza microbial communities from riparian zone in the Pacific Northwest, United States - 10_EM | ecosystem: Host-associated > Plants > Roots > Unclassified | place...
TATTGTTATAGGGGTTGTTAAGTTTCTTTTGTTATTAGGGTTTTCAGGTCATACCTCAGGGTCGATACCATGGATTTTCCCGTTAGTTAGCTACAAATAAACCGAGGATTTAACAAAAAAAAAAAAACTTAATTCATCTCAAGAATGTGCTCGAGTACCGTACTCGAGTAGAACTCATGAAACACCAGTTTCCGGCTCATTCCGATACTACAGTGCTCGAGTATTTGTACCGGTGCCGGAGCATTAAAAGGTGGTAAATTCCGTCATGCCTTGCCCAGCATGATACCAATGGTTTGGTTACGAGCTGTAGGTTCCTGAAACCGGGGAAGAGGGGTTGGTAAGGCCAAATCTTAGGCATGCGGGATATCTCTTGAACACCAACTAGCCCGTAGACACCGAACCATGGACCACTTCTCGCTGCTCCAGCCGAGTTCCGCATGTCATAATGTCAGCTATTAGCGGTGTCAACAATGCTACTGTATCCATCCCTTGGTCTCTCTGAAACAACCAAATCGGTAGCCAGGCCCGCTAAGCTTGTCCTGGAATGATATATAAGCTACATAACTTGCCAAGAATATTTAAGCTCGGCAAGAGTGCTGAGTCATTTGAACACTAAACAGAACGGAAGATCCTATCCCCCGACCGAGCTCAGTTCACTGCTGCCGGATCTGGCTTTAGCGTGTCTGGGCACGAATTTGACTGTTTCGGACCAAGGGATGCCTACGCTATCTTCGAAGCCAAGAGTCAGAAACAAAGCCAACGTTTGTGATGATAAACGCCGGTTATCTATCACAGGAAGGGCAGATGAAATCAATACGGTATCACGCCCAATCAGTCGGTCAGAGGACCAGCAGAAAATTACTAGCAATTAGCAATACTGGAAGCGTGGAACATATATATATCTCCGAAACCCAGGATATCGGCCACTGTACTACCACATCGCATGCAACTTCTGAACCTGAATATTTGGTGCTGGAGCTGGAGAAGCATGACCTAGCCAGCCAATCCACGCTCAGACGCTATTTAGGCTTTATTTCTTTTTTCTTTTTTCTTCCTTCTTTCTTTCTTTCTTGTACCGGTACTAGGGTATGGACGTGGGTGATCGGACAGACAGGATTAGAAATTGTATGGAGATACATACAATTTATAATCCTGTCTGTCCGATCACTCAAGTCCATACCCGAGTACTGTACCAGTATGATATTTTATTGTAGTTTCTCGGACCCCCCCTTAATTTTTCTTCACTAGCAAGGCGCTATCGTACTCGAGTACCATAGCTAACGCATCCATCTTCATGATTGGAAATTGTTGTTAGCCGAGAAAGCTTATACCCCGTCACAGACACTCACTCGATGGCCTAATTCAGAAAAAAAGTGGGAGAAATGCCGAGAGATTCTTGAACAGCATAATTAGAACTCGAGGTTTTATGATGTAATGCGCGCTACCATCATTGAACTCAACGCGAAAAAGGTGTCTTGGGGTGGTCCACACTATATACCTCATCTAGTAGTTACTGACTATTGTATATTTCCTAAATCTTGCTGAGGGAGAGAGGCTCGTTGGACGGAAGGTTGCAAATCCTCTCGTCCTTTGAGGATTATCTGTTTAATTAGCCCTTGGCAAGCCAAGCATATCTGATTATCGAGAAACAAAGCTTTTGGTACTGTCCCCCCGGTGAATACCATTACCCAGCATGCTCAGCTAAGTTATGAAAAAAAAAAACCATTAGGAAACCCACAAATACTACAGGTACAGTATCCATATTCTCAATGATAGAGCTTCCCCGGAATCCCATTTCGGTTTGCTTCAAGCAACTTTTTTTTGAATTCAGCACGGTCCAACAGCTTTGCTTATTTAAGCAATATACCTGCGCAAAAAATGGGTCTGTGTTCTCAAGAATCTCGGAAAACGCACCAACGATCGGCTGTCGTTCGAGTATTAAACTCCCCTAATATAGGGCAACGGGCAGTCGGCAAGAGCTGCCCCACTCACTACCTCTTCTGCCCTCGAGGGAGTCCCCCCCGCTCGCATCAACCAACCACATGTTCTCGCAGCTAGAGTTTCGAGACCTGACTTCCACCGAAAACCGCCACCCTTTCTAAAAGTCCCCGAAACGGTTGTGAGTGCAGGAGGAACTGCCCTACTCGAGTAGCGGTGCTGTACTAGTAACGTGAGAAAGGGCGGTGACTGCAGAACCATTGACGGCCCCATGGAAAGACATGCGGGTATTGTTGTCCCCCATTTGCAACCGGGCACTTCTTACACGTATGTTTAGGCCCTAGCACCGCAGCAGCAGCACCGTAAAATCTCGCGAAACCTACTACCAGATTACTAGCGGGAATTATTATCCGTTAGCCTAGGATAGGTTTAGTCTGCCAAATTACAAGAATCACGAATGTCAATTAATAAGATCTAATAGGTCATAAAAGCCAATTTCATACTATATATATATATATATATGAAGCACGCTAATACTTCCTAGCAGTCTGCAGTCTCTGAGTCTAGATACCGGTATTACAGGATTCCCCGAGACTTTGCGGTGCTGTACCGTATAACGGGAAAATTTGTTTAGGGGTACTGGTATGCCAGGAAGATTCTCTTGTAGGATACATACTGTACATAAGGTCGAGTGATCCCTGATGAATCGCACGCGGTGATACTGCATCCTGATCAATCTGCCGTATGATACCATACTTGCACAAGTGCTAGGGGAGATGTTTTAGCAAAGGACAGAGCGTTGTTTTGCGGGTTAGCCTAAATCAACTGTTCACCAACTTTCCAGCGGGTAAGCGTGCTTGCTCGAATTGCTAGTTGCTGTCCTCATCTCTTGGGATTCTTCTCGTGACTTTGAGAAAACCGCCCCGTAAACAGCGGATAACGTGCCCGACTGGGGTGATTAAATCACCCCTATCACTAGATATTATCCTATTTCGTCTCGGGCGCCTCAGGACTAGCCCACTGTCTTGTGCAAATGGCAGTGGAGTGGCCCTGGCATACAGCCGGCACTGTCGGAGGGCTAAACGCAGCTGGTGCCCGTTGTTCACGAGGACAAAAAGTCCGAAATATGCTGGGGGTTCATTGGGCCGAGCACAGTACCGGTACTTGTGCTTGTACTGGGATGAGAGTTGTGCTGTGATAGGACATGCAGCAGAGTTCTAAGCTGCCGGCTGGGCCCTCCGTGCGGAAGCCCTCTCGCTGGTAATTTTTTGTCCCACTTTTAATCGGCGAATGCGGATATGGTGCAGCCTGGAAGAATGGTGATGAGGAGTCGATTCCTTGCAGGGACGCACTAATGACTGTCCCAGTCACGTTGCAAAAGTCAATCGGTGTGTGTGATGATGGTTACTTGGGTGTCCCAGTCCCCGATGGGCTGGTAAACCTTACATATTCGCGGGTGTATCGTACTCAAGTGCAAGTAACTGGCGGCGGTGAGTTTTTCCTTTTTTCTTGTTTTTCTTCCCCTTCACCGGATCCTCAGATTTTGAGGCGGCTTTCTAGAACGCGTCTTCTCCTGAAGTGAGTGATGAATCCTCGTGTTACCACATGGGCTGGACTGGTTAATGTGTAGGTAGGGGTGGGTGTGGTATTTACAAGTACTGTAGTCTGAACTGGACTTTGATGCGTTGACGGATTAGGGGAGGAAAGCAATCGAAGATAATTAACGCAAGACTCTTGAGTGGAGAGAGAGCACCTGTGATCAGCTGCATACAAGTGAACCCCCTTATGCAAGGAGCAAGGGATTGTATGGGGCCTCAGATCCTCTCACCGAGAGAGGAACATCAACATACCTGCACAGCACTAGCAGGTTAGCTGCTCTTGCTCAGAGTCGGTTTTCCGGGCTTACAGTGTAAAGGAGACCGTTTGGTATATTTGTTTTTTCTGAATCTCCCAGCTCCTCAAAGTGATATTCTTCTCTAAGGGCAAATCTAAGTACGTGTATCCTTGAGTAATCCTGCTGTAACTCATATTGAAGAATACAAGTGCAGAGGAGTGGAGGCGTGGCTGGGGGTTACGGAGGTACAGCGCCTAAGTTTTGTATGTTCCACAAGCGAGTTTTGCTGGCCTTACGCCCTGTGGAACATACAAAACTTAGGAGCTATACCTCCGTATAGGTAGCCTAAAGCATGGGAAGTTTAAACACCATAACTTAACTGGGCTAATCGACTAAAAGTTAGTTTCGTTCTGATCATTACCGTATATCAAGAGCTTGAGGCTGTGTAGAATTTGGGCCCTCGAATCTCGATATTTTGTGTGCCGCAGCCCGGTGCCGGCGATGCGGGGAAGTACGACTACGGGTCTTAGCAAATAGGGAGTCAGCTATGCTGGCCTGAGACTTTTGCCTCACATCGAGGAATGATCAATTGGCCAAGAATCACTGGGAGGCAGGGGGGCATTCTTTTCTATTTCCCTTTCACCTTGTTTCGGGGTACTGGACAAGGATCCCGCTATTGGAGGCGTGTTTCTTGTACAAGTACAATTCGATGGTACCGTATTTGTGCACGGTACCTAAGTAACTCTCATCTACTGGTGCTACCGGTAGTAGACACGGACCGGTGGAGCAAGTTTCTAGAATGCTGGCTCGCCTTTTGAAGGTTTCGTGCTCATGCACCCGAACTGCTGCCTTAACCAGGGAATCCTACCTGGCCGTACCAGTAAAATTCATGATTACCATGGAGTCCTCCATAGGAGACCCATGATGGTTAGGGGGTTGTCGTTGTCACACCCCGGACGGGAGACAGACCTAGGAGTGATCTTTTTCTAACCGGCGGAAAAGGTTCCGTATTTTGCACTTTCTGGAAAGAAAAATAAAATATAAAATAGTGTTGATGATGGAGATCTTTCCTGTATCTCCTGCACCAACGTTTTGATATAATACGAACTCAACTCCATCAAATTCCTTCAAGCCCGGAATTCTCCCTCCATCCCGCCCCCCGCCCCCCCCAAAACGAGCAATGAATCAGGAGTCGCAGACCTCTAAAAGGGAGAAGGAAAAAGAAAGAAAAGGAAAAGGAAAAAAGAAGAAAAAAAAAGAGGTGAATGGAGAATTTCGTAGCTCTTTGCGGCCGGAGAATTCAGATTGGCTAGGTTAAATATAGTACGGCGCGCCACACGGCAAGCCGTCGGGCCTGAAGGAGAAGAAGCTGCGGTATGTGGTTCGGCAAGGGCACCAGCTTGAGCACTCGCGCTCTGATGAGATCTCCCTCAATGTAGCGACGTCGGCGGGGTGGAAGAAGAAGCAGATTGCGCGCTCTTACTCGTAGGATCGTAGGATCCGTGCGTATCTAAGCGCACATACCGGTACAAGGTTTACGTTCCCCCCTGTTTTGGGATGCCTCATGCGAGCGCTATCACGGCAAGCCCCCTCCGGGCGCGCAGTCACGGTTTCAAATGACTTTTTTCTCCTTCATTCAGGACTTTCAACTAGGATGTCAGCATCGGTATGCTTCTGGTTATGGAAAACGCCAGGCTGTTGGAGGAAAAAAGCTTTTATGGTGCTTGCACATCCCAAATGTACTCGTACTCGGGTGTCAGGGTTAGTCCGCGAACGGCAGGGTTTATTCTCAGCAGAAACTAAAGTGGCAAATATCCAATAGAAACCGGTGAATAGATCGTTTAACCAATAGCAAAGCAGAAAGCGTTCGAGGAATTCTTCTGGTTTTCAACACATGCCCACTAGTGCGTGCACTATTCCTAATATCGTCCATAGCTTTGTCAGTCTGGTGTTCGCGGACTAACCCTGGTATCCGAGTACCGGCATCTCGAAATGTGGAGATTAGGCTTGGCACTTTTTGTTAACCGGTCTCCTACCTAAGCTAGACTACCGGTAGTCCGAGCTACCGGTACTGGCTGGAAGAGTCCACATTTCTGGATACAGTACAGTACTTTCGGAACGAGTAAGACGCTGTTACAAGTAGTATCAATTCGCAGATGAGACTCTGGTGATTGCATTGAACATCGCACAGTGCATTCCTATGGTTGGAGCGAGAAGGGCGTACCGGTACTGCTTGAATATTGTGGGTTGGCCTTTGAACCTCCACAAGCCCCCACAAATTCGTGTTACCGTTTAATCAGTTGGTCACACTGCACAGCACAATTTACAAGTATTATTATTCCGCTTCTAGGATGTTGTGAAAATCTGTTGTTGAGAAACGCCAATGCGAAACTCTCCTCGGGCACATGTAGATTTATCTGCATCAGATGGTTGCACCGAAATGTAAGCCCTCTGTTGTGCTACTTGTCATGGTTGGGATCTGATACGGGTACTGGTACGACTCTTGAATATTCGGAGCAGAATATCGATACTACCGTACCGGTATTCGTACGGAACCGGATGGGTAAAATATAGGCAGAACTGTAATTCCCTAATGTGCGGGTACTGGCTCAACACACTATTTCGATGCGCTTGAAACCTGGAGCAGAACCTGCAGAAATACCATATAGCTTCCTAATTCTCACTCCAGGAGTATGTGGGGGCCACAGTTGGGATGAGTGGTTTCAAACCGCAGCGTTGAGCCTCTGGCCTTAGCAGATAGGTGGAGACAGTACCGGTAGGGGATAAATCGCCGGCGGGTTGATGGTCGCTACGATAGCAGCAAGGGCGGTAATCGATTTACCACACATAAACCAGACGGCTATAGATAACTATTAAATCATCTCCTCCCGCACAACCAGGCGGCTGGGCCCACGCACCAAGCACAAAAAACCGAACATCCACAACCAAATCGCGGACAAATTGACATTCTTCCCCCGATCATTCATCTACAGCAACCCACAACACCAACTATTTAGCGGGAGTTTACGGGCCCCGGAATACTTCCCCCTTCTGAAAATCCCTCAAATTCCGAGTGGGCAATACCGGTACTTGCAGAGGCACCTATCAGCAGCGGCCACCACGAATTCAGGTTCCGAATCCGCGAGATCTGCGAATTCCTAAATGATGTTATCCCCCCGAAGAGTCGCGGCGAGCAAACAGAGCGTATTCCAAAACAACATCGCCCTGCAAGCGGAGTTAGAGCGGATCCAGGGTGGACGAGTGCTCGGGCTGCAGCTCTCTGACTTTCGACGTTCGGGGACGGGAGACGATTTCGATTCGGATAACATTGATGTTAGAGGATTCTTAAGTAGCCTTCGGCTTATGCGGACCAGGAGCCAAGTTCAATATCGAACGCTTCGGAAGCGAAAAGGAGAAACTGACAGCGGTTCCCCTGAGCCTGCAGCTGTTGTCGAGGGCGGGAGTGCGGAGGAAAATAAAATAGCTATTCTCGGGTTGTTGCGTATTGCAAAGACCCCGGTACGCAAGAGGACATATCAAGAACTGAGGTGTCCCTCTAAGAGTGAAGGTGGTTGGAAGTCGGGGGATAACGAGGATTCTTTCCAACGAACGGCGATCATCTCTAAAAGACCAGAATTTATCCCTCTAAGGGGTAGTTCAACCTGCGACAATTGATTCTCCTTCCGGCACTTTCCTCGCATTCTTTATTTTCCTTTCTCCTCAGTTAGATTCATTATAGATAGGAACTTTAGACAAAATGACCACGATTTACTCCCCCTTTGCTCCCCTCTACAATACTGTATATATCTGCCTTTTCCCATTCGCACTAGCAAGGGTTTTCTCCTTTTTACTTTAACCCCCAATAAAAACCCTCCTCTATAGTAGTAAGCAAACGCAAGCACTTGGGTTCTACTCTGCCTCTAATTTTGATTCTACCGGTACGAAGCCCATCTTTCCCCATTAGACCCAGACTCATTTTGTGTATAATGGAAAATCCCGCACGACAAATACCCAGCCTCACAGCATTTTCCGGTTCTGGAACGATATTGGGGCTCACCCTCCGTGGCCCCTCGGGGAGGTTGGGGAGGGGGGGGGGTGAGCGAGCGGGATCCGCAGAATAACATGCAAATGTTCTTAGTTGGCCACCCGGAGGTTACTATTAGTGATAATTCCGTTAGGGCACTCTATATAGAAGATAAGTTCTTAAGATGCACCAAGCATAAACGATTAGCCAGTCTATCAGTACTTTACGAGCCCATAATTCCTATCCACGATCACTTAGGATATTCTCACAGGTAAATTCCCGTTCATAAGGTCGGTGCCGTGTCTCCTAAAAAGGCAAATCCCGTGACACAGGAGCAATAAGTCCGTTAGCTTACCATGAATTCTGGGGTCGATTCATGTTTCTTGATTACTAATTGTACTAAGCGAGTAACAGAAGGATACCGTAATACAAGTGCCATTATTGCTAGCCTATGGCTCAAAGTGCCCTTAAGGCGGTCTAAGTTAAGGAAGTAAAATTCTGACTATGGGTCCTGCTATTTTAGGTTATGAGTATGGTTTCTTTCAATGTTCAAGTGACTCAGCAATTAAGCAATCATTAATTGCCAGCGAATCACAATACTCGAATGTCCCCAAAACGGGGGTTAGCTTCAGGCTTGCATGGTCAAGAATTTTACAGTTTCAGACAACCCAGCAGAAAAGAGGGAGGGAAGGGACTCTGCAGCCTGCAGGGAAGGGTCTACCGTACCGGCACCGTACCCCATGGTGAGACCTGCATTACCCGGACCTTCCTGTTTTGTCTGCGCCAAGTACGGTAGGCAAGGAGATCTTATTCAACCTGGGAAAATATTGCGCGAGTGATATTTGGTGACGATGACTGTGAGTGAAACATATCTCTATGCTGAGCTACCGGTACCGGTAACTAGATAGAGGCGAGTTTGGCGCATATTTTGCTCGAGCACAGTAAACTGCTTGGACCCATGCCGGTGCGCACTCTCACACAACTCTTAAAGACTCTGGTCAGCGGTTGCGTGAGGCAACGCGTGTTCCGTGGCCGCTCATGCTGTTGATTTTCTTTTCAATCACACGGTACTCGTCAACCACGGTGGCTATGCCCCTATCAAGACCTCGAGCGTCGGAATTTGCCCCCGGTAAGAGTTTGCTGTCGAATTTTGGATTTGCTCGCTTAGGTATTCCGTATGTACAGTATTGCAAATTTTCCTTTCTTCCTTGCTTTCACTCCCCCCCGCCTTTCTAGGGTTGCAGTACCGTACTCGGGTATGGACGTTGGTGATCGGGCAGCTTGGGATTTCAGAGGCCTGAAGTTACTGCCTTCGTAGGAAATAAGGGAATGAATTTGGCATCGAAATTGCTCAAACGAGCAAGAAGCTTTGACATCTCTGATCCCTGGCTGCCCGATCACCCACGTCCATCCCGACCGAGTACAAGTACTTTCAGCCTGCAGTGAGTCCGCTCTCAGTAAGCAAAGGGGAGGTGAGCAAGAGAAACCTAGGACGGTGGTGGGTACGGGGGGGAGGGGGTGGCCTATCAAATGATTTAGACAGCGCACGGTTTTCCGGAGGAAAGTATAAAATTGAGAAGCGCAGGCCACCCGGGGGCCCCAAGGGAGCTGGAAACTATCTGCCCCTCTTGCAGCTGGCCTGAGACTTTCATCTAGGCTTTCTAGGGATGCTTCGTTTTTTCCGGGAGTAAGGGTTAGGACAAGAGGGGGAGAGTGTTCTGTCAAATGGATTGTCGGATGATCAGGTGTCTTTTTTATTATTTGTGTTTGAGTTGAGCAGCGTGTATGTGTCAAGCAGAGATTCGTAAAGCACCGATATCTGGGTGTAAAAATGTCAAAAATTGGTGTTTTAAGCACGATATCGCGGTCTTGGGGTCTTTACGTCAGGTTACTTTGAGGGGTTGGCGGGCGTCTAAGAGCTAGTCTGCTATTTCCTACAACTATTTGGTGCCAGAACTTTCCAAATACCGGTGGCTCGAATCAATCATTGTACTACAAGCAGCAATTTGCCATTCGGAATCAGGCTCCTGACGGGAGTTTTTCTCCAAAGGAAGAGCGGAGCAAAAAGGGGTCTGAATACCGGTAGTATATCTTCTGTAACGGAGATGGTCTGTTGTTTTTGGAAAGATCGGCGACAAGGTGCCCGAGCGGGAGCATTCATGGTTTGGCTTTTGGTGACTGTATCTTCTCGTCCCAGGCAAGAAGTGCTGGGGGATTTTGAGAGGGAAAGAGGGATATTCTAGAGACATTTCGGAGGCATTTCTCCTTTCCTCAATCTGGGGTTTACCCCTGTGGCCAGGCATTTCTTGCCTGGGACGAGTACTGGGGGCAGACCGGCCTCAGCAACTCCCAACGATAATACGAAGAAGCACTTGGATAGTAGATTCTGATAGCGACACTCTGATAGCAGCTCGCTCACAACCCAATGATAACTGGGGTAGCGTAGGTAACGGCGCGAAGCACGGAGAAAAGCACCTAGGTGGTGGTTCTGGTATGTGATGATAACGATGTGGATGTTCGATGTACGATACAGGAAGCTCTCTACTGGTAGCTCAGACTAAATACAGAAGAGAGCGCACAAACACACAAAACAGGAAAAACCC
>Ga0307509_10012009_pt1 | contig 10399 bp, 18 predicted proteins | sample 10_EM_MG_FD_202245 | JGI IMG/M metagenome (GOLD analysis project Ga0307509, IMG submission 202245) | Populus trichocarpa ectomycorrhiza microbial communities from riparian zone in the Pacific Northwest, United States - 10_EM | ecosystem: Host-associated > Plants > Roots > Unclassified | place...
GATAGTTTGGAAGAGATCCAAAATATTGGGTCATTCTATTCCGATTTCGTGGCGGTGGACCAACGTATCGATGAGTTTAAATCACAGCTTACCCCCATCGACCGGGTTTCCAGTCACAACGTCCCGCTCGTACACCTTGCGTATTGTCTCTCTAATGGTGCGACCCTCCAGCTGCACGCAACGTTCTCGTCACAGAACACGGCCTCTCGTGCAAAGTGCTTGTCTGCTGCAACGGCAATAGTGCGCGCAAATCAGGCCGCTCATGTGCAGGAGTCCGCGTACACTAGCCCAATACTTGGCGTAAGTCTTAGCTCGCCGTTTTGTATTTCAAACGAGTGACATGCCCCCAGTCGCTTTGGGCAGCCAGTGGCCGCGTCATTGTCAACGAGATTACCGCGCGGCGATCCTTCCACGCCGAACAGACCCCTTCGCCTCAACAACGCGATACGGAACTCCGTAATGCACTGGAACAGATCCAGTCCGTGATGGTGGCGCATGCGTCTCGGTGCGCTTTGATGAGTACGTCTTCGGGCTTCAATCCAATCATGTCTGTGTACCTCTCACGTGATCATTCTTGACAGACTACTATCTAGGACGTCTCCAACAGGAAAGCGCAGGGGTTTGATGGTTACTACATCCCTCGGCTTTCCCCTTACCTGGTAAATCTTCGTGGTCTCTCTTTCCCTTCAGTATATCTTAGCTCATCATTGTTCTTGTCCGTACTCAGTCAAATGCACAGTTGCACACCTCTACTATGGTACCATGTGATAAGGCGCACTTAGAGTCTCGCTTCGTGATAGGACATGTATTTAGTAGCCGATCCGTCACTTGCCTTAATCTGATTTAATATCCCCTTCCCCTAGAAATGTCTGAGTGCGAATCCTAGAACAGGCTCGAGTGCTATTGCGGCACGAAGAACATCAAACACAGCCACGAGGTACGATGGACTAACGGACCCTCGGAACCGCAATGGACGGCCACCCATGACCATACACCATAATTTACCAACTATTTCCTGCCCGTTGGCCATGCCTCGATCGCGCCGTAGATCTCGATGTGGTACTGTACCTCCGACACCGCTGCAGCACGCACTGGACGAGCGGGTCCGCTCACCGGCACTATACACTATACCCAGCATTGGGTGACTCAAAAAAGTCCGAAGTGCATTAGCCACCTGTGATACGTCCGAGTCTTTCGGCTTCCGGACGCGATCACGATCACGCAAGACTCAACTACGAGGTCACATTCTTCTTCGTATGTGGGAAACGGCGTCTTTTCACTGGCATGCGCTCGAAGAACAAATGTAGCATCATAGGCCCGACTATGCGGACCCACGGCCACGACTTACCGCTGCTCCGACCTCAAACACCGTGTTCATCGTTCCCCTTGAACTCCTCCTGCCGTTATTATTCTCTTGGTGGCCTCCACTCGGGCGCTTTACTGAGCAGTTTTTTTTAATGCGATAAGTGCCAGCGTACGCGGTCATGCCCATGTAACCGGTCGAATAAATAGCAGAGGTTTGACACCTGGCACTTGGTCGAGGTTCCATGTTTGGTTCTCTGAGTTAAGTCCAGAATCCTGTACGTACAGCTGAGCATTTTTAACATTGGTTAGGCTCTCTACATATAGTCACCCGATAGATCATCTATCGGGTGACTATATGTATGATATAAAGAGACATATAACAAGATAACCCTACCCATTGCTTTACATGATTACCAAGTGACGGGATGATATTGAATACCATGGCGGCGAAGACCGCCTGCCGCATCACGCGTTGCTCGACCGACCACTGGCAGTGGACCGACGATTGCAAATGAAATGGAGGCTGTGGCAGAGGCTCGAATATGATATAAAATGTCACTGACTAGGAGGACCCGGATAGTGTGGGACACAAAGAGGGTAATGACTCCCAGTTGACTCCCATAGTGCGCCGTGTGACTGCAATTGAATCGAACCAGCTAAAATATCAGCACGCCTTCACCCTTTCCGCAGTTTGTTCAGACGATCGGTTGGACGATCTGTAAGTGATCTTGGCGACTCGGAGGTTGGGGTGTTGTATCTGCATCGTAGTTACCTTCGTGGTGCATTAGCACAAGACCGCAGTTGTATTGATCCACCGATCCTCAGTAGGGCGCGAAGAATATCCGAAATTGTACCCGTGACCGGACACGGGCCACACCGCATGAGAATACTCGCAAATTCCAGTAGGATCGATTCGAAGGTGGATACATTGGGATCTTATATGAGCTTTCCCATCCACGAGCATGAATTTGGCATGTCAATTAGGCTTAGGCTTCGGTCCTCGAGCCCAATGGCTTTCCTGATTGTGTGCCGGGTACCTGCTACCTTTTCCAGGGTCCGGCTCCAGGAACGATGATGTGGGGCCATTCGGCTTTCTGTAGGACCCGATGCGAAAAGCCCTGGTTCGGCCACGTGCCCCAAGACCGAGGATCACGTCACAAGGGGCAGGGGTGGGGATTATAGTAGCTGTACTGTCACGGTCACCGTAGTCTACTTCATTGTGTAACTTACTCGCCCGAATTGTGTCACTGTGTGACTGATGCGTGGCAAATCAGTCACGGTGGATTGACTTGGGCCCGGGTGGTGTGCGGGTCACTGGTATACCCTCCTTGGAAATGTTTTCAGTAAACCATCGATTGGGTATAACAGTCGTGCACCGCGGCCGAGACTCGCTGTTTCCGAGTTCGGGTTTAGCCGACCAGGCGATGCTAATCACGTGCATGCCCTTGGTCATGCGACTCACGTGTAACTTGAACACGATCACGTGGTAATTATCGAACAAACATGGCAGTTTCATTTCATTTCAGACCGACTTGGACAGGAAACTAGCACATCATCGAGACGGGCTCCGACACTGCGTAAAAGCCGTCAGTCGACACAACTTTCATAGGGTTGTAACTTTCAGGAGGTCTCAAGTTTCGCTTTCCAAGCTCCGGCGAGTCCATCATGTCTTCGTTCTTGGACAACTTCGAGCCACTCGACGTTATTGGAAATGGGTCATTTGGAATCATTCGAAAAGTCAGGCGGAAACAAGATGGGGTCGTGAGTTCTCCTTTGGTAGAGCCTCTGCAGCCTTTCAATGCATCATAGATCTTAGCTCGGAAGGAGATCGATTTCGAGCGCATGAATGAACGTGATCGCAAGCAAGTTGTGGCCGAGGTGTTCGTCTGCGCTGTTTATGCTGAAACACTTGTCCTGACCCACGGCTAGCAACATTTTGAAGGATCTCGACCATACTCATATTGTCAAATACCACGACCGCTATGTTGACCGCGACGCAGGCATACTCTACATTCTTATGGAATATTGTGGAGGTGGAGATTTATCGTCCGTCATCAAGCAGGCACAACGACATAACCGCCTAATACCAGAGGAAACCGTCTGGCACTACTTCATGCAGATCCTGTTGGCGTTGCATTATTGCCACCACCCAAATGGTAATTCACGGTCTGGGAATTCAGCTGGTGACGCGGAGAGTAACGAACGAAGAGCTCCAATCCTACATAGGGATTTAAAACCTGACAATGGTGCGTTCAATATCATTTCAGCTTCCCGTCTCGTTAAATATCTTGCGTCGTAGTATTCCTTGATGAGAACAACTCGGTGAAACTTGGAGACTTCGGTTTATCGAAGGTATTAACGCAAGCAAGTCTCGCAAATACCTATGTTGGCGTATGCAGCTCCTCTCTCGGCTTGATTCTTTTTTTTTTTTGCTTGACTATCCACCACACAGACGCCATATTACATGTCTCCAGAGCTAATGCAAGAGAAGGCATATGACTCGAAGTCAGACATTTGGTCGTTAGGATGCCTTATCTATGAGTTATGCGCACACAAGCCACCGTTCCATGAAGCCAAGACGCATTCCGAGCTAAGCATGGCGATACGGTATGCATCTTTACGTTTTTGGGCCCCACTTAGGATGTTTAATTCTTGGACAGTAATGGGCGTATACCTCCATTGACACGTGGATACAGTCAAGCACTCTCAAGCGTAATCAAGGCAATGCTGAACCTGAACGTAAGCAAGCCTGATGCTGTATGTAGTACCATTAATAATGTTGATGACCTAATAGCCATCGATGCGACCATCAGCTGCTCAATTACTGCAGCACGAGCGGCTCGAATTCGCTTACAAAGTTTTCGAGACTCAAAAGCAGTATGTGCTCGGTTCGCTCCTTGATGAAGTCTGTTGATATCTTCGCAGGCTAGACAGTATTAAAGCCCACAAAGCAGCTCTTATGGACCGCGAGCGAGAGCTCATTTCTCGGGAATCTGCTCTTGCCGCGCACGAGGCGGCACAAAATGTTGCTATCTCACAAAAGGACAGCGAAATTGCCGCTCTTCGAGCTCAGCTTGCCGAACTCGCTGCGTCCGTTGGGGGTCAAGTACAGCAGGCAGTTACCAGGCGCGAAGAAGAACTGCGTAGCGCAGTACTCGAGCGTGAGAAAATAGTCGAGTTAGGCTTCCAGCGGCGGGAAGAAGAGATAATGGAGGCTGTGCGTGTGCGGGAGGAAGAACTGTTCGAAGCGTGGCTGAGAAATGAGGCCACAGTGCGTGCAACATGCCAGGCAGAGCTAGAGGCGCACTGGTTTACAGAGCTGGAAAAGCTTCAACGGATGAAAGAAGACATCGAAGAAAAGGCGCGCGCCATCGAAGAAGGTCAGCAGCAGAATTAGTCGATTCATCATCGACACTCCGTCGAGGTTCTCACATGCCGCACAGGCCAGAAAAAAGGAAAGACGCCGCTGGAAGAAGTCAAGAACATCCTTGCACCACTTGCGCAGCTGACTAGTGACCCACAAAGCACGCCACGCCCGGGTACAGTCTCTCCGACGCGCCCAACGCGGCGTACCTTCGAGACGCCTGCCGATTGTTTGGCACCACCACCGATCCCTGCTGTATCCGCCATGAAAGGTGTGATCCTCACTGAAACCGGCGAGTCCCTTGCAACACCAATGCCCATGAAGCTCGTGGATATCCTCGTCGATTCGCCCAGGGTTAGCCACAGTCTCGGATTTGCGAAGATATTCGATTTCGACAAGGCGGATGAAGAGAACAACCACCAGAATGCCGGGGTGGCGATGTCGACCCCGACGAAATCACCCTCGAAGAAGCGGCCTGAGGCTGGTGGAGCCCAGACGAAGGCTGCTGCACCTGCGCCGACATTGATACGCGCCAATTCGGTTCTGAGATCCCCCTCGAAGAACAAGCCAGTCGGCACATCGATGAAAGCACGGACCCAAGGCCCAGCTGCTCTCGTGCCTTCACGGACGGCCCCCGCACCGCCTCCTCAGCGGACCAGCCGCCCCCGCCGACCATCTATATCCTCTCGATCCCAGGTGAAGAAGCGAGTCGAAGTACCAATGACAGAGACCGCACAGCCGGAGAACCCAATGACAAGTGCCGGGTCTTCCTCATCGTCATCATCGTCATCACCATCATCTTCGTCATCTTCGTCTTCATCTGACAGCACCCAAATTGTTTCTTCTAGCGACTCTATCCCCTTCACGCAGCCTCCGCCGCTACCTATATACGACCTACATGATGAAGAGAACCTGCCAAGCCCATTCCTACGGCGGGTCGAGCGGGAGCGAGGGGCGATAGGGATGGAGATGGAGAAGATGCCGAGGCGTGGCAGCGGAACAATCGCGCGCATGAAGCGGCCGAGTGGTGCCAACCTTTTGCGTGCGGCTGCCGCGGCGAATAGCGCAAAGGCCGCGGGGGACCCCGTAGGCGTAAAGGCTATGTCTACGGTGGGTACCGTGCCGCGGTCGTCGTCTGTGGTGCGGAAGGCTGGGGAGGAGGCGCGTAAGGCGTTGCTTCGGATATGATGCAGTTTTTATTTGGAATGTCGTGCGGCGCGAACTTTCGGTCTCTTGTTATGATTCCCTGCTGATGATCCACGTTATTTGCGTGCCCCTTTCAAGCTTCAAGTTCTCAACTGAAGGGGACGGTGTTTTGGTTTACTTTTGTGCAACATACATATTTATCCACGCATACCACAATACCACAGTATTCATACAGGTTGGCTTTCTACCATACAAATGAAAGATGGATCATTCGAATGGGGCCGAGGTGATTTCAGATGCAGGTTAAGCTATATGAGAGCAAGCAGTGGGCAAGCACGATGCAGGCAGTTTTGTGTCATATCACAGCGAGAACGGTGGCCACACCACCATTCCATAACGCATGCCGTCCAGCACACATGGCCAGGCAACGAGTCACAAACAATGGAGCGTTACAAGTTAATCGATTCCGCGGTCCGGAGGTGACGGTCCCTTCGATTCATGACGTGGGCGCCTAACATTCAATTGCGCGCGTGCACGAGGGGGCACATCCATCTATCGCGTTAAGCCAAAAAGCGCGAACAATTAGGACGGCGAGGCATTTAGGTTTCATTCCCCTTCGCAACAACGTGCACGAGATCTGACAGAAGCTGAGGTGGCATGGGAAAAGCGGAGAACTCGCTCGCTCGCTGAAACACATTTTTATTTGAAAACGAAACGTTTGAGGGCTACCATTGTTCACATCCGAGTCACTCACTAGTAGGGAGGCGAACCTTGACTTGGAGAAATTTTCAGAGCGGTAAGGCGCGGGGGTCTAAATGCCTCAGTCCGTCTCTAGTCGCGCGGGGTGGGTGGCAATAGAGCGCGACGGTGGCTCGACTGTGGACGCGGGTTGTTATTGTTACAAGGATTTAGACACGGTCTCTGTAGATATGTTTATGGCTATGGATCCATGTAGACACATGTAGATGCACGCTTGCCGTTTGGGAGAAGAAGTCATGATCAGGAACAAGCGGGGAATAAAGACTTGGATACGGCCGAGGCGATATGATGACTAGTGTGGTATATGGAAGCGCTTCATGCTCACGATCGATGAGTCCAGCCATCTTGTGGAATATATATTCACAGTATAGTACAGAAATTTCTTGGCTCAGACTGGGATTTGGGTGAGTCATGGCATAGATAGGTCACAAATGTTGTGGCAGAGGAGTAAGATGCAGAGGAAGGAACTGAAGGTGAGCCCGAGCCATAACGCCGGCAAACCTATTGTCCATAATCTGTGGCGTCGGCCGGGCCAATTGCCCGTTTGGGTAAAATCGCCCTTTGACTCTTTCCCCCAATATTGGTTGTCGGTTGGATGCGTCCTCATCCATTGACCACCATCCATTTTCTTCCCAACTCTCACTCTTGCACACGAGTGTGTCCTTTCCCCCATCCTCCTTTCCTGTGGCCGCCTTCTACAGGAACTTACTTGTGGACGCCGTACGTGCCAAACAAGGCGTGAAAGCGTGTCGGTCTACCACCTACAAAAATGGATCCAGGTTCACCCACTGTTCCTTCTCTTCCAACAATAACCTTCCCTCTCAGTCCGACACCATCGCCTCCGTCGTCAGCACCCACACCCGTCCCATCGCCATTGAACCTTACGTCCCAAACCACCATCATGTCAGGTGTTGTGCGAAACAAAGCAGGCGCAGGCGCCCAACCCCCCAGGCCACCTAACGCCTGGATCCTCTACCGCTCAGACAAGCTCCAAAAACTACCCCCGCCTCCCCTTGGCCATCCAAAACCAACTCAGGCTGAAGTTTCGAAGATCATCTCGGCGCAATGGCGGAACGAGACCGAGGGGGTACGCGCACTGTACGAGCAGCGCGCGGAGATGGCCAAGGCGGAGCACGCGCGCCTGTATCCGAATTACCGCTTCGCACCCATGAAGAAAGCAGACAAGGATCGCATCCGCGAGGAAAAGCGGCAGGCGAAGGAGCAGGAGCGCGTCGGCCGTCGGGTACGCGGACGTGTCGCGCCGTACCCGCCCCCTTCCATCACGCCTGCCTTCAAAGCATCCGTCCCCCTCTCCATCAAACACGTCTTCCCCAATACTCCATCGGCCTCTCCACCTAGCTCGTCTGCGTCGTCGCCATCGTCCACTACGCCTTCCTCCCGACCTTGTGTCGGTGTGGTGGCGTGTCACGACTCGGCGCGTGTGACACCCGACGCGTCTCTCGACCCTCAACTCCCACCAGTCGACTCGCAAATACCGTCATCGCGTGAAACATCCCATTTCAAGGTCACTGTACCAGTCGTAACATCATTACCCGCGGTGCCACCTCGCCTAACGCTCAACTCACCCCGGCCCTCGCCTCCCAAGGGCTGGCAGCCTCCATCGTCGGGTTCTCCCACAACATTCCCCAGCCCTCCTGAAGAAATCTCACTCCCCGTCTGGCCACAGACCCTTCCTCAATCAACCCAAGTACAACACCAGGCATGTCTTAGCACCCACTTACATCCCTCTCGTATTCCTAACACTGTTCATAGACTGGCAACCTTCACTTCACAATGCCTAGCTTCAACCCTTTGTCCCTGCAGGATACCAGGAATGAGTCATCTCTCGCAGGGTTCTTTACTAGCAGACTCTCTGGCGACTTCCCTCTGCATGATTTCGTAAACGAATCTCTCATTGCGCCACCTCTTGGCAGTATTGATGTTGATATGGGGATATATCCTCCATCGATGTGCGAGTCGTCCACATTTGACAATCCGATTCATCTGCTTGGAGATGCCTCCGAGGCATTCATGTTAGCCCCTACGTTCGAGCAGCTCTTGGCAGATATAAATGCACTAGCACAACCACAACCCCAGGATAGTACTTCGCCATTATCATCATCCGATTCGACATCTATCGACCCTACACAAGATTTCAATTTTGACGATTTCGTGAAGGACTTTGGACTTGCCGCTCCACAAGAACTTAATGATGACGCACTCACCACGGAGGCACGGATCGGCGACCAGAACATTAATGTGGCTCTCTCCATCCCGCAGAATAGCCCGGCACCCCTTAGTTTATACTCTGTGTCTGTCGCGAGTCCGACGCCGTCGTTCTATGTCACCACGCCATCACCCGCTTCCACTGAACCAACTCCCCCTCCTGTTGTAAAGCAACCCTACGTGCCACCGCGTGGTGCAGCCAATGCCAGTGCGCGTCGCGTTGGAGGTAGTTGGGCGATTCCCGCAGCCGTTTCGCGACTCGCCTCTCCTATTCCCAGTTGTACTCCGTCTCCGAATCAGGTGGTGGCATAATACTCCCTCCACAATTGTCTTGTCGATTCTCTCTCTGATTTGGCCCACTCCTCACCACAACGACAACCACCCCATCGTCATGACCATCATCTCTCATATCATATGTATACCATCGTCACATCTTATCCATTTCCGCCAACCTGCAGCTTTCGTCGTTATCACCTCGCTGTCGTATGCTTTCCTTCCCCCCCCCCCTTCTCCCACTGATATCCGTACCTCGAGCTCCCACATGCACTGGTGTCGTCCCTTTCTTGGATCTTAGATGAGGGCTTCTTGTTCGCTCCATGGAACTTGGAGCATATGGGATATTCATCGCATCGTCCTGTCCGGTTGTCTGTGTGTCTGTCTCATTCTTTCTGCGTTGCGCTTTCTTCTATCCTCACTTGTACTTTTGTCGATGTGATCTTCAGTATACGTCCCCTCCATTAACCCACCCCCATTTTGTCTCCGTAGTTTGCCCCATCGTAGCTCTTCGCTTATCTGCTGGCTCTACGTCTGGGATTTCCGGGCCGGCGTCATTTCTGTGCTTACGGACTCACCCATCCCATCTCTACGACCAACCCTCACCTCTATCCCACTGATCTTATACGTCATTATCTCCCTATCTCATCTATTTTTTCTTTCTTTTACAGAGTATTATATTTTTTTGCCGCTGAAACGTTGTCGAAGTCGAAGTTTCCTTGTCTCGCATTTACTTACTGGTGGCTTTTGTCCACTTGTTGTCAAAAAAGAGAACATTTAACATGGTATTCGTCCGCGGGAATACGCTATTCAAGTGTGTAAAAGGGGCCGGAATCACAAACTAGGGGCTTGCAAGTATTTGGACATATTTTTTCTGCAGATCTGGACCCATACGTATTGGGATTCCATGACTCTTTCCGAATATGCTACAAGTAGCGATATTAATATGGCATACGGCTGGAAGCCACCCCCAGTCAGGCCCAGATTTACCAATTTAAGAAAGTCACCCGGGCCCCTATCTTGATCTCGATCCGAATACTGGGACTGCTCTATTAGCGCTGTGCAGTACAGTACTAGAGTACTCGGTACAAGCAAAGTCGCGCGAACTGACAAACCAAACCGATTCTACCACTGCAGCACTGTGGCGCTCAGGACTTATTTCCAGCACTGTGCAGTCACTTCTGGTGATTGTGTCGGCTGGTCAGGGAATTAAATACCACACGCTGACTCGCATGGGTATCTTCGAGTTCTAGCGCGTGCGGTGCGGATCAGCTGAGCTTAGTGAAATGCATCACTCGCGGAATTGTGGACCCTTTGTAACGAGTG
>Ga0307509_10012010_pt1 | contig 10398 bp, 12 predicted proteins | sample 10_EM_MG_FD_202245 | JGI IMG/M metagenome (GOLD analysis project Ga0307509, IMG submission 202245) | Populus trichocarpa ectomycorrhiza microbial communities from riparian zone in the Pacific Northwest, United States - 10_EM | ecosystem: Host-associated > Plants > Roots > Unclassified | place...
GCCCGAGACGATCCACGGAAACAGCGCAATCCGCGCGTCGTGATGCATGAAGCCGACATCGACCAGCACGAACCAGGACAGCGCCGCCGACACGAACAGGAGAGATGTGGTGATCAGTTCGGCCAGCCGGGAGCCCGCCGCCGCCGGCTCTGCGGCATGATGGTCGTCATGACCGTGGTCGTCGGCCGCGTGATCATCGTGCGCGCCATGCGCGCCGTCATGATGCTCGACGGTGTCGCCGCTCGGGTTGCGGGCATGCGCGCCGAAGATCGCGATGAGGCCCGCGAGAATGGCGCCCAGCAGCGGCAGAAAGACGATTGCCTGAACCATGCCTAAGCCCCTCTACGCACGATCTCCGCGCAAACGCGCTCAGCGTTTGTCGCGCCGGAATACCGGTCCCCACTTTTCCGGATCATGCGTTAGCCCTTCATCAGATTGACGTCTTCAACCGCGATCGAGCCGCGGTTGCGGAAATAGACCACCAGGATCGCAAGACCGATGGCCGCCTCCGCCGCGGCCACCGTGAGCACAAGCAGCGCGAAGACCTGGCCGACGATGTCACCGAGGAAGGTCGAGAACGCCACGAGGTTGATGTTGACCGCGAGCAGGATCAACTCGATCGACATCAGAATGACAATGATGTTCTTTCGGTTGAGAAAGATACCGAGAATTCCGAGCGTGAACAGGATGGCGCCGACTGAGAGGTAATGTCCGAGGCCGATGGTCATTTCACCCACTCCGCCGCATCCGCATCCTGCAGCCCCTGCCCGACCGCGACCTTGCGCACGGCCATGGCCAGCGCCGGCGTTCGAGCGTTCTGCACGTTGATATCCTGTCGCTTGACGTTCGCCTTGTGACGCAGCGTCAGCACGATCGCGCCGATCATCGCCACCAGCAGAACCATCCCAGCCAGCTGGAAGTAATGGATGTACTTCGTGTAAAGCACGAGGCCGAGCGCTTCGGTGTTGCTGACATTGGACGGGATCGCCGCGGTGATCGCCTTCGAGGTCGCGGGATTGATCACCCAGAAGCCGACGGTAAGCAGCAACTCGAACAGGAAGACGCCGCCGATCACCAGTCCGATCGGCATGTATTCGAGGAAGCCCTCGCGCAACTCCGAGAAATCCACGTCGAGCATCATGATGACGAACAGGAACAGCACCGCGACGGCGCCGACATAGACGACGATCAGGATCATGGCCAGGAATTCGGCCCCCATTAGCACGAACAGGCCCGAGGCGTTGACGAAGGCCAGGATCAGGTAAAGCACCGAGTGCACGGGATTGCGCGAGACAATCACCATCACCGCGGACGCCACGCAGACCCCGGCAAAGAGATAGAAGAAAAGCGCTGGAAGGATCATCGGAAAATACCCCCTGTCATTCCGGGATGGTCCGAAGGACCAGACCCGGAATCTCGAGATTCCGGGCTCGCGCTTTGCGCGCCCCGGAATGACATGGAGAGAGCCTCTATCATCATCGCCTCACCGGTACGCCGCGTCTTGTTCGATCGATCGGGCAATCTCGCGCTCCCAGCGGTCGCCATTGGCGAGCAGCTTGGCCTTGTCATAGTAGAGTTCCTCGCGCGTCTCGGTCGCGAATTCGAAGTTCGGGCCCTCGACGATGGCGTCGACCGGACAGGCTTCCTGACAGAGGCCGCAATAGATGCATTTCACCATGTCGATGTCGTAGCGAACGGTGCGGCGGGTGCCGTCGTTGCGGCGCGGGCCGGCCTCGATGGTGATCGCCTGCGCCGGGCAGATCGCCTCACACAGCTTGCAGGCAATGCAGCGTTCTTCGCCATTGGGGTAGCGGCGCAGGGCATGTTCACCGCGAAAGCGCGGCGAGACCGGGCCCTTCTCGAAGGGGTAGTTGAGGGTTGGCTTGGGCTGGAAGAAATAGCGCATGGCGAGGAAGAACGCCGAGACGAACTCCGACAGCAGAAGCGAACGGGCCGTGGCGTTGACATTGATACCCATGGGTGACCTCACTTCGGCGCGATGTCAGCGAAATGCAGCACGCCGGCAACGATGATCACCATCGCCAGCGACATCGGCAGGAAGACTTTCCAGCCCAGCCGCATCAGCTGATCGTAGCGGTAGCGCGGCACGATCGCCTTCGCCATCGCAAACATGAAGAACATGAAAAACAGTTTCAGCGAGAACCAGATGACGCCTGGGATCCAGTTGAACGGCGGTAAATCCACCGGAGGCAACCAGCCACCGAGGAACAGGATCGTCGCCAACGCGCACATCGTGGTGATCGCGACATACTCGCCCAGCATGAACAGCAGATACGGCGTCGACCCGTATTCGACCATGAAACCGGCAACCAGCTCGGACTCGGCCTCGACGAGGTCGAACGGCGGACGATTGGTTTCCGCGAGCGCCGAGACGTAGAACACCACGAACATCGGGAACAGCGGCCACACATACCAGTTCAGGATGGTAAGCCTGGGCAGACCGATCAGGCTCGCGAACCCGCGGACATTCTGCGCCTCCACCACCCCCGAGAGGTTCAGCGTACCGGCGCAGAGCAGCACCGTGATGATGACGAAGCCGATCGAGACCTCGTAGCTGACCATCTGCGCGGCCGAGCGCAGCGCGGCCAGGAACGGGTATTTCGAGTTCGACGACCAGCCGGCCATGATGATGCCGTAGATCGACAGCGACGAGATCGCGAAGATGTAGAGGACGCCGACATTGATGTCGGCGATGGCCCAGCCGAGATTGGTCGGGATCACCGCCCAGGCCGCGAGCGCCAGCACGCAGGAGACCAGAGGCGCCAGCAGGAACACGCCCTTGTTGGCCCCGGACGGAATGATCGGCTCCTTCAGCACGAATTTCAGAAGGTCGGCGAAGGATTGAAACAGGCCAAACGGCCCGACCACGTTGGGGCCGCGCCTGATCTGCACCGCCGCCCAGATCTTGCGGTCAGCCAGCAGGATATAGGCAATCGCGATCAGGAGCACGACCAGCAGCAGGACGCTTTCGGCGACCATGATGATGAGCGGCCAGAGAAAGCCGGTCCAGAACGAGCTTGCGAAGAAATCAGCCATCAGGTCACGCTCACTCCGCTGCCGTCAGCATCTGCCCCGAAGCCAGCCGCGAACATTCCGCCATGACGGCGGACGCGCGCGCGATCGGGTTGGTGAGATAGAAATCCTCGATCAGCGGCTTGAACGCCGGCTTCTCGAGAGTGCCGCCCTTGCCGGCCAGCGACTTGATGTCACCGGCCTTGCCGGGCTCGATCTGGTCGACGCGCATCAGATGCGGCACCGCCTTGAAAATCGCCTGCCGCAAGGTGGCGAGCGAATCGTAAGGCAGCTTCTTGCCCATCGCCTCCGACAACGCGCGGATGACGGCCCAGTCCTCGCGGGCTTCGCCCGGCGGAAATGCCGCGCGGCCGGTGATCTGCACCCTGCCCTCGGTATTGACGTAGATCGCGGACTTTTCGGTATAGGCGGCCGCCGGCAGGATCACGTCGGCGCGGTGCGCGCCGCGGTCGCCATGGGTACCGATATAAACCACAAAAGTGCCGTCCGGGGCCTTGGGCTCGTCGGCGCCGAGCAGGAAGAGCACATCAAGCGTGCCGAACGTCGTCATCTGCGCGGCGCTGAGGCCCGTCCCCGCAAAGCCGATGTCGAGTGCGCCGACGCGCGAAGCGGCCTCATGCAGCACCGCAAAGCCGTTCCAACCGTCCTTGATGGCCCCGATGTCCTGCCCGATCTTCGCCGCGAGCGACAGGATGGCAGCGCCGTCGTGCCGTGCAGCGGCGCCCGCGCCGACCAGCACGATCGGATTTTTCGCGGCCATGAGCACCGTGGCGAAGGAATGCTTGCCGGCGGCAAGGTCGCTGAGAGAGTCGGTGCCGGCACCGATATGGTCGTAGTCATAGGTGAGATCGGCCTTCGGACCGATCAGGCCCACCTTGAGCTGGCCGGAGCGCCAGCGCTTGCGAATGCGGGCGTTGAAAACGGCGGCTTCCTTGCGCGGGTTGGCGCCGATGATCAGCAGCGCATCCGCTCTATCGATGCCGGCAAGGGTCGGATTGAAGATGTAGCTCGCGCGTCCAGCCTCGGGGTCGAAGGAATCGCCGCCCTGTACCGCGACATTGGCCGAGCCGCATCTCGCCAGGAGATCCTTGAGTGCGAACATCTCCTCCACCGCGGCAACATCGCCGGCAATGGCCCCGATCCGCTTGCCGTCGATACGGCCGGCCTTGGCGGCGATCGCGGCAAAGGCTTCCGGCCAGGTGGCCGCGCGCAGTCTGCCGCCCTCGCGAATATAGGGGCGATCGAGCCGCTGGGTGCGCAAGCCATCGACGACGTGGCGGGTCTTGTCGGAGATCCACTCCTCGTTCACCGCCTCATTGATCCGCGGCAGGATCCGCATTACCTCGCGACCACGGGTATCGACCCGGATCGCGGAACCGACGCCGTCCATGACATCGATCGACTGCGTCTTAGTCAGTTCCCAGGGCCGCGCCGCGAAGGCATAGGGCTTCGAGGTCAACGCGCCCACCGGGCAGATGTCGACCAGGTTGCCCTGCAGTTCGGACGTCAGCGCCTGTTCCAGATAGGTCGTGATTTCCATGTCCTCGCCGCGGCCGGTCGCGCCCATTTCCGGCGCGCCGCAGACTTCGGCGGAGAAGCGGACGCAGCGCGTGCACTGGATGCAGCGGTTCATCGAGGTCTTGACCAGCGCGCCGAGATATTTGTCCTCGACCGCGCGCTTGTTCTCGGCGAAGCGGCTGGTGTCAACGCCGTAGCCCATCGCCTGGTCCTGCAGGTCGCACTCACCGCCCTGATCGCAGATCGGGCAGTCGAGCGGATGGTTGATCAGCAGGAACTCCATCACGCCTTCGCGCGCCTTCTTCACCATCGGCGAGCGCGTCAGGATTTCCGGCGGCTCACCCTTGGAACCGGGACGGCAATCGCGAACGCCCCAGGCGCAGCTCGCAACCGGCTTCGGGCCGCCCTTCACCTCAACGAGGCACATCCGGCAATTGCCGGCGATCGACAGCCGCTCGTGGTAGCAAAAACGCGGGATTTCGGCGCCGGCGGCCTCGCAGGCCTGCAGCAGCGTATATTCCGCGGGAACATCGATCTCTTTTCCGTCGATGATGAGCTTTGTCATTCCTGCTACTCCGCCGCCACCATATGCGCGGGGTCGCGAACACCCGCATCATCGACATCGGCCTTATGCGAATATTCGTCGATGCGCGCCTCGATCTCGTGACGGAAATGCGCGATCAGGCCCTGGATCGGCCAGGCCGCGGCGTCTCCCAGCGCGCAGATGGTGTGACCCTCGACCTGCTTCGTCACTTCCAGCAGCATGTCGATCTCGCGCTTGTGGGCGCGGCCATCGGCCATGCGGGTCAAGACCCGCCACATCCAGCCGGTTCCCTCGCGGCAGGGCGTGCACTGGCCGCAGCTCTCATGCTTGTAGAAATAGGAGATCCGCGCGATCGCCCGGATCAGGTCGGTCGACTTGTCCATGACGATGACGGCGGCTGTGCCGAGGCCGGAGCGCAGCTTGCCCAGGCTGTCGAAATCCATCGGAGTGTCGATGATCTGCTCCGCCGGAACCATGCGCACCGACGACCCGCCGGGAATCACCGCCTTCAGGTTGTCCCAGCCGCCGCGAATGCCGCCGCAATGCCGTTCGATCAGTTCGCGGAACGGAATCCCCATCGCCTCTTCGACGTTGCAGGGGCGCTCGACATGGCCGGAGATGCAGAACAGTTTTGTCCCCACATTGTTGGGGCGCCCGATGGCTGCGAACCACGCTGCACCGCGGCGCAGGATATCCGGCGCGACCGCGATCGATTCGACGTTGTTGACGGTCGTCGGGCAACCGTAGAGACCGACATTGGCCGGGAATGGCGGTTTCAGCCGCGGCTGGCCCTTCTTGCCTTCGAGGCTCTCGAGAAGCGCGGTCTCTTCGCCGCAGATGTAAGCGCCGGCGCCGTGGGCCACATAGACGTCGAACGGCCAGCCATTGACGTTGTCCTTGCCGACCAGCTTGGCCTCATAGGCCTGGTCGATCGCGGCCTGCAGGCGCTCGCGCTCGCGGATGAATTCGCCGCGCACATAGATGTAGCAGGCATGCGCGTTCATCGCGAAGCTCGCCAGCAGGCAGCCCTCGACCAGCAGATGCGGGTCGTGCCGCATGATCTCGCGATCCTTGCAGGTGCCGGGTTCGGATTCGTCGGCATTGACCACGAGGTAGCTCGGCCGACCGTCGGTGGATTCCTTCGGCATGAACGACCATTTCAGCCCGGTCGGGAAACCCGCTCCGCCGCGGCCGCGCAGGCCGGAGGCCTTCATCTCGTTGATGATCCAGTCGCGGCCCTTGTCGATGATGGCCTTGGTCCCGTCCCAGGCGCCGCGGCGGCGCGCGCCTTCGAGACCCCAGTCCTGGAGCCCATAGAGATTCTTGAAGATGCGGTCCTTGTCGTCGAGCATGACTGAAAAGCTTCCGATCAGCGGTTGGACTGGGAATAGGCGAGCCCCGCGGCACAGCCGCCGAGCACAAGCGCCCACAACAGACTCGTTTCAAGCGAAGCGTGCAACAGATACCGCTGCAGAGCGAAAATAAAGACCGCCGCAGCCAGCGTATGAAGCGCGATATAACGCCAGTTCTTCATGGCAGCGCCCCCTCCCGCTCCGGCCAACCGAATTGTCGGATCACGCCTCATGTGGTCTCCTTCAGCGTGGTCGGACCGCCCATCGGTGCGGAGAACTGCCGGCCGTTCTGCGGTCCCGGCTTCGGCGGCTGGCCCGAGGCGAACCCGTCCAGCACCTTGCCAAAGGTCTCCTTGGTAAGATCCTCATAGGTATCCTTCCAGATCTGCACCATCGGCGCGTTCACGCAGGCGCCGAGACATTCAACCTCTTCCCAGCTGAAATTGCCGTCCTTGGAAAGGTGGAAAGGATCGTGATGGATGCGGCTCCGGCACACGTCGATCAGATCGCCGGCGCCGCGCAGCCGGCACGGTGTGGTGCCGCAGACCTGGACATGGGCCTTCTTGCCCACCGGCTGCAGCTGGAACATCGTGTAGAAGGTCGCGACTTCGAGCACGCGGATGTAGGGCATGTCGAGCATGTCCGCGACGACGCGGATCGCGGCTTCCGAAACCCAGCCCTCAAGTTGTTCCTGCGCGCGCCATAGAATCGCGATCACGGCGGAGGCCTGGCGTCCCATCGGATATTTCGTGATCTCGCGCTTCGCCCATGCGAGGTTTTCATCGGTGAACGAAAAGCTCGCGGGCTGCATTTCCTTCGGTGCAAGTCGACGGACGGACATTTTGCTTCAGTCTTTCATTGCGGGCGGCGCGCGGCAGTCGCATTCAACGCGTCGATTCGATCAAGCCAGAACGCGCTTGCGGTACCGAAGACGTTGTAACCGACGTTGGTCGAGACCTTGATGCGGTCGAGAATCGAGAGTTCGGTCACGGCTTCCAGCCGGCGGCTGGCTGGATCGTAGACGATCAGCGTGAGCGGCGTCTGGTCGAGGATATAGCGCGAGACCGCATGGGTGCGGTCGCTGCCGTGCTCTTCGCACAGGATCACGCTGTCGGCCTGCAACAGGCGCGTGCCGCCCTTGATGGCCTCGATCTCGACACCTTCGACGTCGAGCTTGATCAGATATTTCCCGCTGGCCGCGACCTTGCCGTCGTCGATCAGATTGTCGAGCGCGATGACCGGCACTTCCTCGCCGCCGCTGCCGGCACCGCCGGCGATGCTGAAGGCTTCGTGCTTGGTTCCCGACAGCCGCGCCGTACCGCGCACCGCCCCGATCGCGCACTTCATGACCTCGAAGCGATCGCCGTTCACACGTGCGTTGTTGGCGAGCTTGGAAAAGTTTTGCGACGACGGCTCGATCGCGATCGCGCGATGCCTGCCGAACGGCGCACTCGACACCAGCACCGACCAGTAGCCGTAATTGGCGCCGCCATCGATCAGCGTGTAGTCGACATCGTCCGAGTCCAGGAACAGGAGCTCCAGTTCGCCCTCGTAGCGGTAGGACAGATCGAGCAGTTTGCTCCAGTAACCGTCGCCATAGGGGAACTCGAAGATCGCGTCCACGTTGAGGCGGATCGCGATATTGCGCTCCGGCAGCGTCTTGCGCAGCAAATTGGCGCAATGATTGTAGCCGCGATGCGAGAAATGCGACGAGATCTTTGCTCCCGTCGACAGCGCCAACGCAGCCGTCCGCTCCCACGCATTCGCGCCCTCAAGCACGCCCGTGGTCCGGTCGAACCGGATCGGCGGCTGAGAGGCTGTTGCGGAAAGGTTGGCGGACATCATGGTCACTGCGAGTTCGAATCTCGGCCCTGATAGCAAGTCCAGTCTCGGAACGACACGTCAACGAATTCGCTCCCGCCACCCTTCCACCGAACGAACGAGCGATCTCCCTGATCGGCGATGGCAATGGTGGCCGTCGCTCCCAAGATCAGCGCCACGGAATTGGCTGCCGTCATCACCGGTCAACCTCGCCGAACACGATGTCGAGCGAGCCGAGAATGGCCGAGACGTCCGCGAGCAAATGTCCCCTGCAGATGAAATCCATCGCCTGCAGATGCGCGAAACCCGGCGCGCGGATCTTGCACTTGTAAGGCTTGTTACTGCCGTCGGACACGAGATAGACGCCAAACTCGCCCTTCGGCGCCTCGACCGCGGCGTAGATCTCGCCTGCCGGAACGTGGAAGCCCTCGGTGTAGAGCTTGAAGTGATGGATCAGCGCTTCCATCGAGCGCTTCATCTCGGACCGGCGCGGCGGAAAGATCTTGTTGTCCTCGGTCGCCACCGGTCCCTGGCCGTCAGGGCCGCGCAGCTTCGCGATGCATTGCTTCATGATGCGTACCGACTGGCGCATCTCTTCCATGCGGATCAGATAGCGGTCATAGCAGTCGCCGTTCTTGCCGATCGGAATGTCGAAATCCATTTCGGCGTAGCATTCGTAAGGCTGCGACTTGCGCAGGTCCCAGGCGGCGCCGGAGCCACGCACCATCACGCCCGAGAAGCCCCATTCCCAGGCCTGCTGCAACGTCACCACGCCGATATCGACGTTGCGCTGCTTGAAAATGCGGTTTCCCGTCAAAAGGCGGTCGAGGTCGTCCACGACCTTCAGGAACGGATCGCACCAGGCATCGATATCGTCGACCAGTTTCGGCGGCAGATCCTGATGCACGCCGCCGATACGGAAATAGGCCGCATGCATGCGCGAGCCGGAGGCGCGCTCGTAGAACACCATCAGCTTTTCGCGCTCTTCAAACCCCCATAGCGGCGGGGTCAGCGCGCCGACGTCCATCGCCTGCGTCGTGACATTAAGGAGATGCGACAAGATCCGGCCGATCTCGCAGTAAAGGACCCGGATCAGCTGGCCGCGGCGCGGTACGTCGATGCCGAGCAGCCGTTCGGCTGCAAGACAGAACGCGTGCTCCTGGTTCATCGGCGCGACGTAGTCGAGCCGGTCGAAATAGGGAATCGCCTGCAGGTAGGTCTTCTGCTCGATCAGCTTTTCGGTGCCACGATGCAGCAACCCGATATGCGGATCGACGCGCGCGACGACTTCACCGTCGAGCTCCAGGACGAGACGGAGAACGCCGTGAGCCGCCGGATGCTGCGGCCCGAAATTGATGGTGAAGTTACGGAGTGCTGCTGCTTCGGTCATGGTCAGACTTTCGGCCCCGCCTTCTCGTCGCCCGGCAGCAGATAGTCCGCGCCTTCCCAGGGCGAGAGAAAATCGAATTTGCGGAATTCCTGGTTGAGCCGGACCGGCTCGTAGAGCACCCGCTTTTCCTGGTCGTCGTAGCGGACCTCGACGAAGCCGGTCACGGGGAAATCCTTGCGCAGCGGATGCCCATCGAAGCCGTAATCGGTCAGGAGACGCCGCATATCGGGGTGTCCGGTGAAGATCACCCCGTAGAGATCATAGACCTCGCGCTCGAACCAGTCGGCCCCCGGAAAGACCTCGATCAGCGAGGGCACCTGGGTTGTCTCGTCAGCCTCGGCACGCAGACGGACGCGCGCGTTCAGCGTCGGCGACAGAAAATGATAGATCACGTCGAACCGCTTCTCGCGGCCCGGATAATCCACGGCGGTGATGTCGGTGATGTTGACGAAGCGGCACGACGGATCGTCGCGCAGATATTTCACGACGTCGACGATCCTCTCCGCCGCGATGTTCACCGTGAGCTGATTGAACGCCACCGAATGACCGATCACGGCGCCCGGAAGCGCGTTCACGATCGTCTGCCCGAGGGCGTCGAGTCTGCCGTCGTCCATACCAAAAGCCTTCAGCGTTCAATTGTGCCGGTGCGCCGGATCTTCTTCTGCAGCAGCAACACGCCATACAGCAGCGCTTCCGCCGTCGGCGGGCAGCCCGGCACG
>Ga0307509_10012011_pt1 | contig 10398 bp, 2 predicted proteins | sample 10_EM_MG_FD_202245 | JGI IMG/M metagenome (GOLD analysis project Ga0307509, IMG submission 202245) | Populus trichocarpa ectomycorrhiza microbial communities from riparian zone in the Pacific Northwest, United States - 10_EM | ecosystem: Host-associated > Plants > Roots > Unclassified | place...
ACTACGCGGTTCAGAAGGAAGAAAAAGAGAGTTATTTTAGCGTTAATCATGGAGCTTGAAACACGGTTTTAGCTTATTTTAGATCCTCACTTTCATGAATTATTTATGAATCCCATCTTCGATGAGAAGTGTGGTCTAATCAATCCACCAAGACAGCAGAGGATGTTCATGGAAAGAACGGAAGTGACTGCCATTATAATTTATAGGCCAAAAGGATATGCGATCATCACTTTAATTAGATGCCAAGTAAATGGAAGCAATGGTTCATTTCATGGGGTTATGCACTCACTGTCACTCACTCAGCAAACTTTTCATGCCGCCCATCCTGTCCTTTGAGAGCAACATTAGAACTACTCCTTCAAGGGTTTCCCTATTCATCCTCCAGAGACGATTATGATCATATGGTGCATGGAGGGAGAGAGAGAGAGGGAGAGGGAGAGAGAGGGAGATGCTGTTCAAATGGAAAGCTTTAGACTGTATATATAGTGCTATGACTGGGCACATCAGCCGGAAACACGGGCATTGATCCATGGAAACACGTTAGTAGTATGGAATATAAAAAATATGTAAGTTTCAACGCTGAGGCATATGGTAAATTTGGTTAAGAATGATATTAAGTACGAGCATGCACATCCAACATAATTTTACCCACCATTTCTGTATGGGTTATCTTTTTTTTTTTTTTTTTTTTTAAGGCTGAAGATAGTGGAGTTAGGAAGAAATCCTTGGATTTAAAATGAGTGACTAATCTTGAGGATAAGAATGAGTTAATAATAATGATGATGTAGCTATGATTGTCCACAATTTTTGTAAAAATATAGAAGTATGGCAATTAAATAAATTTTATAAGAGAAAATTATGACAATTGATAATAGCTCATCAAATGATATGATTTCTACTTAAAAGAATTAGTCAATGTATGTATGATGTATAATATTGATTTCACTAAAAAGAAAATTTGTTTAATGGTCATTAGCTCCCTCCCTAGACAATGATGAGATAAATGATCTTGAACCTTAAATTATTTTCATTTTTTATAAATTACAAAATGCGTTTGATGAATTATATCGTTAATACAAAAAAGTACATAAGAAAAGGAAATTATTGATTTTAAAAGGAAATTAGATTATTTGAAAGATGCATCTAATTCATCAATTTTTTTAAAAAAAATTAGTCAAAGAAGATGAAATCTTGAAAGCTCAAGTTATTGATGTAAATCCTACTTTGACTAAACTTACTAAAAGAAAGGAGAACGTAGATCAACTTCTAAGTAATCAAATATGTATGTTTGAGAAAAGTGATTTAAGATATAAACCAATAAAAAATGAAAGACTTTCCTTAAATTTCTTTGTTATAGCATCATCATTTTTAAAGCATATATAATTCTTATAGCAAAAATGATTTTCATGAAAAATATTGCAAGCACAAGAATATCTCAACTAAAATCAAATTTATTTTGGTGCCAAAAGGCACATTCACTAACCTAATTGAACTTATGAAATTATAGGTACCAAAGCTACCATGTTGAGATCTTTCCTATAGGGAAAAAAGTACAAGTGATATTTGAATAATGGATGTTCAAAACATATGAAAGGTAACAAATCTAATTTCACCTCCTTCAAATAGAAAAATGCCAGACATGTGATATTTGGAAACGATACTGAGAGAAAGGTAAAGGTATTAGTGATATTATAAATTCTTCTACTATTGAGCATGTTTTACTTGTTGATGGTTTAAAGTATAGCATTAATCAATTATCTGATATGGGTAATAAAGTTATTTTTTATTCTTTACATTATTTGGTCATTAGCATTATTGATAATAAAATGTTTTTCATAGGAAAAAGACTTGAAAACACTTATGTGATAAACATAAATGATATTGATTATGATGTAAAGTGTTTTAGTGCTTTAGTGGACTCACCTTATATTTGACATAGAAAATTGGTCATGCTAATATGTAATTAATTAAAAAATTATGCAAAAAAGAGCTAGTGAGAGGACTTCTACAACTCTAGTACAAAAAAAAAAGTGATTTGTGATGCTTGCCATTATGAAAAGCAAATAAAAAACTCATTCAAAGCCAAGAATAAAGTTTTCATAAATCAAGCACAACAACTTCTTTATATGGACCTTTTCAGTCCTATGCGTGTTTCAAGTATTGGTGGTAAAAGATTTGCATTTATCATTATAAATGACTTTGGTTTACATGGGTTCTACTCCTTTCATGCAAAGACGAAGTACTTGAAGCCTTTGAAAGTTATATAAAAGAATTCAAAATGAATAAAGATTGCTTGAGTTCTAAAATTAGAAGTGATCATGGTGGAGAATTTGAAAAACTTGCATTCAACTTTTTTTTGTGAAGAAAATAGTTTTAAGCATGATTTTTTTTTAACTCCATAATAAAATGGTGTTGTTGAAAGGAAAAGCCACTCTTTTCAAGAAATCGAAAGAGCTATGCTTAATGAGTATAGTTTGCCTTGGTATTTTTTGTGGAAACCATATATACCTTATGCTATGTTTCAAATCAAGTTTTCTGAGACTAGTTTTGCAAAAAACCTCCATATGAACTTTAATATGTACTTCGATAGTGAGCCAAATAGAGGTTTACAATTTTAAGTCTTGAAAAATATTGCGTGTAAGGTTTTCTAATCTTGTGTCCATAAAAAGATCAGGTGATGAGTTTGATCTTTAGCCTGCAAAAGGATTAAGTTTAATCTTGAGTCCAAAAAATGATTGTGATAGGTTTGATCCTAAGTTCATAAAAAGGTAGGGTTTTATATTGATCCCACAAAAAAATTGGGTTAAATATTAAACCCAAAAAAGAAATGGAAAATGTTTGGTCTTACCCGTTAGAAAGACCATGTGCGATAGGGGATACTTGAATAAAGGCTCAATAAGTGGAGTATGTGATTTTTCAAATCGTTATGTTTGTTTCTCTCTCAATTTACTTATGCATTAATTAATTATGTATTATTATTGTTGCTAAATTTGAAAAGATAAAATTGTTCTTGAATCGTGTTTGTGTATTTTAGCATTTTTGAAGTAATTAAGAATTAATTTTTTAAAGTGTTGGAATTTTGGATTAAACCCTAATATAACCCCTCTCGTAGACTTGTAAAGCTTAAGGCTTCGCGACTTAACCCACCAAACTCGCAACCTGGATCATAGACTTCACTAGGTTTAACAATTTTTTCTTAAACAATTTGATACTTAATGATACGAGAACAAAAATAGACACTCACTCGCAAGAAAAAAAATTGAAACATGGGATTTAAAAAAAATAGAAAAAAAAAGATCAAACCCAGCAAGTAAATTTTGAAATCTCTTGACTCGACTTTTTTTCTAACATAAATTTAAGATTAATTTGCGTGGTAGTTGCCTCAATGTGACTAAGTTGACTTGATAGACCCAAATACAACTCGAACAACTAGTAAAAAGAGTGGTTTAGCTTTAAGAAAAAAATCAAGATTATTATTTTTTTTAATTTTGAGATGACGACATATTCAATCAACTCAGACTTCACGTCTTAACTTGCCAAACTCGTTATCCAAATCATGGACTCCACTAGGTCTAACAACTTTATTTTTTCAAAACTATTATTTATTTAATGATATGATAACAAAAACAGACTCTTGTAAAATTGAGCATCAACCAAATGACAGAATATTTATTTGAAATTATAATAACCTTATAAAAAAACCTGATATAAATTATGAATACAAATTCAAAATCAATAAAATATTAAGGATAAAAATAAAAAAAAATCATTAAAAAATTAGAAATGGGGTTTAAAAAAACAGAGAGAAAGGCAAACTCCTTCACTGTTCATATGTTTTAACCCCAATTATTTTTGCATCGAAGGAATTATTTTAAAAAGGTTAGTGAATTGATTATACTAATACAACATAAACAAACAATTATCAAAATAAAAGGTGTGGATAAATCACTATAGCAACACCCACAAAACATTAGTCATTTAAATAGTGTTGACTCGCTATTCACTCGCGAGGTTCATAATAAAATAATAAGATTATATAGGAGAGATGGCCAAGTGGTTTAAGGCGTAGCATTGGAAATGCTATGTAGGCTTTTGTTTACCGAGGGTTTGAATCCCTCTCTTTCCGCCAGTGGAAGTTGCAGGCCTTTTTTTTTTTTTTAAAGATGGTAAGGAGGAGGGAAACTTTGTGTTTTATTTTTCTTTTTGTTGTTAAGTTTCTTTTCTTTTCTTTTCTTTTCAATTTAACCCTTCAACAACCCAATCTTCTTCTTTTTTCATTTATCTTTTTTTTTTTAATTTCATCCTTTAATATTAGGTTGCTTTGAGAATTGTGCTTTGTAATTTTTTTTTATTTCCTTTATGTTGGATTATGTACCAATCTCATGTATTTAATTGTTTTTTTTCGAATTCAACCTTTAACATTAGATCTGTTGGAACTGAGATTCATAATTTCTTTTCAGTTTTCTTTCAATGAATTTATCCTTATCTTATAATATAGGTCACAAGTTTAACAAGTTAAATTAGGTTAACTTTGATTTTTTTTAGGCTTCTTTTTCTAATTGAATTTCTTTTTATTTCATTCTTTAATATTGGGTTGGTGAGAAATTAGACTTTGTAATTTTTTCAATTGGCTTTCTACGAAATTATCTTAATTTCATGACCTGGATCGCAGGTTTTGCAGGTTGATCCATGTTTATTCTATTCACTTTTATTGGGTCCATTTTTTATTGAATATTTTTTTTTCTTTCCATAGAGTTATCATAGTCTCATAACCTGAGTTACAAGCTTGGCACATTAACCCAAGATAACTTGGTTCATTTTTTTGTTCCTTTTTAATTTATTTTTTAAAATTTCACCCTCCAACAACTCAATCTTTTTTTTTTCAATTTCATCTTTCAATACAATATTGTTTGGAAATTGAGTTTCGTAATTATTTTTAATTTGCTTTATGTGAAGCTATCTTTGTTTCATGGATTTTTTTTTCTCGATTTCAACCTTTAACATTGGATATATTGTGAGTAGAGCTTCATAATTTTTTTAAATTTTCTTTTTATGAAGTTATCTCATTTTTGTGATCTAGGTCACGAGTTTAACAAGTTAGCTCGGGTTGACTTGGGTTGTTCTTTTTTTTAATTATTTTTTATTTCAGCATTCAACATTGAGTTGATTGAGAATTATGATTGATAACTTTTTTTAATTTGTTTTTTATTGGTTTATCCTGATCTCATGACCTAGATTGTAAGTTTGTCAGGTTAACTCGAGTTAACTCATGTAGGGTTTTTTTATCCTTTTTTTAATTTAATATTTTTATCTTCTAAAATTAAATTGATTAAGAATTAAATTCTATAATTTATTTTATTTTTTTTAATAGGGTTATTATAATCTTATTATTTGAGTCTTAGACTTCACATGTTAACTTTAATCGATTCAATATGTCATAATCTTAATATTTTTTTTTAAATATTATTTAATATGTGCTATATCAATATTTAAAAAATATATCATTTAATATATATATATATAAAGAAACTCCACGGGGAAAGGAAAAAGAAGAAGAGCCTGACATTGAGTGGTTCAGTAAAAGAGATGCTAGCTTGCTCACTTCAGCTCTATGAGTACCTAGTCCTTACTCCTTCTGAGTTTATTGGCTTGTATTTCCTAGTTTATCCTCTCTTGTTAGACTAAGTTTTTTCTTTTTCTTTTTCTTTTTCTTTTTCGGGTAAGCCCTCCTCTACCCTCCACAAATTAACACGTAGCTGTGTATTTACATGTAATATACAGACGTCCTACGAAACAAACAAACTCATGGGAGAAGCCTAAATGCTCATTTTACCATGATTATTCCATGATATGTTGCTAAATATAACCTAATTGCACCAGAAGACTATTTGCCCTAGACTCGTTTTCAGGTTTCGGCTCTCTCTACATTTAATGGGAGACCTAGCTACCTATCGATCTACAGTCTAAAACCTAGTTACTTGTTTCCAAATTAGAAGGCTAAAAGTTGGACAGATTGCCACCAGTCCCTACCATTCTCTGCTGCTACCACATTAAGAGGCACCAAACTGTGTGCTTCACAGCCGGTTTTAAAATGCATTAAGAATTGTGATTGTAATTGTTTTTTATTTGAAAATATTTTAAAATAATATTTTTTATTTTTAAAAAATTATTTTTAATATTAACATATTAAAATAAAATAATTTAAGACATAAAAAATATTATTTTAAAAAAAAACAAGAACAAAAATTACCTACTCCAGGAGGATTGTTACGACGAGTGTTTCACTCCTTTCTTTTGCCCCAGATTTGAAGGGGGGAAAAAAGAAAAAAAAGAGGAGCGAACTCTATTATCCCTAACATTTTACATTTACCATTATGTTCATTTATTCAATCCAACCCTTTGTGTTTAAATTACCCTTCTCTTTCGCTTCAGATCTCATCAGTACATGAAGGTCTTTCAAGAAGTTTTATTCATTCCTTTTTTGCGAAGAAGTAAATCTGAAAAGACTAAAATTGGGTGGAGCTTTTGGTTGGCAACCACAAGTAGTTTCCTCTTTTTGATGTCAAATTGCTTTCCTTTCTAAGAAGCTAGGGCTTTCTAGGTGCCATTGAAGCCACAGATGTTCTCTTCCACCAGCAGTACTATCCATCTTTTTCAGAGCCTTTCCTCTTCTCCTTTCAACCCTCCTCCTTACATTACTGACCATGAAACCACTGACATTTTCCATCAACACCACCACCACATTGATCCGCTCACAATTCCTTCAGTATCAACCAACCCATTACCAGTCACTGAGACCGTGATGAACATGGCAGCTTCAAACAACAGCATGATGTCTGAGCGAGATGTTACTGCTCTCGATGGAGAACTATATAATCGTTCTCATTTTCTTGCTGGGAAAAAATCTGTGAAGAAAGATAGGCACAGCAAAATCTACACAGCTCAAGGCTTGAGAGATAGGAGAGTGAGATTATCCATTGAAATCGCGCGTAAGTTCTTTGATCTCCAAGAGATGCTAGGGTTTGATAAAGCAAGTAAAACCCTAGACTGGCTTCTCACCAAATCAAAATATGCCATTGAGGAACTAGCCAAGAATGGAGGTGAGAAATGCTTGTCTTCTACTTCTACTAATTGTGAAGTTGTATCCGAAAGTGGGGACCTAGAGGACAGAGTACCTTCAGAGAGTCAAAAGCAAAAGATGAAGAAGATGCAAAACATGGCAGTCGATCTTCTTGTCAAAGAGTCAAGGGCAAAAGCTAGAGAAAGAGCTAGGGAAAGGACTAGAGTGAAAATGTGTACTAGAAGGCTCCATGAGACAAAAAAATGTCCTGACTTTAGTTGCTTGAAGCAGCCAAGTCCCTTGAACCAACATCAATCATGGGAGAAATCATCCTCTTACAATGGCACATCCTCCATGAAGGTTGTTGCTCGTGGTCAAGTTGAAGATCCAAGCTCTCACCACTCACTTGCCAATCATTCTCCTAAAGGAAACATCATCGAAGAATCGATAGTGATGAGGAGGAAGTTGAGGCCATCTGCAACAATGGGTTATCAGCAAAACCTTCTAATGTTAAAAGAAGCAAGTTGCAACAACAACAGCAACAGCAGCTACTTACCCAATTTAGCCCAAAATTGGGACATTAGCAGTGCAATTGCGCACTCCAGCTTCCGTCCTTTTACCACCATGAATCCGTCTACAGGTTTGTTATGAGAACACAAAACTTCTCACATTTCAGTCACAATTGATTCAATCTCAACCTCGATTTTTGCAGAAATACAACTGAATGGAAAACTTTGGGGGACTGGGAACAATTGATGTCAACAGTATTGTATAAGATGGTGTTATGAACAATACTATTTAAAGATGTAAGCTTCAGTTCTCTTGCTGAATCTCTTGGTATCCTAGAAATAGAGTACCTTTCAAATAAAAATAAATTAATCTCTTATCTCTGTATATTTGTCTCCCTCAATTCTATGATATTTTGCTAATTACATTTTGGTTTAGCAGATAACAACTCAACTTAATGTTGGCATACAGATCCAGTAAGTGCTTTAAAACATCAATATTGCATCTAAATCAAAGTACAAACTTAGCTAAAATATGGCTCTCCATATGTTTTATATTTTATTTGAGTGCTGCTACTAAAAGTTTCCTCAAAATTTACCTACTCTTGTTCTACAAAGAAAATTCCCAACACCAGAAGCTCCCTTTTATTTTCAACATAAGAAGTTGATTCCATAGCAACCACACACTGGAAGAATGAGTATGGACAATAGGGATTCACTCTTGTCAAGGAGGATGTTTCATTCCTAGAACTATTGGTTAAAAGCATTATAAAACAAAATTAAAAAAAAAAAAAACTTCAAGCTGTATATGGAACTAACAACCACTGAGCTTTAGAGGATGATTTATTCTTTTCCATTTTTTCTTGGATTTCTTTGGAACTGATTATGGCAGACACCATTCAGAACATTCTACCTCCATAGTTTTACATGCTGCATGGCTTGAGAACTGCTAAAACTAAATAAAGTTGGAGCTAAAACCATATACTTCCTACAAATAAAAAATAAAAAGAATTTAGAGTTTACTGAAAATAATTAGGGCAATTCAACTGTGCTATACGAAAATTATTAATAGTAAAACACACAGGATTTAAGTTAATGCTTTGAAATCCTTACTGGCAATTTAATTGTATGTAGACGAAGGTCTAGCTTGTGTTCACTTTCAAGTAAACTTGACCACTTCTATACAATATTTGTTGATTTCACATTTCTATATACTTACCTCATCTAGAAACATCAATTAATTTTATAATTTCCTCTTCTTGTCTGACTAAGAAAATTATATAAATCAAATGATTTTAAAAATTAGAAGCTTGTTAACATGTATAAGAGAAACAAAACCCTCTTATATATGCATACTAATCTATGATTTACAGATTAAGAAATTGCTAGAAAATTATATGCTTTGTTTTTTATCTATAAAACAAATATTCATCATTCTATGACATTACCAATTTACCTTTTATTGTATCCACATAAGTAGAAAAATTACAACTATAAAAAAGAGAATTAATCACATTTTGGTGAACTGAAAAAAATCTCGATATACAAACTAAGAGATGTTTAAATTGTTTCCTTTTCCCCCCCTTTTTCATACTTTATATACCTTCAAGCGTCTGTGGTGGAAATCCTGAAAGTTATTGCATCCATGCTTGAACTTGCTGATACAATCTTGTTCATTCGTGTGACCAAAAGAGCAATGATCATATATATCTCCTGTTTCAATACAAAATGATATACTAAAACCAATTTGATTATGGGAAAATTAATGTGTTCATCAGTTTCTGGGAAATAAAAATAAGTTTGAAGAGATAGACACATTTTACTACTTGTTACTTTTCCCATAGAATCATATATGGAGATCTACCTCAAGTTATTTGCTTGCACTTGTACCTACCTTCCTCCTGAATATTATTAAGATTCGCTGTAATTTCTCCAGTAGTTGAATTTGGTTTTCATTCACAATACACTTAACTTTTTTTTATGAATGACATATTCTTAACTTTATTTATTATTTTTACATATTCTAGTTATTTATTTTATATGGGATTGGTTTTCTAACATGACATATATCATTGTCACTTAAATAAATTGATGTAAGAAAAAGAGAGAATGTTACTATATATTTCCTGTCATCATGCTTTCCATGATGTTTGTGACAGTTTTCATCACATCTAACAACATTAATTTCTGGGACATCTAATTAATGCATTATAGCAAGTACGTTTTGCCTTCTAGCATTGAGTATGAAAAATGAGAATAGATGTTTAACCAAGTTATACAGCAGTCCCATAAAATCTCCATGAATTCCACTTTCTCATGTCTTCCTACCAACAGACAGAAGCCTATGTTTAAGTCAACAACCTTTTTGACTCAAAGGTCGAACTGCTTGTAAATAAGTAGAGCCACCATTTTATCCTAATGCTTTGTAAGCACTACCTGCATATGTAACTAGTTATATCTGACAGCAAAAATGCAGTTTGATATACATTTGAATATCATATTTGTCGTTTATGTATACAGTTTGATATACAATAAGAGTATAATCATTCTGTTAATTGCATTTAAGAATATACTTAAAATAAGCATCACATGAAACAGATAATGACCCTTCTCTATCTTCTTCTTTTTTCTTGAGAAATATTTAAATATAGATATTTGAAACAATTCAAGCTCTTAATTATAATCTGTTTTCCTAGAAATTAAGGACACATATCTTAAGAATTTATTGTGCTAAAACAAAATTATTGCATTATGCATTCCGATGGCAGCTATCCTCTAATAAATTAACTCTTATTCTCATTTGAAAGATATGAAGTTATATATATATATAAT
>Ga0307509_10012012_pt1 | contig 10398 bp, 13 predicted proteins | sample 10_EM_MG_FD_202245 | JGI IMG/M metagenome (GOLD analysis project Ga0307509, IMG submission 202245) | Populus trichocarpa ectomycorrhiza microbial communities from riparian zone in the Pacific Northwest, United States - 10_EM | ecosystem: Host-associated > Plants > Roots > Unclassified | place...
CGAACCCGCTGAGTAGACTTGAAGTCAAGGGGCATACACGTATAGACGAACCTCCGCGATATAATCCAAAATACCGATGAGCGGGTCGCGATGCTGGAATCGAGGCGTCATGTTTCCCTCTTCATCACCTCACCACATGAGGACGACCTACTTCCGGATCGTTTGGAACTCCGGTCACGTGAACCTCGTCCTCAGAATTGTTCTCAGGGTCGTCAGGAAGGGGTCCGGCGGCAGCCCGGATGCGCTTGAGCCAGGGAAAGCCGCGTTTTGCTCGGAAGCCCTTGATGAAGACACATTGGTTCATTGTCGGGGATGGATTATCCTTTTGGTACGATAGAAGAAAATTCAGTCCATGGCAACAAAACGCAAACAGGGGAACGGACTAAGTCAAGTTGGTTGTTGTGATGTGGCACGATTCTATTGATATTGCCCCAAACGAATCTCCCCCCGCCGTTGGGTAGCGCGTGGTCCGCCAAAGAAATTGCCGCATCCAGACCGTGGTGGGGGACACGGCGGCACCCCACGACGTGACTAAAGTACACCCAGAGACGAGAATGAGGTCTTCCATGCGCTCGACGCCGAGTCCTATCTTCTTCGACCATTCGAACCAGCTAACCACATTGTCTCGGATGTAATTCTCAAATACCCCTCTGCGAATGGCATCCTCGCGGTGGCCGTCATGAGGAAGAGAAAGAAGGGCCCCATGACCCCTGCACTTATATGTAAAACCTTCAGCACTGAAAGAATGTCAGTGGACTCCATCTATCAAGGACAGGACTGTGACACACTCGCTGCATTCCATAGCGCTCGTATCATTAAGGTTGGCTTGCGAATGCACATTGCGGGAGAGGTAATATCCTTTGGTCAAAATTGCTTTACGGACATTGGGCAATGGGCCAATATCCAGAGGCTCGTAACGCTGTGGTGGTACACCATGCCGTTGATTCGAGGGATCGTCCCATGAAAGCGTGACATTGAACATGCAATGGAAAAAGCCGTCCATTACGTAACCAACGTCGCCGATAGTCACTCGGTCGTAGAAACCCTCCACAGGGTTCGGTTCCCACAACGCATGTCCATGGTCCAGGGGGATGAGTTGCTCCCTGTAAACATTGCAGGGTCGATCTACTGGCATGGTAGGAAGAACGAGAGTACTCGTGGGCGTACTATAGCCTTCCGAAAGATAAGGGGAATGAGTCCTGTGATCACTAATCATTATCACAAGCGCAGTGTCGCGTGCGGCACGCACTTTACTGTGATTGGAAGTGTGCTGTATTGTGGATTCACTGCCGCACGGTGATTTCCCTCAATGTGAAGAGCACGTGGCAATAGTCCGTACATAGGCCTCATCCTGGGTGTATTTTCGCCAAAGATTTTTGCTCGCCCCACCGCCCGACTGACTCCGACAGCGCTTCATCTCGGGCCACACGGTATACGGTTTTAAAAGTAAGCTTTATTTTTTAAGGCTTCAACACTTCGTATGTACATCGTGCTGATTTCTTCCGCTTGCAGGTTGGCCCTTTGCTTGAGCAGGTTCAAAAACCCGGTTCCTCCATGATTCGATCCAGCCATTCGTCGCGTTTGCTCTCCGTCATGGTTCTAGATTGGTTTAGGAGGGCCTCGGCGTCGTAGGCTGGAGGGGCCGTAGGTGTGCAGTCATCGTCTGACCGTCCGCTTTCCGACTGACTACCCTCTCCTCGTAGTCCTTCCATTGTCGTTACTCGGGCTCTCTCCTCACGTCACCCTCCTTTCCCGTTCCTTCCTCCTCCTTCGTTCGTCTTCGGGCAGTTTCGACGCAAGTGACCCTGGCGCCCGCATCGGTCGCAGCGCCCTTCGTCCCGCTGTTTCTTTCGTTCGGCGTCGTTCAGGCTGCCCCCTTGCTCGTGCCAGTTTGCGTGATCCGCGCCTTCGCTGACCGTGGCCGCATCGACGTCCATTGTGTCAGGATCCCTTCGGGATTGCTGACGCGTTGGTCTTCCAAACGGTTCGCGGCGTCAATTCTGGCGCGTCCTGAGGAAGTCACCGCCTCGCGGTCCGAGGCTGGCCACCACCATTCATCCACGTTCGACTTCGCATCGCGCGGCTGCCTGCCAGTCATCAAGGCTCTGTGGAATCGGATCTCTTTGGAAGATGGTGTAATTTTGTGCCTTTTTTTACTTTTGATGTGAAAAGCCCCCAAAAGCATGAAAAAGCATGAAAAAGCATGAAAAGTAAATGAGGGGTTTTCCTGATGTGGGCCCCAGTTATTCTCTTGGGAATGTGCCAAAAAAATGCAGTCAGGTCTTGCCGAAGTGATCTTGACACAAGTCGGGTCATTGTAAGCGCTGATAGGTTTGCAGTCGCGGACATTGCCCCCACCTGCGGGGATAACGGGCAGTCATTGTTTTTTTACGTTCACAACAACCTCCCTGAACGCAATGATTTGTTAGAGATGTGGACGCATACTGTTCACCAAGTGGGAATCAATCTATTCAGTCTCAGCGTTTGAGTTCGGAGCCGCGTTATGAACCGTTTGCGAAGAAAAGGTAAATGGATGAGCTGCGTATCGGATCATATAACAAGCGGTCATGGATACATTCAAGGCTACCTCACAAAATATAATACTACAGTAGATGTACTTGCTCGAGTGCTAGGTATCGATGTCGAGTGGAATGAGGGGGAAATGATATAGGGGTAAAACGAATGATCAGGATTCGGTGACAGTGACTGTTGGGATCGGACGACCGTTGCCGGGATCAAGAGGGTTCTCGTGGACCGCGGCGTCCAGGGCCTCAAGTTGGAGCCTTCCTAAACCAGTTACAGGATCGAATGGTGTACCCGCATGTATGCTTATAGTGAAGAATCGTGAGAAAAACGACCATCATCAACGGAGGCGAACCCGTACCGGGCATCTTTGAGAAGGTCGCGCTGTATCTGTGCAAGGAGCTCTCCACTCTGTGGGCGATTGTGATCACGGAGATCAGTAAGTGACTTGACATGGGAACGGTAAGTGGTCGCGTAGCTGTCTTCGTTCCAATTGGAAATTTTGAGTGTGCCATCGGTCCACTCAGTGATACAGCACTCTATCTATTAACGACAAGTGCACCAGTCAGGATTGACCGAAAGTCAGTAAAGTGGGGAAATCGATCTTTACCACTGTGAGTACAAGGGCGATGGCTTCAATCGGAATCACCGTGAAGTATTCATGGAAGACAATCCCGTCTCCATCCTTGCTCTGAAACCACACCATATTGATAGCCTTTTGGATGATCGGGTGTCGATATGGGTAGCGAGGAGTCCCGCCAACGTTGAGATCCTATATGCAAACGGGCTTAGTGAGCTGTCAAAGCGCGACATGGTGGAACGAACGCGGTAGATGAAAGTCATGTTCATTAGCAGGGCCTGCGCATGCCTTGAATTGCGGCTGATGCTACTTGAGGCCCTGCTGGAGCCAAACCCATAGAATGACTCTACGTGATGCATGATCCCCCTCTTCATATCTGTGAGGAGCGTGATGCTGCTAACTATCTCCTGAAAATTCACATCAAGTCGTGCAGCATTCGACAGGAAACAGAACATGCCCCATCTGTCAAGGGTGGTGAACTAGGACGCCCCCCTGTCCTCTCATATGCCTCCTTCCAAACTGCTGCTATCCATTCCTCCCTCCGATTCTGCGACGGAAATGCGTCCTTGCAGCTGAGATGGCATCGATAAAGAGATCGAGCTACTCTGATAGTGCGGCTTAAGTTATCTTCTAATCCATGGTGTGTGTCAGGTTCGAGTATACGGGCCATGCCAAAGTGAAACTGACCATTGATAGGTGCAGATGGCCCGGATGTACCATGTTGAGAAAAACAGGCATCATCTCTGGCTCTGCCTGATGCAGTCTGCGTTATCGATAGTAAGACATACACGATACGAAAGGTCAAATGCTAGGGCAACCTGGGCGTGTCGATATGCATCTTTTGCGGCCTTACGATATTCCTGGGAGTGTAGAAATTTCGAAAGACCCGATGTTTGATCCAGGGCACCTTTTATCTCTCGAGCACTACTGCATGTTAGCAGCGACGCGCTTTCAGAGTAGACGATCTCACAAGGTAATTCTCTCTTCGATAATTTGACGGTCGTTTGGGGAAATCAGGTCTCCGAATTCTTGAGCTAATTCACGAGCTTTTTCCAGCTTTCGGTCACCCCGTTTCTCTTGTTGTGATGGTAACCTCTTCACGATGGTATCTATAAGTCTGGAAGTGATGACAGCACCGGCATTGGGTGGGAGGTCATGGTGTGTGTGATCAGGACTCATGGCAGAGGGTAACAAGTGGGTATTCGAGAATATCGTGGCCCGTAACAATGAAATAGGGGGAGGAAATTGGAGGGGTTGCCTAATTGAATGCTGAGTGTTAAGTACGATTTAATCTGGTTCGGCGCAAGTACCAGGTTGCCCATATGCCCTTGATCACGAGCCATCGAGCGGGCAACGACGTCGGCGAGGCATCAACACGCAGTGATCGAGGACATACAGTAAACGATCTTGTGGAGTCGAAAGGGCGAAAAATCGGAACTTAGACTTCCATTTCGGGTCGATGACTTTCTGATACAGACAGACTCTGGACGCAGTTCCGGAAACTCGGGGTAGAAATAAACTTGCGGCAATGGAGTTATTCGCGTCAAATCCGCCATGTTGGCCGCGATACTGGTCGGAAGGGAGGAATTCGAGGAGAAAACATTATTTTTTCTCCTTCAGAGGCGTGGGATAACCGCGCCAAATCCGATAGCGGAGATCCAAGCTGAGCGCTGAGACCAGTCTGAGACTCTGAGGCCTCGGTAATTTCCACGGAAAGCTCGTTCCGCCCACGTTTGCCCCACTTGCCTTTAGTGGACAGCCATGACTATCGCCATCTTGCGTCTTGCCTAAAACTGATTGGCGTACCGGATGGTGAGAAGCTGATTCACGCGGCATGCGAATTTGAATAGTCGCGCGCTCTCATTTCTTTGGACCAGGACGGGAGCAATCGATGCCGTGGGCCCTACTCACTTGGGCTTCGTGCCCCACCCTTCACGTGTCGTAAACCCCACCATGTAAGAGTCGCCGTCGTCACGGGCTTGTCACGTGGGCTTGGCAATGGAAATGCCTTCTTCGTGCGGTGATGGCCAGCTTGTTATCAGGCCTCGTGTTTTTCTCGTGTTGTGAATCCATCAATACCAAAAAGGCTCTGAATGATAATCAGAGCACTTGCTTATCACTCTCTATCTATTCACAGGTGTGGCTTTGTGCGTCCTGTTCAACCAACCCGTTAAGCTGTCTGCTGCACCCCTGAGCTCGTGAGTTAACGGCGAGCGTTTCAATTCCGCCATTTGAAGGCTCGAAGTATTCTCTCTACCCCTTGCTCTGCCAGTGGGTCTAAGCGCCAGTACACATTCCACACTCGTCATGACCAAAGCTCCCTCGATGCGTTCAACATGAACAAATTTGCGGCCTGCGTCTTCGATTACGGAGCTGGCATAGCTTCACGTTCTTCCCTGCCCGATTTCTGGCGATGCCCTCCCCTTTTATAAACCTCTCAGAACAACAACACGTACTTCGTGAAGACTTCTTCGACAGCCCCTCAAGAGGTATGGGTTGTTCCGACCACCATTCCGGCGGATTAGGCACCCCTCCCGCTCCTGCAGATCGAGCCGAAAGGAGGTGCCGTCCACGAACCATGTGCCTAGGAAGCTCTTGTCTCTCCTTCGATTCGCCGCTGCTCGTCTGAGGGGGCTCCGCGGAAACACCTCTGCTTCACTAATTCGAGGTCCCACCTGAGGTTGAAAGACAACACGAGCAGCGTTTCAGTGCTTCTGATCTTCGTTTCTGACCCAATAATGATCAGAGTACGACCGTTTTGTGAGGTGCGTGCAGTACGTGAGTCGATCGTCAAGTTCCCCACCGCACTAGCACGGAGAACCGCACGGTATCAACCCAATTGCAATATGACGTCATTGATGTCATGCATATTGCATCTTAGTTCCGTACCATGCTGCAGTAAAGCTACTTTGTGCGTAGAATTGCTGGGTCTAGGGACGAGGTCATATAGATCAAGGCACAGTTGATGCGTCCATTAGCCAAGGCGAGTCATGCGCATAGACTTCCATAACTCTCTTTGGAGTGGTGCAAATAACAAGAGGTGCTGTAGTAATCTTAACACGCAATACGAAGTGCCGAGAGGCACGGTTGCAGTGACAACAAGAAACGCCTGCGCCCCTCCTCCCACCTATGGTACAATAACTATCGGAAGAGTGAAGCGCGAGAGCGCGAGGGAAAAGACCTGTGTAATTGACTGAGGTTTGTGTACGGTAATACAGCGGTTTTACTTTTATATATACCAAACGAAGTCCCGCAGACACGAAAAGAGCAAAGGCATGACTACTATGAGTCCTTTGGCCTGAATCACCTGCTAACGAGCTGCTGCGGGGACTGCGTTTGTAGAGTGGAGTTAGCGGCATTGCTGTGCGCGCTGTCTATTCTCCAACAATAAATACCAATAAGATCTGTTCAGACGGCACTTTAAGGCCTTGGTCTGTGTAATTGGCCAGGCTCGATAGCTCTTTGTACTATCCGTGAACGGGACTGTGCTGTTAATACCTCAGCGGACGGGGGGCCATGGAACATGAAAAAGCAAATACATATATTTTCTTATCTCCACTAATTAGATAATTCCATTAACAAAATATTACACATGATAGATCTTCTTTTGTTGAATGCCATGCTGGACTTGCTGGTATGTGCATATGTCGACCCAAGGCACACATGGCGAAGGACAGTGTATTGGTCAAGAGGGCGATATGGAGATCGTTGGGATCGGTTCGCCATTGCTATCACGAGAAGTAGGAATGTTCTCGTCTATGGCAGCACCTAGGTTGGGCCCTCCTGACCCCGTTATAGGTTCATATGGGGCACCTGCGTTCATGCTTGTGGACATGAATGCATAAGGCCAATATAATGCGGGCACAGCATGAGAAGCGGACCATACCGTGCATTTCTGAAGATGTCGTTTTGAATTTGTAACAGGTCTTCGTCTTGTGGGTTGTGGTGATCACGGAAGTCTAAAAGGAACGAGATGTGCGAATAGTATGCACTGGCATGGTGATCGTTGTCCCAACCAGATGCATTGTGTGTCCCATCTGTCCATTCGTTTATACACCACTCTATCTGATGTCAATGTGCATACACATTACCATCCAGTGGCCTTAGAACGTAGTTTTTAAATGCTTACCACCGTGATTACAAGAGAGATGGTTTGGATTGGAATTGGCGCGAAGCGTTCACAGAAGACAACCCCGTCTCCATCCTGGTTCTCAAACCATATCATATTGATAGCCTCTTGGATGATCGGATGTCGATATGGGTGTTGGGGAGTCCCGCCAATGTTGGGCTCCTGTACGCAGACGAGAATTAGTGGGCTGTTAATGGCGATGTAATATGACGAACACGATAAATGAAAGCCATGTTGGCCAACAGCGCGTGAGCCAGCTTTGCATTGCGGCTGACACTATCTGGAGCTCGGCTAGTGTCAAACCCATACAATGACTCGACGAGATGCGTTATCTTCGTCTTTATGTCTGAGAGGAGCGTGATGCGGCCAACAACGAACTGAGAATCCACGTGAAGAGGAGCAATATTCTACAAAAGATGAGACTTGCCTCTTCTACGTGAGGCAATGATAGTGAACGTGGGTCTACTACCCCTGTCCTTCTACATGCTTCATACCACACATGATCCAGCCAATCGGCTTTCATATCAGGTGGCGGGAATGCATCCTGGGAGGTGAGATAGCATCGATAAAGAGGTTGAGCGACGCTCATCACGTCGTTAAAGAGGGTGGTGTTAGCTGTGACCTGGGCCAGACCTCTCGCTGATGCAGTCTGTAATAGGACTATTAAGACATACGGCATACGATGCAAAGAGCGATATGCGAAGGGAGACCTTAGCGAATTGGCATGCACCCCTTGCAGCCTTACAATATGCCCGGGCATGTCCAAATCTTGAGATCCACCATTTTGAATCTAGCCCAAGCTTCACATCCTCGGCACTACCGAAGGTGAGCAACGGCACACGTCAGGGAGGGGGGTCTCACTAGGTAATTTTCTCTTCTATGATTTGTCGGTCACCTCTGCTGATAACGGATTCAAATTCATCGGTTATTTCACGAGCTTGTACCAGCTTTCTATCGCCCCGCCTCGTTTGCCACCATGGTAACGGATACCACATCGTGTGTATTAACCTAGTCCCAACTGCATGGGGTATATCAGATGAGATGCTTTGGTGATCATCAGATCTCATGGCGAGCTCGGAACGAAGGGAGGTTGCAATAAGATCGCGGGAGGTGGAAAGGGAGAGGCCGAGTTGTTGATACGTTGTGTAGCAGTGTGCGGAGGGTTAAATGGTGCACGGGCATGTAGCTGAGTATGCGCCATGAAATAGGAGCAGCTGCAGCGTTGAGGCCTGCGCGCGTGCACTGATCGAGGATGAGGACGACCGACGAGGGAATGGGACTTTGATACCGGCAGCGTGTCCTTCAAAGAAAGATGAGAAGCCCACGGCTGGGGTTGAGCGCAAGAAATTGAGTTATCCCAATCTCAAGTCAGACTGCAAACGATATTCAGTCCCAAGGAATTTGATTAAAAATGCGACATTGATTAGGTGGGAATTCGAAGAAAATGGTTAATGCGTGGGGCGGCGGCAGCCCGGACCAAATCTGGTAGCGGAAATTAAGCGCGTGGTGTGAGCTCTGGGACTTGTTATTCCCACACAACAGCCATTTCGCCAAAGTTTACTCTATGGCATTCCCTGTGCAGATCACTCGCGACTGTCATCTGATTTATCTTGCCTAAACTAATGGGCGTATTTTTGGCTTCTAGAACACGCAGGGTGTAAGTTTGAATCAATGCGCCCTTTTTTCGGACCAGGACAGGCGGAGCCTGAGCTGCTGGATTTGGCTCCAGCGCATTCGCCTCGAGTTGCGGACTACTTCAAGTTAACCACCTTCTCATATATTCATAGCCTACACAAAATACGAACCAGAGAGAAGACATGCCTGAGAAATGTGGCGTAGGATCCTATCGTGATACGCCGTGCCACTGGCAGGGTGGCCGTGGGCCCGTGGCGCAAGCAAGGGCACGTTCTCCATCAAACTGGAAATCAGAACCGCGACCTCCAAGCGCGTCTTTTGACATGGCAGATGACCTAAACAAGCAGTAGGCCTAGTGTTTAGCAAAATGGCGCTCTGGTCAACCCGATTTGTTTATCGCTCATTTGATTTTACTGATACGTCCGATGATGCGCGCTCTCCGACAACTGTGTCCAAGCCCCGAGGCCTGATATACTCTACCGCTAATTACAATGTGACGAGCTCATTTTTGCCACGAGCCGACAAGGGCTGCTTATTTTTCGTCGCGAGCTCGTTATGCGGCCTTGACAGTGCAGCCATCTTTCGTCTCGTCCTCCAGCAGTGTCGGATCACCTCTTATGTTGATGCATGTCACCCCATGCCTAATTCCTGTAACGACCACGGCCATATCTCAGAAAGGCAATGAGTAACCGGCAGAGTCCTCTGAGTACACATTGGGTCTCTTCCCCGTTCTCACCAACTGCTCCCGAGGTGCAGGTGACACCCCTGTTCCCGCGGCTCGGACCGACGAAAATGACAATGCGCAGGCGGCGTGTTTCGAAGCGCTCCTGTTCCGTATCGCATCCGAGACTCCCTCGACGTGGCGCTGTTCTCCTTTTGAAGACTCCGCGTAATGAGGTCTGTTCCCTTTTTCACGGGTACTGCAAAGCTCTACACATGCCAGCGTTTGCTCTCTCGGCACAGATGACGTCATCTCTCCAGCATGGAAGCCGCTGAGACATTTTTTGGTCATGGTCTGAAGGATGTCACGTTGGACTCGTTGGACTCGGGGGCACTCGATGCAAATTTTGAGCACGAAGTACTATACTGAACAAATAGATAGATTCATTGCTGCGAGTATGTGCCAGTGCACGCAATATCACACAATGGGACGATAAGTATTTAAGTTCTCCACCGGAATATACCACTACAGTAGCGCACTCACACGTTAAGTCGAAGCTATAGTAAATAAATAATATCCACTTAGAGGCGCTTGTTGATATACTTGGTATCAGAATCAAGGGAACAGCAATGCAAAGGACAATATCATCATAAGTTGGGACGGGACACGGTTAACTACTCCTCGATCGTCGAGATTTGATTGTCATTTCCAGGATACGCAGGAAGGTCATCCTGGACCGCAGCATGCAGTGCTGCGGGTCCGAGCCTTCCTGATCCTGTCACGGGTTCTCCTGGGACACCTGCGTGGATCCTTGCAGTGATGAGTGTTTTAGAAATTGTGATTGCTCTGGGACAAAAGGATTAAATCATA
>Ga0307509_10012013_pt1 | contig 10398 bp, 16 predicted proteins | sample 10_EM_MG_FD_202245 | JGI IMG/M metagenome (GOLD analysis project Ga0307509, IMG submission 202245) | Populus trichocarpa ectomycorrhiza microbial communities from riparian zone in the Pacific Northwest, United States - 10_EM | ecosystem: Host-associated > Plants > Roots > Unclassified | place...
CTGGGTCAACTCCGCGCATCTGGACTATGCCGATGTCTACTCATCCCATCCAGGCTTCATGCACGCCGTCTTGGTCCTGGAGCAGTCGGGAGATCTGAGACGGATCAAGGCCTTCGACTCACTCGTCGATGAGCGCAGCCGTTATTCCTGTGTTGCTTGGATGACGGACACCGCGTTCGAAGGTGCAATTCTTGACCGCATACGCTCCAAGTCCCTCGATCACATGGGGAGATTCCACACGCTGGTCGCGGTGCGTGAACATGTGGCCGACAGCAGGGACCTCGCGACGACGGGCCTTCTGAGGCAAGCGGAGGCATTCCGCACGAATTCCTGTTACTTCAACGCCATCCACGAATACAGGCTTCTGTGCCGAGAGGCCATGGCGAGCGCAGAGGATGTCTCCAAGAATGCGGCACGGCGTCTCTTCGACCATGTGAACGTTCTCTACGTTCTCCCGAGTTTGAAACTGCTTGAACATTCATTGCGCCGGGCCGAAGCACCGGAGTATGTCTCCGATCTGTGCCGGACGCTCATGGACGACTGGCGTGTACTCGGACTGCAGTCGCTCAAGTTCGAATCCACGTCCTCGACATCGATCGCGGCTCGCATAGACGAGCGTTTCGAACGTTTGGGTACGGCCACCGCCCGCCTATGGGAAGCTCTGGCCACGGAGTTGGGGAATAAGAAATGACGACTTCGCGTGAGGCGCCGCGCGGCAACGATAAACGGCGCTGCGGGCTTTCGGTACCACTCGGCGTCGGCGGCGGTTGGGAGAAAGAGGGCTGGCGGGCGGTGGTGGAAGCCGCACATATCGCGGAGCTCTGTGGCTTCCACTCTATATGGCTAACCCATGGTGACTGTGGCGTCGACGCGACCCAGCCGAATCCCGTGCTCGTAGCCGCAGCCGTATCGGTCAGCACCCAGCACATCCGGGTGCGTGTCGAAAAGGCGGAGCAACCGGAACATGACCCTCTGCGAATAGCGGAGGACTGGTCAGTCGTGGACAACCTCTCGAACGCGCGCGTAGAGCTGCTCTCGAGGGTCGGGCGCCGAAAGGAGGGGGAGCCACTCCCAGGCGGTCATTCCGATGGTGTCGACCGTGCCCGTGCGCAGATCCTCTCCACCCGTCACCTCTGGAGCGGAAAGCACGTGCTACGAACCGGACCCGAGGAGAAGGAGTACAGCGTTCGCACCTACCCTGCTCCGCAGCATGCCGATCCCGCGTTCTGGCTCGCCGACTGCGGCGATGGGCTTGGACTCAGGCTTTCCGCGGAGTTGAACACCGGCGTCTACATCATCGATGACCTTGCCTTCGATCAGATCGCGGAGCGGGTCGCACTGTCGGAAGAACAGTTCCGGGCAGTGAACGGAAGGCCGGGGCGAGTGGCTGTCACGGCCGGCACGGCACTGAGCCCGGAAGAGATCAAGGGAATCCATGCCCTCGGCGTCGAGGAAGTCGTATACGAGCTCGACATCGAAGCGGCCCGCGGCCGTGTCACAGAGGCCATTACAGAGCTCGCGCACACCAACGAATTGATGGCGATGAGCGAGATCGCGCGGCGAGACTGATCTCATCTTCATTTTGCTTCAAGGGTGAGTGGATATGGGATACGACGACGTAGGTTCGCAAAGACTCAAGCAAGCCGTAGATCGTGCACTGGTGAAACCTGAGTGGTGTAGGTCGTACAGCGTATCGCTGACTGAGGCGCGTGCGCTCTACGGCGTCAACAGTGAGCTTGTCGACGCGCTGATCGGTATGGGTTTTCCCTATAGGGGCCGGGGTGAGCGGGTCACATTCGATCCGCTGGACCTTGAAAATCTGGGGTTGGATCTGGAACTGCCATCGGCGAGTCGTACCGCCATGTCGCTCTGGGCGAGGACATTCAAGAACCCGGCTCGCTTGGCCACAGCCCGCTGTACGGTACGGATTTCATGGTCCTGTCCGGTCCCAGAGCATACAGGGGATTGTGGCTGCGACTTCACCATGAGCCCTCGAATCAAAAGTCAGTCAGCAGGTCTGGCAGCATATGACAGCTCCGGCTGGAACGCAGACCTGGACGGACAGCTTTCGAATGACGACCACATATTCCAGGATGGTTTCGCCGCTCTTGTCGAGGAGGCCGAAAAGCTCCACTTCCATAGGCTCAGTCGCGAACTCGCGCAAGATATGGATTTTCTCTGCGAGCACCGCATCGCCGACTGTAGGTCAGCAAGCATCCATCTCGCCGGCGTGGCCGCCGAAGCCGGACTGGTGGTGCGTCAGGCATCGGGATACTTCGTGGGTACCCCTTTTCTCGTACCGCACATATGGCTCGACGTCGACGTGAACGGGCAGTGGATCGCTGCGGACCCATTCTTTCTTCAGACTCTCGCACGCTGGGGCGTGGTCGACCCGGAGGACTGGCCACCCACGAGATCTCCGCGCAATGTTCTGTGGCGGATTCGAAGCGACCACTTCGAAGAGCCCTTGATACAACATCATGCAGCAGACGTACCCGTGAAACTTGTAGCCCGGATGAGTTATGAGCGCCGCATTTAGCGACTGGAGGCGAAATCTTGTTCAAGTTCAATTTCAGCGAGGTCGACCTGGTTACCCTTGATATGCCAAGTGACTCCTCTGAGCCTTCTTCTCCACCCGAAGATCTGTACGACGTCATAGAAACCGGCGGCGACCGCTATCGTGACTGGTTCACCCGCATGTGCCTCTATACGGTGGGGAGGTCCTTCGACGCGGCCCAAGATGCCGCCAACCAGGTCATTGTCGTCGGCACCGAGTACGGAAACACTCCTGCTCTCCTAGGACTTCAGCGTGCGGCAGAGTCCCAAGGGCGGCGAATGTCCTCGCAGTACTTCCCGAGCGCAACCTCAAGTTCCGCTGCGGCATTTCTGAGCATGCGCATCGGAGCCACCGGCGGAAACTATACGATCAACGCCGGCCTCCTCACTCCGATCATGGCATTTTGGCAGGCGCTGTGTGGTCTGGGATACCCGGAGAGCTCCGGGAGCAGGCTGCTCGTGGGTGACATCTACTGCCCGGAATCCCGTGCGGACGCCGGGAAAGAAACACCGGAGCTCGCGTGCGAGCCCGGGCTCGTGCATACATGCCTCACGGCGGGCTCCGAATTCGAAGCAGGCTTTGAGTTCGATGCGCCGGACGAAAACGACGAGATCGGCGAGCCGCCACCCTCTCGGATACACCTGCGCGGGCCGATCGGGGCTACCTGCGATCGCTACGGCCGCAACAGTGCCTTCGCCCTGGCGGATCTTCTACGGGCCTCCCGCCGCATGGAAATCGGGGAGAGCGTCAGCATGGAGTGCCTCAGCTTCAGAGGGCCTCGCGGGAAAGTGACGATCACCCGCCTGTCAGCGCAAGGTGCGAATATGGGACGGAGTGGCCGATGACAGCCACCGTGTCGAGGGTGTTTGTGACGGGTGTCGGAATCATCTCACCCGCAGGAGCAGGCAGGCAGGCCTACTGGGACGGCCTCTGCTCAGCAGCACCCCACTTCGACGAACTGCCGCCCCTCTACGCGGGAATGAAGCCCGGAGCCCTGGGAGCATGGGTACCGGAGTCGGCCCGCGAGGCCGCCATCGCTGCGACCAAGAGCAAGGCTGGTGCGAGGCCCCGGATGGCGGAGGTCTACGCCGCGTACGCCGCGACGGAAGCCATCGAGGACGCCTGTTTCCTCGCCGGAGACCCCTCACTGTCCCGATCTGTGGTGTGCGTCGGCACCAGTGACGGCCAGGCCGACGCCCTTGAGGCGATCTACGCGGGCGATGGTGACGGGTCCTCACGTTTCTCGAGTGCCGGCATCCCGTCCTCCGTTGCCCAGGTCGTCGGAAGTGCCGGGCCGGCCTTCGCGGTACAGGCGACCTGCGCATCGACGAACGCCGCCCTCTCGTGCGCACGGGATGCGCTCGTCTCGGGCATGGCCGAGACGGCGGTGGTGGTGGGCTGCGATGCCTATTCGCAGAAGAACATTATCGGTTTCAGCAGCCTGCAAGCCATCGGTCCGACGGGATGCCGACCCTTCTCAAGGGACCGACGCTTCGTCACCCCCGCCGAAGGTGCAGGAGCGCTGGTCCTTCAGACGGAGCGCTCCTTGCGGCAGGACCAGCATCCCTACGCGGAACTGGTCGCGGCATCGATCAGCAACGACGCCAGCCACCCCACAACGCCTGATCCTGGAGGGGTCAGGAGATGCCATCGCCGTGCGCTTGAAGAGGCGGGCCTCGAAGCGTCCCACATCGATGTCATCTACGCCCACGGCACTGGCAGCCGCATCAACGACGAGATTGAGGGACGTATCTTCGTCGACGACTTTCCCCACGCCGCGGTGACGGCCGTAAAGGGAACAATCGGGCACATGATGGGCGCTGCGGGCGCGGCCGGCGCCGTGGCAGCCTGCTTGACACTGAGGCATCGCCTGGTGCCGGCCACCGTGGTCGATTCAAGCGAGATCGAACTCGACCTGAATCTCGTCACCGGGGCCGCCCGCCCGGTTCCGAATGTCCGTTACGTTCAGAACAACGCATTCGGATTCGGCGGAAACAACGCGATCAGCATCTTTCGGCGGACGTCGTGAACGACCCGGTGCCCGACTCTGATTCGAGCGGCTCTGCGGTGCCTGGCGCCCTGGACGATCCCAACGCTCCGTTACGTCTGTCGTTCGACGGCCCCCTCGCGGTGATCACGATGGACAATCCGCCGCACAACCTCTTCGACGATGGAATGTGGCAGGCGTGGTTCGCGGCCGTCGACTGGCTGGAACACAACGTGCCGCGGGCCTTGTTGATCAGGGCAGAGGGGCGTGTCGTCAGCGCGGGTGTCGATGTCCGGATCTTCCGCGACACTCCTGCCGACAAGATCGAGGAGTGCTGGCGCCGTAATCTGAGTATCGTCCAAACCTTGGAGCGGCTCCCTTGCCCTACGGTGTTCGCAGCCCATTCACTCACTCTCACCGCCGCCTTCGAAATCGCGCTGGCCTGCGACTTCATCGTTGCCGTGGGTGGTGCGCGGTTCGGATTGGTCGAGCGAAGAGTGGCGTTCACGCCTGCGATGGGCGGGACGCAACGCCTCGCTGAACGGGCAGGGGTCTCAAGAGCCCGGGAGCTCGTGATGACGGGCAGGCTGTACCGAGCGTCGACGCTTGCGGACTGGGGGGTCGTCAACGCCCTGTTCGAGCCCGCGACGTTCGGGGATGAAGCGCACGCATTCTCGTTGGATCTAGCCACCGGTCCCACTCAGGCGCACGCGGCGACGAAGCAGGTCATCAGGGAGTACCTCCGTGGCGGCGTGGTGGCGGCTGACGCCGTCCTGCCGACAGTGGCGCACAGCGTCTCGAGGACCGCAGATCACGGCCACGCGGTGGCAGGATTCCTGGCTCATGGTCCCGATCACGGTACCGAGTACTTCGGCCGATAATTCTTCTCAAAACATCCTGAATAATCGGCCAGGCCGGAGAAAGGAAGCCCGATCGTGGATCTTAGCCTGTTCTACTTCGCGGATGATTCGAACCGGCAAGCCGCACAACGTTACGATCTGTTGCTGCAAGGTGCACGGTTCGCCGACACTCATGGCTTCACCGCTGTGTGGACGCCCGAGCGTCACTTTCATCGCTTCGGCGGAAACTATCCGAATCCCGCTGTCACCGGGGCAGCCGTTGCGGCTGTCACGGAAAGGGTTGCGGTACGCGCTGGAAGCGTTGTCGCGCCGCTTCACAACCCCGAGCAGATCGCCAGGGACTGGTGGCTGATCAACGCCTCCTCGAACGGGCGGGCCGGTGTGTCGCTCGCTTCAGGATGGAATCGTGGTGATTTTGTCCTGAACCCGACCAGATTTGAAGACCGCGTTCGGTCGACAATGGAAGCCGTGCATGCTCTGCGGGAAATGCGACAGGATGGCGACCCGGGAATTCCGCTCTGGCTTTCTTCCGGGGGCAGCCCTGAGACCTTTGCCGCAGCCGGCCGTCTCGGCGTCGGCGTACTGACCCATCTGGCCTCCCAGTCCCCTGCGGTGTTGGTTCAACGGATCCAGGAGTACCGCAGAGCCTTTCGGGACAGCGGAAGCCCGGGCTTGGGGCATGTCACGCTCATGCTCCACACCTACGTGGGGCAGCGAAAATCCGAGGTTGAGCAGGAGGTTCGCGGCCCGCTGGAGGAGTACCTCATGAGCGCGATGAACCTGATGCGGCCCGCGGATGGCTCCCGCGTGGATGCCCAGAGCCAACTTAGGCTCGCTCGCCTCGCGGTTCAGCCGGCGTATGAGAAGTACATGCACGATTGCAGTCTCATCGGCACGGTTGACCATGCCCTTTCCGTCACCGAGGAGTTCAGCCGGATAGGCGTCGATGAAATCGCCTGCCTCATCGACTTCGGCCTTCCGGCGGAAGCCGTGTTGAGCGGTTTGAAGAATCTGTACGTCTTGCTTCAAGAAATGCAGGGAAGGCCCTTGCAATGGTCGAAATGACTCAGAGCCGGAAGGGGGATGGTCGTCTGCACGATCTTGTACAGGTAGAGCATGGCCAGGCCCTGCCGCTCGTCGTCACTCTCGTCGGGCCGCCCGATGTCCCTGAACGGGGTGCGGATCGCATCTGGAGTGCCCCACGAGCCGGTTCCGGCCCGTACTCTGCCGGACGTCCAACTCCGCCAGAGTTTCCCGGAATTGGCGTGACGTGTACTGAGATCCGCGGTCTCAATGAAAAATTGCGTTACCGGCTGCATGCCCACCGGCATGGGCCATGCGAATGGCATCCTCGACCAGCTGGGTGCGCATGCGGCCAAATGGGGGCTTCCCCGGGGAAGCCCCCCCATCCTCGGGTACAAGCTGTCTTGGTCGACTGCCTGTACCGACGAGCTCCGTTGCGCGCTTTGCCCCCGAACTCTCAACACGCTTCTGAGGTTTTCGCTTCGGGGTGACGTGGCCGCTGTGGGTGGGTGTAGTCCGGTGGTATGAGGTATCCCGATGGGGGTGGCCTGACCGCGGTGGAGCGGGCCCGGCGGGAGCGGGTGCGGTTCCAGGCCGCCGAGATGTTTGCTGCGGGTTTGAAGCCTCCGCAGGTCGCGCGGGTGTTACGGGTGTCGCGGAAGTCCGCGTACGCCTGGCACGCCGCCTGGCGGGAGGGCGGCACGGACGCCCTGCGCTCCAGAGGGCTGTCGGGGGTGGCTTCTCGGATGCAGCCGGTCTGGCGGGCCTGGCTGGCCCGTGCTCTGGAGCAGGGGCCAGCCGTGCACTGCTGGACAGAAGACCAGCGGTGCACGCTCGCTCGGGTCTCGGTACTTGTCGCCCGCCGCTGCCACGTGCGCTTCAGCCAGCCCCAACTGTCCAGGATCCTGCGGCAGATGGGCTTTTCCGTCCAGGTCCCCGTGCATCGGGCCGCCGAACGGGACGAGGAAAAGGTGCGGCAGTGGCGGGAGGAGACCTGGGCGCGCGTGGAAAGGAGGTGAGGGAGGAGGACGCGTGGCTGGTGTTCGAGGACGAGTCGGGCCAGGCGCTCCGGCCGCCCGAGGCCCGCACCTGGTCCCGTATCGGAGTGCCGCCGCAGGTCAAAGTGTCGGGGAAGGGATCGGGCAGGGTCTCGGTCGCCGGGATGGTCTGCGCGAAGCCGGGTGAGCGGACCCACCTGATCTAACCGGATGCCGGTGCACCACCCCGGCCGGCGCGTCGAGAAGAACGGCTTCAGGTAACGGGACTTCGCTGAACTGTTGGAGGACGCCCAGGTCAGCAGCGATGCTCTTGTACGTCGCCCCGGGTGTGGACTCGTACAGGGCTACAGCATCGGCCTTGAACTCGTCCGAGTAGTCCTTCATCGCCATCGGCGGTCTTCGCTTCCTCCGGATCAAGCAGACCCAGTATCAGCGTGTCCACCACTCAGGGTGAGGCCCCGTGATCCAGGTCCCCCGGGTGCAGCAGCATTCCAGCGAAGCGCACACCAGTTCGTCCGTCGTTCGGCTCTCCCGCGGTGAGGACGCCCCGTCCGGGAGCACCCTGCACCGCGGCCTCGACGAGGACCGGCAGCACCTCGGCCATGACCACCGCACCAGAACGGCGCCCGCTGCGAATGACGCGCGTCCACAGCAGCAGGAGATGGTCATGGAATCGCGAGCAGGTCGGTGCCATCAGCGCGGCTTCCAGCAAGACCAGCAGCGACTCGGTCGAGTAGGGGGCAAGTGCCGTGTCGATGGTCTTCCACTGCACGCGCCGCTGCTGCGCGGAGGTGGGCGGAGGCGGGCTGGTCATCGCGATGCTCCCAGGGTGTGATCCTGACGATGCCAGGGTGGCAGCAAGTGCCCAGACAGCGCTCTTGAGTTGACAATCGCGAGCTCACCGGTCACGGTCTACGCCGCCCCGGTGCCACGGCTGGAGCAGGGCCTGGACCATTGTCAGCGACAAGATGCCGAGTCGCTGGGTCGCCGTTTTGGAACGCGGCCCTCGCGGGCCGCGCCGGTGAACGTCTGGCGGCCAGGCTGCCGGATCCGGTCAGCGACAGACACCACCCTGCTGAGCCTGGCCATGGCCCTGGCCGATCCGTACGCACAGACGCCCCAGGTGCTCGGGGCGATGAATTCGCCACCCGCAAGGGCCACAAGGTCGACTGCGAGACCCACGCCCCCATCGGCCTGCTGGCCGACCGGGAGTCGGCCACGTTCACGGCCTGGCTCACCGACCATCCCGGAGTGGAGATCATCTGCCGCGACCGCGACGGCGCCTTCGCGAACCCGAACCGCCGCTTCGGACGCGATCCAGGTCGCAGACAAGTGGCATATCTGGAACAACCTCGGCAAGGCTACCGGGCGGTGCGTCACCGCCCACCGCCGCTGCCTGCCGCCCTGGGTCCCGGAGGTGGGACCGCAGCAAGCCGACATCAGCCACGAAGAAGAGACGTTTCCCGCTTCGCACCGGCGCACTCGCCCGCATCCGTTGGCACCAGGTCCATGACCTGCTCGATGCGGGGATAGGCATCCGCGCGATCGCACACTGGCTTGGCTGGGGACGGCACACCGTGCAGCGGTATGCCCGCGCCGCCCGCCGGCAAGACCAGGTCACCATCCGGCCACGCCGCTCCAGCATCCTCGACCCGCACGCCGACTACCTGCGGCAACGGTGGCAGACCGGCAACGTGATGATCAAAGACCTCCAACGCGAACTCCACGAGCGGGGAATCGACGTCAGCTACACCACCCTGCGGGACTGGACCACCCGCACTCTCCCGCCCCGCCAGGCACCCGCCGAACCTCCGCTGCGACCATCGACCGTTCGTCAGGTGACCGGCTGGCTCACCCGCCATCCGGACACGCTGAGCGAGGAGGAGGCCACTCAGCTCAAGCTCACGATTGCTGCATGTCCCAAACTGGCCGCCGCCCACAAGCACATCCGCGTCCTTGGCCAGATGCTCCAGACGCGCAAGGCCGCCGGGCTGCCGGGCTGCCGACCTGGATCGAGGAGGTCACCACCAGCGGGCTGCCCGGTCTTGCCGGCTTCGCCGAAGGACTGGCCACCGACCTCGACGCGGTCACCGCCGGCTTCATCACGAACTGGAGCTCAGACATCGTCGACGGCCGCGTCTGCGATCCCAGGATGCTGAAACGGCAGATGTTCAACCGAGCCGGACTCCCTCTGCTGAGAAAGCGTTTCCTGCTCGTCGCGGCCTCCCGACGCTCACACACCGTGTCGCACACCCGAACAGCATGACCGCCTTCACGGAATGCGCGCCAGGACCCGCTGAACGACGTCACAGCCACTCCCGCGCCAGGCAGCGTCGGCTGACGCGATCCGGCGCATCGTCTGAGCCACGCCGCTGAACCCGCCGCCGACGAAAATCAGGTCGGCCACGGCCCGCAGAACGGCGCGGCGTTCGGCCTCCGGGAGGTTCCTCGACACCTGCTGGGTGTGCTCCCGGATGACATCGTGCGGTCGGAACTGTGTGGTCCGTCGGCGGACTGGACTACGACGGCCAGATGAGCGGTGAGCAGTTCACCCACCGCCATGGGGGTGACCGCCGGGACAGGACGGCTCAAGCGCCCTGGCGACCCTGTCCGCGCAGGTCAGGGTTTCGGCACGGGCCAGGACGCGCTCACCACCTCACGACCGCTCAGGTACCCCGGCGGGCTCGCTCGACGATCTCGTCCTCCGTGAGCGGCACATCGTGGTGACTGAGGCAGATCGGCACCTCGATCTTGCTGAATCCGGTCCCCTCGCTCGCGGCGTTGAACATGCCGGCCTTGAGACCGGCGAGGTTGTCGAGGACCGCGTTCCGCGCCCGGGCTATGGTCTGGGCGGCCTCGATGTGCGCGGGTTGGGTGAGTCGGCCGATGAACTGGTTCACGGTGTTGCCCAGCGCCTGGTTGTGGATCCCCCTGGGGAGCTGTGAGGCGAGGACTATCCCGAGTCCGTACTTG